>JABEBX010020517.1_pt1 | contig 24648 bp, 21 predicted proteins | sample 7245971 | NCBI WGS metagenome assembly JABEBX01 (sample SAMN14506365, study PRJNA622280) | hot springs metagenome | biome: hot spring [ENVO:00000051]|acidic hot spring [ENVO:00002120]; feature: spring [ENVO:00000027]|sediment [ENVO:00002007]; material: sediment environment [ENVO:01001048]... | reverse complement strand
GGCGGATCCTTCGTCATTCAAGCTCCTCAGGATGACAGGAAGACCGAAAATCGCTCGCAAATCGTCTTGAAAGCTGAAGTGCGATTGCCCTGCGGGCAAGGCCACAATAAAGCACACGTGCGATTCTGCCCTGTATAATTGGTCCGACCACTTTGACATTCCCGGAGCCGCACAGAATGCCTTCTCAAGATGCTGCCATGCACCGTTCCGCACCAGACTCCGCGCACAATAGGCGCATGAGCTACGAGCGCTGGATCATCTGCGCTCTCTTGTTTTTCGCCACCGTGATCGCCTACGTCGACCGCGCCGTCATCGCGAATCTCAAGAACTCGCTTGAAAGCGTCATTCCCGGCCTGGACGACTACAAATACGGCATCATCACCGTGGCGTTTCAGTTGGCCTATGCCATCGCCATGGTGGTCGCAGGCGGACTCACCGACAAGCTGGGCACGCGCAGGGCCTTCGCCATCGCCATCTGCCTGTGGAGCGTGGCGGCCATGCTGCCGGGCGCGGCATTCTCCGTCGCGTCCTTCGCTATAGCCATGTTCCTGCTGGGCCTGGGTGAGGCCGCGAACTTCCCCGCCTGCATCAAAACCGTGGCCGAGTGGTTCCCCAAGCGCGAGCGCGCGCTTGCCACCGGAATCTTCAACTCCGGAGCCAACGTCGGCAACATGATCGCGCCGCCTATCGTAGCCGTGCTCGTCGGTCTCTTCAGCGGCATGAGCTGGTTCGGACCGGCGCGGGCCTGGCGCGGCTGCTTTATTGTGGCCGGCCTGATGGGCTTCGTCTGGCTTGCATTCTGGCTGCTGATCTATCGCCGCCCGGAAGATCATCCCCGCGTCTCCAAATCCGAGCTCGCCCTCATCCTCAGCGACCCCGGCGAAACTATCGAGAAGGTGCCCTGGGCGCGCGTCTTCCCGTGCAAGGAGACCTGGGCCTTCGCCATCGCCAAGTTCCTCACAGATCCCATCTGGTGGTTTTATCTCTTCTGGATCCCGGGCTTCATCCAGACCACATTTCATCTGACCCTTTCGCAAAGCAAGATTCCCGTCATGCTCGCCTACGCCATTTCGATCATCGGCAGCGTGGGCGGCGGGCAGCTCTCCTCGACGCTGATCGCGCGCGGAAAGACAGCCAATGTGGGCCGCAAGGTTGCCATGCTGATCTGCATCCTCTGCATCGCCCCCATCTTCGCCGTGCCCTATATTCACAGCCTCTGGACGGTTGTGGCGCTGCTGGGCCTGGCCACTGCGGGCCACCAGGGATGGTCGGCAAACTTGTTTACCCTGCCCTCCGACATGTTTCCCAAGGCCGCGGTAGGCAGCGTCACCGGCATCGGCGGCATGGGCGGCGCCTTCGGCGGCGTGCTGCTGCTCTATAGCGCAGGCGCGATTGTCGAAAAAACGCATAGCTTCGTCATCCTGTTCGTCATCGCGTGCCTCGCCTATCCGCTGGCTCTGCTCGTTGTTCACGGCCTGGCGCCCAAACTGGCGCCGGCCAGGCTGGGGCAGCCTGAATAGCAGGCTGCGCCGGCAATGCGCGCGCGGCATCATCGTGTTGGCGATACAACATCGCCCAGGGCGCCGGGCTGCAGACATCGCTCCGAACGCAACGCGCTAACATAGGGATGAACGGCGGCACACGCGCGCCTCACATGCCATGTCCACAAAGAAAAAAACTGTAAAACTGCTGCGCTGCCCCACCTGCGGAATGCTGGTCCGCGCCACCGACGACGACTTCCCTTTCTGCAGCGACCGCTGCCGCAAGGTCGATCTCGGCAAGTGGGCCTCCGGCGTCTACAAGATCAGCTCTCCTGTCATTGATCCCGACGTCCTTGAAGACCTCGGACTGGGCGGCGCTGGCCGTGGCGAAGGCTCGGATGATCAATGACACACCCGCTCCAGCAATTTTGTTGCGGCGCGCGTCGCGAGAGAAGAATGCGAGGTCCAGGTGAATCCGGACTCTGAAACTCAGATCAAATCGAAGAAAACCCTCTGGGCCTGGACCGTCGCCACCTTCTTCGGCGCAGGCCTCGGCAAGCCCGGTCCCGGCACATGGGGATCCGTCGCCGCCGTGCTTCTCTGGGCCGCCTGGGCGCACTTTGTCCATCCCGCGCCGCACGCGCTCCTCATCGCTCTGCTCGCCGCTATCGCCTTCGCCATCGTGCTCGGCGTTCCCGCTGCCACCATTGTCGAACGCGAAGCCGGCCGCACCGATCCCGGCTTTGTCGTCATCGACGAGGTCATCGGCCAGGGGATCACGCTTATCGGCAGCCCCGTGGACTGGCGCCACGGTATCATCGCCCTCGCCCTCTTCCGTCTCTTCGACATCACCAAGCCATTCCCCGTGCGCCGTTTCGAACGCCTCCCTGCCGGATGGGGCATCGTCTTCGACGACGTGGCTGCCGGCCTGTATGCTTTGGTTGTAGCTTTACTGGTTCGCCACTGGATCTGATTCATCATGCCTCGCAGTTCTCCACAGCCCGATTTCCCCTCCCTGCCGCTGCCCCGCGTCGACGTCGTCGTTCCTGCCGCGGCTTTGCCGCAGGGCGAGGTGGAACTCGCCGGCATCCATCTCGGCCCGCACGAGTATGGCGTGCCGGCGGTCTATGTCGATGGCCATCGCGCCCATTTGCTCATGAGCCGGCCCACGCGTCTGGCCTTTCGTGTCCCTGATTCGGCCTCCACGGGAATGATTGAGGTGCGCACTCCGGCCGGCGCCTCGAATGCCGGCGCCGTCCACGTCGCCCGCAAGCTTGCTGACAGCCTCCATCCCGTCTCCAACCCCGCAGTCAGCCGCTCCGGCATGATCTACACCACGATCTCCGGGCCGCGCGGCAAAATGACCTCCGTCTCCGTCATGCGCATCAGCGCCGACGGCCGCGCCACACCCTTCGTCACCGGCCTGTTGAACGCCACCGGCCTCGCCTTCAGTCCTGCCGGCGACCTCTACGTCACCTCGCGCGCCGAAGGCAACGTCTATCGCGTCGACGCCGCCGGCGAATTCACAAAATACGTTGAAGGCATGGGCGTCGCCACCGGCGCGGTCTTCGACACTGAAGGAAATCTCTTCGTCGGCGACCGCAGCGGCACCATCTTCAAGATCAATCCCGAGCGGCAGATCTTTGTTCACGCCACGCTCGAGCCCAGCGTCTCGGCCTATCACCTCGCCATCAACTCCGAAGGTACGCTCTTCGTCACCGGACCTACGCTCTCATCGAACGAGGCCATCTGGGCCATCGAGCCCAACGGCAACATCCGCGTCTGGTATCGCGGCCTCGGCCGCCCGCAGGGACTGGCCCTCGCGCGCAATGGCGACATCTACCTCGCTGCCTGCCTGCACGGCCGCCACGGTCTGGTACGCGTCACGCCGCGCGGCGAGGCCACGCTTGCTGTCGCCGGCGACAACCTGGTCGGCATCGCCTTCTCCCCGCTCGGCGCTGCCATCCTCGCCACCAACGAGGCCATTTATGATGTGGACTTGGGAGTAGAAGGGCTGAGTTTGTTTTAGCTTCCAGGCCAATCCCTCGGCTTGCCGCCTGCCCGTGCGGAAGGTGTCTTCCACAGGCCAAAGCCAGGTTGGCAGGCTCTGTTAGCTCCGTGCTGGAAGCTAGGAGCTGGAAACTGCTTTCATGAAATCCGAGATCATCGCCGTCGGCTCCGAGATGCTCACCCCGTTCCGCCAGGACACGAACTCTCTCCATGTCACGGAGAAGCTCAATGGCCTCGGCGTCACTGTCAACTTCAAGACCATCGTCGGAGACCGCCGGAGAGATCTCGTCAGCGCGATCCGCACCGCCCTCGGCCGCGTCGACATTCTTATCCTCATGGGCGGCCTCGGTCCTACTGAAGACGATCTCACCCGCGAGGCCGTCGCCGAATCCCTCTCGCTCACACTGCGCCGCGACGCCGCGCAGGTGGCCGCGCTCCATGCCCGCGCCGCTTCGTGGCGCATCCCCATGCCGGAAAACAATCTCAAACAGGCCGACGTAATCGCGGGCGCCACAGTCCTGCCCAATCCCAACGGCAGCGCCCCCGGCCAGTGGCTCGACGTCACCTTCGGCGGCTATCGCAAGCTCATCGCCCTGCTGCCCGGCCCTCCGCGCGAGTGCCGCCCGCTCTTCGACGCCGAATGCCTGCCCCGCCTCAAATCGCTCGTTCCGCCGCGCGCCATCGCCGTGCGCACGCTCAAAGCGGCCATGATTCCCGAGTCGCAGGCCGACAAGATCCTCGCGCCCATTTACACCGCCTACACCGACGTTGAGACCACGCTGCTGGCTCACACCGGCGACTTGCAGATCACCCTCATCTGCTCCAAACCCGACGCCGACGCCGCCTGGAAACGCGTCGACGAACTCGCCGCCCGCATCGAGGAGGCGCTCGAAGACTGGCTCTACTCCTCCGACGGTGAATCGCTCGAACAGATTGTGCTTTACTATCTTGGTCTCCGCCAGGCTACGCTGGCCGTTGCCGAGAGCTGCACTGGCGGCCTCCTCGCGCAGCGCATTACCGGCGTTTCTGGCGCCTCGCGCTCGTTTCTCGGCGGCTGCGTCGTCTACTCAAACGAGATGAAGACCCTGTTCGCCGGCGTCCCCATGGAGCTTATCGCCGAGCATGGCGCCGTCTCCGCCGAAGTCGCCAAGGCGCTTGCCGAGGGCATTCGCTCGCGCACGGGAGCTACGGTCGGCGTCGGCATCACCGGCATCGCCGGCCCCACCGGCGCGACTGACACCAAGCCCGTCGGCCTGGTCCACATCGCCGTCTGCGACCCGCAGGGTTGCGACGCCGTCGAACGCACCTTCCACGGCGACCGCCGGCACATTCGCGAATGGGCCGCCCAGCTGGCCCTCGACATGATCCGCCGCCGCCTCATGTAGCAAGTCTGCAACTATTTGCCGCCTCCACTCGTCTAAAAAACACCTTGCGTGCGCAAAGCCGCCCGTAGCGCGGATTTCGCGCTTTGGCTGGCCAGTTCTACCTTGAACTCCCGCGCAAAGAACAGGACAGAGCCGTCTGTCATGAGAGGACGCACCGCTTATCCAGGCCCTGGATCCGTTCCTCTGCGCACCATTTTGCATATGAGAAAATGTTGCTGAGTAATCAAATATTGCAGGCCTGATGTTCGAGAAGAAGAAAACGATGGATCAGCCCTTTTCTGTTTCACATTCCGACCCCGAGCAATCACCCGTTGACTCCGCAAAAAAACGCCGCCATCGCTGGATCTGGGTGGTTGTTCTGTCGCTGTTCGGTCTGCTCTTTTTCTGGGTTTATCGCCAGCACAACGCCGGCGCCGCGGCAGGCGCAGGCCCGCACGGCAACAACCGCCGCGGCGCCATGGCCGGTCCCGTGCCCATCACGATGGCCGTGGCCACGAAAGGCGACATCGGCGTCTATTTAGACGCCATCGGCACCGTCACCCCGGTATATACCGATACCATCACCGCCGAAGTTACCGGCGTGATTACGGCAGTGCACTATCGCGAGGGGCAGATGGTGCGCAAGGGCGATCCTCTCATCGACATCGATGACCGGCCCTATACCGCGCAACTCGTACAGGCCCAGGGCGCGCTTGATCGCGACAGGAACATGCTCGCCGAAGCGCAGATGGACCTGGAGCGTTACCAGGCCGCATGGGCCAAGAATGCCATCCCGCGTCAGACCCTCGAAGATCAGGAAAAGATAGTGTTGCAGAACCAGGGAACGGTGAAGAACGACGAGGGCGCCGTGCAGTTCGACAAGGTGCAGGTGGACTTTTGCCATATCGCCTCGCCAATTACCGGCCGCGTCGGACTTCGCCTCGTCGATCCCGGCAATCTGGTGACCGCCAACTCAACCACCCCGCTCGTCGTCGTCGCCCAGATTCAACCCACCACCGTGATCTTCGTCCTGGCTGAAGACAATCTGCCGCAGGTTCTTGACCAGATGCGCGCCGGCAGAACACTCACTGTCGAGGCCTACGACCGCACCAACACCCGGCTGCTCGCCAAAGGCCGCCTCATCACCGTTGACAACCAGATCGACACCACAACGGGAACCGTCAAACTGCGCGCGCAATTCGACAACGCCAACGGCGAGCTCTTCCCCAACGAGTTCGTCAATACGCGTCTGCTCGTCAAAACGCTTGACAATCAGACACTGGTCCCGTCATCGGCCATTCAGCACAACGGCTCGATGGACTTCGTCTACCTTGTTCAGGGACTCAGGCCCAACGCTTCCGGCCCATCCAACGGCGGCCAGAACGAGCATCTGCGCGGAAACGGCTGGAGCAATCAGCCCACCGGGAAGGTCATCATGAGGACCGTGAAGTCGGGGATCTCCAATCAAGGCAAGACGGTTGTCCTCTCCGGTCTCAATCCAGGCGATGTCGTCGCCGACTCCAGCTTCCAGAAGTTGATCGACGGTTCCTCCGTCGTACAGTCTCCCGTGACCATCCCGGCCACATCCTCTGACACCACCGAGGCCGCTCCATGAGTCCGTCCCGCCCATTCATCCTGCGGCCGGTGGCAACTTCGCTACTGATGTTCGCAATTCTTCTGGTGGGCTTCGTCGCATTCACGCAGTTGCCGGTCTCGGCGTTGCCGCAGGTCGATTATCCGACGATCCAGGTGCTCACCTTCTATCCCGGCGCCAGCCCGGATGTCGTGGCCACCACGATCACCGCGCCTCTGGAGCGCCAGTTCGGTGAAATGCAGGGACTGAGCCAGATGACCTCCACCAGCGCCGACGGCGTGTCGGTCATCGTCCTGCAATTCAGTCTTTCGCTCGGCCTTGATGTCGCCGAGGAAGAGGTGCAGTCGGCGATCAACGCCGGCCAGACCTTCCTGCCCGCCGATCTGCCGGTGCCTCCGGTCTACAACAAGACCAACCCCGCCGACGCCCCGATCCTCACCTTCGCCATCAGCTCCAGCTCCATGCCCCTGTCCGAAGTTGAAGACATGGTGGACACGCGCCTGGCGCCCAAGCTCTCGCAGATGAACGGCGTCGGTCTGGTCAGCATCAGCGGCGGCCAGAAGCCCGCCGTGCGCGTCCAGGTGAATCCCGTCCAGCTTTCCGCCTACGGCCTCAACATGGAGGACGTGCGCACGGCCCTGACCGAGACCAGCGTCAACTCCGCCAAAGGCAACTTCGACGGGCCGCGTCAGGACTATCAGATCGACGCCAACGATCAGATCTCCACCGCCGACGACTACAAAAATGTCGTCATCGCCTACTCGAACGGCGCGCCCGTCTTCGTCAAGGATGTCGCCAACGTGATCAACGGCGTGGAAAACTCCAAGCAGGCTGCCTGGATGGGCCAGGCCGATGGACCTTCCGGCCCCACGATCACCCCTGCCATCATTCTCAACATCCAGCGCCAGCCCGGCGCCAACACCATCACCGTCGTCAACGCCATCCGGAAGGTTCTGCCCCAGCTCGAAGCCAATCTTCCCGCCTCGATCAAAGTGACGACCATGACCGACATGACCACCAGCATTCAAGCCTCGGTGCATGACGTGGAGTTTGAGCTCATGCTCACCGTCGGCCTGGTCGTCATGGTCATCTTCCTCTTTTTGCGCAGCCTACGCGCCACCGTCATCCCCAGCGTGGCCGTGCCGCTTTCGCTCATCGGCACCTTTGCCGTGATGTATCTGCTCGGCTACTCGCTCGACAACCTCTCGCTGATGGCCCTCACCATCTCCACCGGCTTCGTCGTCGACGACGCCATCGTGATGATCGAGAACATCAGCCGCTTCCTCGAAGAGGGGATGCCGCCGCTTCAAGCCGCGCTCACCGGCGCCGGACAGATCGGCTTCACCATCGTTTCGCTCACGGTCTCGCTGGTCGCCGTGCTCATTCCGCTGCTCTTCATGGGCGACGTCGTCGGCCGCCTCTTCCGCGAATTCGCCGTCACGCTGGCCGTCACCATCGTCATCTCCGCCGTGGTCTCGCTGACGCTCACGCCCATGATGTGCTCGCGCATTCTCCATCACGACCCCGAGGAAAAGCAGAGCCGCTTTTACCGCTGGTCCGAGCACGTCTTCAACAGCCTCATCGCCTTTTACGGACGCACCCTGCGTGTTGTCCTGCGCTATCAGACCCTCACCCTGCTGGTAGCCGCCGCAACCCTCGTCCTCACCGTCGCCCTCTACATCGACATTCCCAAGGGCTTCTTCCCGGTGCAGGATACCGGCGTGATTCAAGGCATCTCCCAGGCTTCGCAATCCATCTCCTTCGACGCCATGAGTGAAAAGCAGCGTGAGCTGGCCAGCATCATCCTTCGCGATCCGGCCGTCGAAAGCCTGTCCTCATTCATCGGAGCCGACGGCATCAACACCACGCTCAACAGCGGCCGCATCTCCATCAACCTCAAGCCTATCGACCAGCGCATCGGCGCCTCCGACGTCATCCGCCGCCTGCAGCGCAGTCTGGCACAGGTCCAGGGCATTCACCTTTACATGCAGCCCGTGCAGGACATCACGGTCGACGACCGCGTCAGTCGCACGCAATACCAGTACACTCTCGAAGATCCCGACACCGACGAGTTGAACGAGTGGACCGACAAGTTTGTCGCCCAACTGAAGAAGCTGCCTGAATTCGAGGATGTAGCCACCGATCAACAGACCGGCGCCAAGGCGGTTCAGCTCGAAATCGACCGTGTCACCGCCTCGCGCCTCGGCATCGCACCCACCACCATCGACAACACGCTCTACGACGCCTACGGTCAGCGCCAGATCAGCACGCTCTACACGCAGTCCAACCAGTATCACGTCGTGCTCGAAACCGCCCCCGAGTGGCAGAAAGATCCTGCCAACCTCAGCGACCTCTACATCCAGTCCAATGCCTCATCGGGCGCCACCGGAGCCGGCGCAGCCACATCGTACTATGCCTCCGCCTCGGCCTCGGCCGGCTCGAACGCGCTCACCACTGCTGTGCGCTACACGCCGTCCTCACAGATCCTTAGCGCCCCCTCGACAGTCATCGCCGGAACCGCCGGCATCGGAACACCCAACGCTACCACAGCCTCCGTCGGCGCCAACGCCATTCCCCTCGGCGCCTTCACCCGGATGCACACCATCACCGAGGCGCTTTCCATCAACCATCAGGGACAGTTTCCCTCTGTCACCGTCTCCTTCAACCTCGCGCCTCACGCCTCGCTCGGCACCGCCATCAGCGACGTCGAGCGGGTCGTCAAGGATCTGCACTTCCCCGCCAGCCTGCAATCCGACTTTCAAGGCACCGCGGCATCCTTCCACAACTCGCTCTCCAACGAAGCCCTCCTCATTCTGGCCGCGCTCGTCACCGTCTACATCGTCCTCGGCGTCCTCTATGAGAGCTTCATCCATCCCATCACCATTCTCTCCACGCTGCCCTCGGCCGGCGTCGGCGCGCTGCTCGCGCTCATGCTCTTTCACCAGGATCTGAGCGTCGTCGGCATCATCGGCATCATCCTGCTCATCGGCATCGTCAAGAAAAACGGCATCATGATCGTTGACTTCGCCCTCGAAGCCGAACGTAAGCAGGGACTCGACTCGACCGAGGCGATCTTCCAGGCCAGCCTGCTGCGCTTCCGGCCCATCATGATGACCACCATGGCCGCCCTGCTGGGCGGCATTCCGCTCGCCGTCGGCACCGGCCTCGGCTCTGAACTCCGCCGCCCGCTCGGCATTGCCATGGTCGGCGGCCTGATCCTCAGCCAGTTTCTTACCCTCTACACCACACCTGTCATCTACATCTTCTTCGACCGCATCGGCCATCGCATCATGGGCCACAGCCTCGCCCAGAATCCGCTCGACAGTGAACTGCCCCCGGGCGCGGAGAATGCATGAACCTCTCCGCTCCATTCATCCGCAGGCCGGTAGGCACCACCCTGCTCACCATCGCGGTGGCCATTGCGGGCGCCATCGCGTTCGCGGTCCTGCCGGTCGCGCCCTTGCCCCAGGTGGACTTCCCCACCATCCAGATCAGCGCCAGCCTGCCCGGCGCCAGCGCGCAAATCATGGCCGCCTCCGTGGCCACTCCACTTGAGCGCCAGTTCAGCCATATCGCCGGCATTACGGAGATGACCTCGTCGAGCCAGCTCGGCTCGACCAACATCGTCCTGCAATTCGACCTCAACCGCAACATCGACGGCGCCGCCCGCGACGTGCAGGCCGCCATCAACGCCGCGCGCACCTACCTCCCCGCCAATCTTCCCTCCAACCCCTTTTACCGCAAGGTGAACCCGGCCGATGCGCCCATCATGGTCATCAGCCTGACCTCAAACCAGTATCCGGTCACCAAGCTCTACGACCTGGCCTCAACCGTCCTTGAGCAAAAGCTCTCGCAGATCGAGGGCGTCGGAGAGGTCGTCGTGGGCGGCGGAGCCACTCCCTCGGTGCGTGTCGAGGTCAACCCTACCAAGCTTGAAAGCTTCGGCCTCACCCTCGGCAACATCCAGTCCGTGCTCAGCCTCCAGAACGCCCACGAGCCGCGCGGCCAGCTCTCCAACAATGGCGTCCGTGAGGACATCCTCACCAACGACCAGATCTCCACGGCCGCCCAATACCGTCCGCTCATCGTCGGCTATCACAACGGCGCGGCCGTCAAGCTCTCGGATGTGGCCGACGTCGTGGACTCGACCCAGAACATGCGCACCGCCGGCTACGCCGACGGAGTCAGAAGCGTCGTGCTCATCATCTTCCGCCAGCCGGGAGCGAACATCATTCAGACCGTGGGCCGCGTCAGAGCGCAACTGCCGTTTCTTGAGGCGGTGCTCCCCTCCGGCGTTAAAACCGTCGTCGACATCGACCGAACCACCACCATCAAGGCTTCCGTCGACACCGTCGAACACACACTCATCAGCTCGGTCTGCCTGGTCATCCTGGTGGTCTTCCTGTTCCTGCGCAGTCCTCGCGCCACGCTCATCCCCAGCGTCGCCGTTCCCGTCTCGCTCATCGGCACCTTCGCCGCCATGTACCTGTTCGGCTACTCCATCGACAACCTCTCGCTCATGGCGCTCACCATCGCCACAGGGTTTGTCGTCGATGACGCCATTGTGGTCATGGAAAACATCACCCGCCACGTCGAGGCCGGCATGGAGCCCTTTGCCGCGGCTATGCAAGGCGCTCGCGAGATCGGCTTTACGGTCTTTTCCATCAGCATGTCGCTGATCGCCGTCTTCATCCCCATCCTGATGATGGGCGGCATCATCGGCCGCCTCTTCCGCGAATTCGCAGTGACGCTGGCGACAGCCATTGTCATCTCGATGGTCGTTTCCCTCACCACCACGCCCTGCATGTGCGCGCACGTCCTCAAAACATACAAGCCCGGCGAACGGCACAACTGGTTCTACCGGACGAGCGAGCGGGCCTTCAACGGCATGGTCTCCATCTACCGTCATTCGCTCACCTGGGTGCTCGACAATCCCGGACTGACTCTGGTCGTCCTGCTGCTCACCATCGCGCTCAACGTTCTCGTCATCTTCAGAATCCCCACCGGGTTCTTCCCGCAACAGGACACCGGCGCCATCGTCGGCGGCATTCAGGGACCGCAGGACGCCTCGTTCCCGTTCATGAACCACTCCCTCCTCTCGCTGGTCAACGTCGTCAAGCACGATCACGCCGTGGCCCATGTCATGGCCTACACCGGCGGCGGCAACAGCGGCTTCATGTACGTCGCGCTCAAGCCGCTGGGCAGAAGCTGTCAGGAATCCCCAAGCTGCGATGTCCGTCAGACCTCGGCAATGAATGTCATCAACCGCCTGCGGCCCAAAATGAACGGCCTGCCGGTGGCCTCGGCCTTCCTGCAACCCGCGCAGGATCTGCGCATCGGCGGCCGGTCCAGCGCCGCGCTTTATCAATACACCATTCAGTCCGACAACATCGCCGACCTGGCCCACTGGGGGCCCGTCGTGCTCGAAAACATGTCCAAGCTCCCCGATCTGACCGACGTCAATACCGATCAGCAGAACGGCGGCCTTGAAGACCTGCTCGATTACGACCGCGTCACCGCGGCCCGCCTGGGAATGACCTCGCAATCACTCGACAACTCCCTCTATGGCGCCTTCGGGCAATCGCTCGTCTCGGTCATCTATACCCAGCTCAACCAGTACTACGTGGTGCTGGAAGTGGCTCCGCCGTACTGGCAGGATCCCTCGGGGTTGAACAACATCTACTTTGCGCCCGCCCAGGCCTCGGCGACCGCGGGACTCAATGCCATCTCGCCGCTCACCTCCATCGTCAAAGCGCGCACCAGCACCACCCCGCTCCAGGTCAACCACACGGGCCTGTTTCCCTCGGTGACGGTCTCCTTCAACATGCGCAACGGCGCCTCGCTCAGCGACGCAACCCGCGAGGTCACCGAGATGGAGCGGCGGCTGGGAATGCCCGGACACATTCGCGGCTTCTTTGCCGGGACGGCCGAGGCTTATCAGAAATCGCTCTCGAACGAGGGCGTCCTCGTCATGACCGCCCTGCTCTCCGTCTTCATCGTCCTTGGCATTCTCTACGAAAGCCTGATTCATCCCTTGACCATCATCTCCACGCTGCCCTCGGCCAGCGTCGGCGCCATGCTGGCCCTTATGCTCTTCCACATCGACCTCAACGTCATCTCCATCATCGGCATCATTCTGCTCATCGGCATCGTCAAGAAAAACGCCATCATGATGATCGACTTCGCGCTCCAGGCCGAGCGCCTCGAGGGCAAGTCCACCCGCGACGCCATCTTCTCGGCCTGCCTGCTGCGCTTCCGCCCCATCATGATGACCACCATGTCGGCCATCTGCGGCGCACTGCCCCTGGCCTTCGGCTCCGGCACCGGCTCCGAGTTGCGCAAACCGCTCGGAATCACCATCGTGGGCGGCCTGCTTCTGAGCCAGTTGCTTACGCTCTACACCACCCCCGTCGTCTACCTGATGATGGACCGGCTCCGCCTGCGCGCGCTGGGCCGCGCCCACGACACCCTGCCGCCCACCGCTGAAGGGGCTGTGCCGTAAACCATGAAGGACGTTCGCCATGCCTGACCTGAACCTTCGATCCGCGCTTTCCATCGCTGTTGGCGCCCTGTGCTTGCTTGCGCTCCTCTCCGGCTGCCGCGTCGGTCCGCCCTACAACGCGCCCGCGCCGCCGGCAGTCACCGCACCCAACTACAAAGAGTCGACCGTCAACTTTCACGACGCCGACGGATGGAAGGTCGCCAGCCCCCAGGACGCCATGCTGCGCGGAAACTGGTGGGAGGTCTTTCACGAACCAGAACTCAACGCCCTCGAAGATCAGCTCAACATCAACAACCAGAACCTGAAACAGTACTTCCAAAACTACATGTCGGCACGCGCCGTCATCGCCGAAGCGCGCTCGCAATACTGGCCCACCCTCACCGCCAACCCCATGTGGGCCCGGCAACAAACATCAAGCAATCAAAACGCCACTTCGACGGCGACAACGGGCAGAACATATGCGCTGTGGAACGCCCCGCTCGACGCCTCCTGGACGCCCGACTTCTGGCAGAAGATTCGCAACCAGGTGCACGAGGCGCAATACGCGGCGCAGGTCAGCGCCGCGGACCTCGAAGGAGAAAAGCTCACCGAGCAGGCCAGCCTCGCCGAATACTACTTCGAAATTCGCGGCCAGGACATGCTCCAGAAGATTCTCGACGAGACTGTCGCCGCGGACCAGAAGTCGCTCGACTACAACCAGGCCCAGTACGACACCGGCGTAGGCGACTACATCTCCGTCGCCGAGGCCAAAACCACCCTCGAATCCGCGCAGGCTGCCGCCGTCGATGTCGGCCTGCTGCGCGCGCAGTATGAACACGCCATCGCGGTCCTGTTGGGCCGGATCCCCAGCGACTTCTCCATTCCCGTCAAACCCATGGTCTACACCACGCCCGCGATCCCCATCGGCGTGCCCTCGCAGCTCATCGAGCGCCGCCCTGACATCGCCGCCGCCGAGCGCACGCTCGCGGAGGCCAACGCCACCATCGGCATCGGCTATGGAGCCTTCTTCCCGCAGGTCACCATCTCCGCCGATGCCGGCTTTCAGTCCGCGCTCTTCAAGCACCTCTTCGATTGGCCCAGCCGCGTCTGGTCGCTGGGCCCCTCGGCCTCGCAGGTTCTCTTTAACGGCTTCCTTTACCGCGCCCAGCTCCACCAGTATGTCGCCATCTACAACGCCGACCTGGCGAGCTACCAGGAAACAGCCCTAACCGCCTTCCAGCAGGTCGAAGACGCCCTGGCCGCCACACGCATCTACTCCCAGCAGATCCTGCGCCAGCAGATGGCCGTCAAAGACGCGCAGGACTATCTCAATCTGGAACTGGTTCGCTACGACACCGGCGTCGATCCCTACGTCGATGTCGTCATCGCCGAGACCACGCTCCTCAACAGTCAAGAGATGCTCAACGCCATGCAGGTCAACGAGATGGTCTCGGCAGTCCAGTTGGTCGAATCCCTCGGCGGAGGCTGGGACCGCACGCAGCTTCCTACGCCCCAGCAAGCCGGCGCCAAAACCACCAACGCCGACTACAAATTGCAGCAGTAGTCTGAGCTACTTGCAAAATTCATGCTGCCGCCCGCGGTTTTGAAGGGGCACGACTTTAGCCGTGCCGTAGGATGAGCGCAAGCAATGGGGCTTTAGCTCCTGAGGGAAGGCCGGATGCGGATTTTTTGAATTTTGCAAGCGGCTCGCCTGAGCAACGGTCAGTTGCCGTGGCTGCCGGCAACTGACCCCTGCCTCACTGCGCCGGCCGATAGCAAATCGCCTCGCCGTCCAGCCGATACTCCGCCGAACACGCGTCGCCTCCGCAGATCATCGTCTCGCCGCCGTATAGCTGCCGGCGGGTAATCAGCCCCAATGTGCCGCACCGCGGGCACGACATGACGGCCACATAGGGATTCTGTGCCTGGCCAAGCTTCGCCTGATTCTCCAGCACAAAAATCGTTCCCGGATCCATTCTTTCGGGAATCCACTCTTCCAGAAACTGCAAGTCGGCTGCCATCTTTCCCTCCGTAACCTTCCGATTCCTTCAGGTCTTTCCGAGGTTGACGGTTCCGAGCCGCGCGTTTGTTCCCGCCAGGCTCTGCTTCTGCCAAGAAGAACAGGCTGCGAAACACAGGCCGGGCAAACTGCCTCCGGTCAAAGACAGTCTCAACACACACACGCAGGAAAGTCAACGCCAATCCTTCACAGGGGAGTGCCAAGCGAGATTCCATCGCGTGACGCAAAGAGGCATTCCGCCCGAAGTGAAACTCCACGCGACAGGCCTTTCTGGGCGCGAAATCAGTTGGTAACGCCGCGTCTCCACATCCACACCCATCTTTCACCGCTTTGACCCAAATGCCCACGATGCGGGATCCTGGCGCCCTACCGCGTCGCCGACGCCTCACTTGCTCCATGCGCCCGCGCAAAGTTGTCGATCTCCCTGTACGTTTCCTTGTTGCGCAGGATCGCCTCCACGTACTCCCGCGTCTGCGTAAACGGAATCGACTCCACAAATTCATCGATCCCCGAGTAGGGTCCGGCCGCCTGCCACTCCGCCACGCGATTATCGCCCGCGTTGTAGGCCGCCAGCGCGTACTCCTCGACGCCGCCGAATCGGTCCAGCATCTCGCGCAGGTAGCGTGTCCCCAGGCGGAGGTTCAGGCTCGGATCGAGCAGTTGAAACGCGCGGAAGCGCGCGATTCCCTCCTCGCGCGCCATCTTGCGTCCCACCGACGGAAGCAGTTGCATCAGGCCGTAGGCATTGGCATAGGAGATCGCCCGCGGATTGAACTCCGACTCCTGGCGGATCAGCGAGGCCACAAGATACGGATCGAGATGATTTCTTGCCGATTCAGCCTCAATCGTCTGCCACCACGGCTCAGGAAACAGAATCCTCCAGTACACCAGGGGAACCGATTCGATCGGCGCGGCAGCCGCATTCGGCAGCCCGCGCTTAGCCGCGCGAATCGCGCGGAACGTCTCCCCATACGACGAGTAGATCTGCGCCTCCGCCAGCGAGCCCATCGCCGCAAACTCCGGATCGGCCCTGATCTCATCGCCAACATACTCGTTCAATCCAGCGTTGGCCACCAGTCGCGCCTTGGCCAGGTGCGGGCTGTCGGCGGGAAACGCATCCACCAGGCGCGGCTCCGGCAGCGGCCGAATATGATCAAGCTGCGGCTCCGCCGCCGCCTGCGTGTTGCCTAAAGCAGCCAGCCGCCGCCGCGCCAGTTGCGCGTAAAAGTAGTGCCGATAGTCGCGCACAATCAAAAGGTAGTTGGCCACGGCCTGACTCGGCTGACGGTCTCTGGTCTCATACAAACGCCCCCGCCAGTACAGCGCGGCAACCGTCTCCGAAGCCCCCGGATAGAGCCGGATCTGTTCATCGAAGATCCGCTCGGCTTCGGGGTAAAGCCCCAGCCGATAACTCAACCACCCCGACCGCCAATGCGCCGTCGAAGCGTGCCGGTCACTGGGAAAACGCGCGGCCAGTTCGCTGTAATACTGAATCGCGGAGGGGAAATCGCGATCGAGCAGACTCATATTGCCCGCCGAAAAAAGTGCTTCGGCCAGCCATGGACTGCGTGGAAATCGCGACTCCATCTCGCCGATAATCTGCTTCACATCGGCAGAATCATCCTGATTTCGCGCCAGTTCCATCAGCAGATCGAGCCGATGCGCGCCGTTTTCGTCCGCCGTATCAGGCAGCGCCCGCGCCTCGGCCACAGTCAACTGCTTCAGCTTCAACCGGCAGGCTGCCTCGTCGACCGCAAGATCATTGCGTGTCTGCGCATTGAGCCCCGGCTCGCGCTCCAGAACCTGGAACTGCTCCGCCGCCTGGCCGTAGCGTCCGGCTCTGAAGTAAGCCTCGGCCAGTGTCTGAAGATCTGCCGTGGTCAGGATCGACTCTGCGCCCAGTTCCGTCAGCTTTGCGCGGGCCGTCTGCGCCTCACTGGTCAAAGGATGGTCCAGCAGCAGCCGCCTGTATGCAGTTTCCGCGGCCTGTTGCTCACCCAGCGCCAGTTCCACCTGCGCCACGGCAAGCTCGAAGCCGGGACGGCTCGCGGCTTCCGTGCCAGCGGCTGCCTGAAGCACGTGCCGCGCCGCAGTGTTCCTGCCCAGCGCCAACAGAACCGTCGCCTCAAGCTCCGGCTCCCGCGCATCGAAGATGCTGTCCGGATAGCGCTCCGTGAATCCGTGCAGAATGCCTTCCGCCCCTGCATCGTCGCCCGCCGCATGGCTCGCCTCGGCGCCCAGAAAATCCGCATAGTCTGCCAGCGCTCCATCGGCGCGCCGCGCCCGCGCCAGAGATGCCTGGGCCTCGCCGTAGCGCCGGTCGAGCAGGTATGCATGGCCCAGCGCCAGATATGCCGCTGCCGCCGCCGCGCCCGTGTGGCTGCGCGCATAGGCGCCCACCGCCGCGTAGGCCTCCGGCGTACGCATCGTGGCCAGTTGCTGCGCCATCGGCTCCAGCTCTTGCGACGCCACAAACGCCTGCCGAATCCGGTGCGTGCGCGCAATCCGGGAAGCGCGGCTGTCCCGCCGGCCAAGCTTGCGCCTCGCCGTCGACTTCTTCTTTGTCTTTGCCCGGAGTTTGCTCTTTGCCCGGCTCTTGGCCACGCTCGAAGAAGTCCCGCTGGAACTTGACGTGCTCTGACCAGCCGCCTTTACGCCTCGCATCGCGCCGAGCCACATCACAACCAGCAATCCAAGGACAACCGCAAAACTACAAATCCTGCGCCACGTTACAAACTGAGGGGAGAGGAAAAAATACATAATTCTACTCTATGCCGATTTGCGCCCGGGCGGCGGCAGGGGAATCAGTCGCGTAAAGGGATCGCACACACTTGAAATCCAACAAGCTGAAGATCCGAATGGACGCGGCCAGGGATTCACTCCCCTGCACCAACAGACCTTGTCCAGCGGTTTTCTTCGCCGCGCCATCACCCCATCACCCGCACCACTTGGCCCCATGCCCCTCTGTTCGGTAAACTCATCTTTTGTTGGTTCATCATGAATACCTGCGGTCGGCCCAAACCGCCCGCCCAACAGAACATCGCGATTTTTCGCATCCATTTTCCATGTCGACCATCCAAACCGTAGCAGGACAAAACGAGCAGCACCCCGACGTGGCCCTGGTCGAGAGGGTACGCGCCGGTGATCTCTCGGCCTATGACACGCTGGTCCGCAAATACGAGCGGCAACTCTTCCGGATCTCGCAACACATCACGCAGAATCGTGAAGACGCGGAAGATGTAATGCAGGATGCGTTCCTCAAAGCCTATGAGAAGCTCGATCAATTTCAGGGGAACTCGAAATTCTACACATGGCTTGTACGAATCGCGGTCAACGAGAGTCTGATGCGGCTGCGCAAGCGGCGCACCGGCAAGATGGTCTCGATCGACGAGAACATCGAAACCGAAGAGGGCAGCGTACCCCGCGACTTCGCCGACTGGGCTCCCAATCCAGAACAGAATTACAACCAGTCAGAACTCGCAGATATCCTCAAGAGAACCATTCAGGGCCTGCCGGAGGGGTTTCGCGTCGTCTTCGTTCTGCGCGACGTCGATGGCCTCTCCACCGAAGAAACCGCAGAAACCCTGGGTCTGAGCGTCCCGGCCGTCAAGTCGCGTCTCCTGCGTGCACGCCTGCAGCTGCGCGAGCGGCTCGCACGCTACTTCAAGAAGAAAATGCCGCCTGTCGCGCCGCGGGGAAGCGAGGCTGAAGCATGACCTGCAAAGAATTTCTCGCCATCCTCGACAATGTGATCGATGACTCCATCGGCCCAGACATGCGCTCCGAGATTGAAGTCCATCTGCGCAAGTGCGGCCACTGCGAGGTCATCCTCAACACCGTGCGCAAGACCATCGAGATCTACCGCTGCCATGAACTCTATGAGTTTCCCGCCGACGTAAGCGAAACCATGCATAACGCGATCATGGCGCGCTGTCGCGCAGCCAAAGGAAGCTCCCAGCCGTCCTGAGAACAGCTGCGGCGACGGATCCTGCCCGAAGCCGTCGTCCACAGTCCGGCCACGGCGCAATTCATCTCGCGCAAGCTCGCCATCCGGTTTGTGATCGACGATCCGCCGCAGGCGCTGGTGGACCGCATGGCAAAATCTTATCTGAAGAGTAACGGCAACATCCCTGCTGCTCTCAAAACCCTCTTTGATTCGCCCGAGTTCCGGGAAGCGAGCGACTATCGCTCCAAAGTAAAGATGCCTTTGGAGTTTGTGGTAAGCGCGGCGCGAGCCAGCAACGCCATCATCGACAACTTTCAGCCGCTCGTCAATGCCCTGCGCCAGATGGGCATGCCGCTCTACGGATGCGTCCAGCCAAACGGCTACGGGTGGAATGCAGCCGACTGGGTGAGTACGGGCGCGCTGGTGGGTCGCATGAACTTTGCCCTTGCCCTGGCCACCAACCGGCCGCCCGGCGTCACGGTCGAGTGGGCGCCCGCTCTCGATATGAGCGCGCTCGACAGCGATGCGCCTTTGCAACAGGTGATTCCCACGCCCCAGTCCGAAGAGACGCGGCTGGCAAGCATGCTTGGCCGATGAAGCTGTCTTCGGAAAGACCATCAAAGCTGTAATCCTGCTGGCGCAGCGGTGGACCGAACGCCGCTGCCATCTCCTTGTCATCTGCCCTGCAAACCTGTGAAATCAATGGGACAGGAGTATGGTCGGTGGTAGAATTGCCTATCCGGAAAGACAAGCCGGAAATTTTTAGATCATGAGGGTTAACGATGCGATACCATCCAAAATCCATGGCAACTGCGGCAGTAGTTGCCGGTTTACTCTTTTTCGTTGTACCTTCCATCGCGCGCGCACAGATCGTAGGTCAAGTCGCTGCCGACATCCACCATAGTTTTATCGTGGGTAACGCGACTTTGCCCCCCGGCCATTACGTTTTCCGCATGCTGACGGGAAGCGATCTGAGCTTGATGATCGCAACCAGAGACGACGGCAAGGCCGAAACAGAGTTCCTGGTGCGGCAGTCGATCGACTCGCATACTCCCCAACACACTGAGTTAGTTTTCGACCGGTATGACAACAGGGAATTTCTGACCCACATATACGAATCTGGCGATAAAAGCGGCGCGACGGTGGCCGAGACTTCGCGCATCAAAGCGCGCCTGCAGAAACAAGGCAAGAAACCCGTCGCGCACACGGAAGAGAGCAAGTAAGTGGGATATGGAAACAAGGGCATGAGGAACCCGGGAAAGAAAAAGCAGCTTGCATACCCCAGTTTGGTTACTTTTGCTCATCGGGCTGCGGTTCAATCCCGCACTTAAGATGCCCTTGACATAGCCCACATCCTTCCCGGTGAACCTCAGAGCGCCGCTGGACGGTCTGGCTATCGTGAACCGGTCAGGCTGCGGACCTTGGTCTTTACCTGCGGCGCCATTCTGTACCGCATCGGGCGGCAAATTGTGTTGCGCCTGTCGGAAAGCTGGAGCGGGTTGAAGACACGCAGCCCTCTGAAAGGCGCCTCTTTCAATGGAAATCTCCAACACCGTGGAGCTACTTGCAAAATTCATGCTGCCGCCCGCAGTCTTGAAGGGGCACGGCTTTAGCCGTGCCGTAAGGCGAGCGAAATCAATGGGGCTTTAGCCCCTGAGGGAAGGTCGGATTCGGATTTTTAGAATTTTTGCAAGCGGCTCCGTGGAGGTTGAGGATTGTGGCTGCGGCTTGACCGCTTACCGCTCTCCGGGCCGTCGGGCGTCTGATCCGAATCGGGGCTTAGCTGCGGGATTCAGGATCAGTCGCAGAGCGATTCTCGACGACGTGTTCAGGTCGAGCCCTCCGCGGAGGTTGGCGGCAAAGGCGGCGCCGGCGTCGGAGACTGCCGTAGGCCAGCGCCTGCGACCCGCTGGCCTACGGCAAGGCGCATGATTTACCCTCAAAATCGGCATGAAAATTCAGCACACGCTTCTCTTCTCAGCCCTTATCGCGGGTTGCGCGGCATGTGTGGCCCTGGTTGTTTCTCCCGTTGTTCTCGCCCAGCAGCCGTCCGCGCCAGCCAGCCAGGACATTCCCGACGCGCCGCAGGCAACAACCGAAGCCTTGACCATTCCCAACGGACCGTTCGTGGTGATGGATACCTCAATGGGCCGCATCACCTGTCAGTTCTATCAAAAGCAGGCGCCCAACGCCGTCGCCAACTTCATTGGGCTGGCCGAGGGGACAAAGGACTGGATCGACCCCACAACCAAGCAGGTCCAGCACAACAGGCCCTTCTACGACGGAACGACCTTTCACCGCGTCATTCCCGAATTCATGATTCAGGGCGGCGACCCGACCGGCACAGGAATGGGCGGGCCGGGCTATGCGTTCGATGACGAGTTCGATCCCAATCTGAACTTTGACCGGCCTGGCCGCCTCGCCATGGCCAACAGCGGACCGAACAGCAATGGCAGCCAGTTCTTCATTACCGAATTGCCGTACGACACCCTCGACCAGCACTACACGCTCTTCGGCCAGTGCGACGACCCAAGCGTCGATGTTGTAAAGGCCATTGCACGCGTGCCTCGCGACGCCGACGACAAACCGCTGTCGCCGGTGGTCCTCGAAAAAGTCACCATCGTGCGCGAAGGTCAGCCCATGCCGCCGCTGCTGCCCAGCGAGCCGCAGACGCCGGCGCAATAAAGCCGCTATCAGCCGCCGGCTTTCAACCTGCTTGCTGCATCCATCGAAGGCCGCAACAGGCTGAGAGCTGAAAAGCCGATCGCTCAACGCTCAAGAAGGAGAACCCATGGCACTCACCGCAGGAACCTACGCCGTCTTCACCACCACGGAAGGCAAGATCACCGTCCGCCTCTTCGAGGCCGATGCGCCCATCACCGTCAAGAACTTCATCGAGCTCGCCGAGGGCGCGAAGGAGTGGGTTCATCCCAACACCCGCGAGAAGTCCAAAAACAAGCTCTACGACGGCACCATCTTCCACCGTGTCATTCCCGATTTCATGATCCAGGGCGGCGACCCGGCCGGCAACGGCATGGGAGGTCCGGGCTATCGCTTCCAGGACGAGACCAAAGGCTCGCCGCACCGCTTCGACAAGCCGGGCAAGCTCGCCATGGCCAACGCCGGCCCCAACACCAACGGCAGCCAGTTCTTCATCACCATTGCGCCCACACCGTGGCTCACCGGCAATCACACCATCTTCGGCGAAGTCGTCGAAGGAGAGGACGTTGTGGTCGCCATCAGCAAGGTGGCGCGCAACGCGCAGGACAAACCGCACAAGCCGGTCGTGCTGGAGTCGCTGGTTATCGAACGCGTCAGCTAGCGTCCCATGCCGCAGAGTCACGCCACTCGCCGCTTTGCCAGCATCTCGGGAAATCCCGGCACGCGCAGCCTCTCCGGCGCAATAAACAGAAACTGCAGCTCGTCGCGCAGATACTGCGCGCAAGCCTGCCGGGCCGCAGCGCGATCGAGTCCCGAGTGGATCCGCGCCACGCGCAGGCCTAGCGCGGAGAGCTTCGCCGCCTGGTCCTCCATCAGCGAGATCAGCGGCGCGATCACCAGCGCCGTTCCTCTGCGGACGACTGCGGGGAGCTGATAGCAGAGCGACTTCCCTGACCCGGTCGGCATCACCAGCAGCACGTCACGGCCTGCAATGGCCGCGCGGCACACCTCTTCCTGATTGGCTCGAAATTCAGAAAAACCGAAGACCGATCGCAGAAGGCTCAACGGCGTGCTCGTATTGGAGGAATCTGTCAAGGGCGGTCGAGCATCCAAGAAAAGTGCGCTTCCGATTCTATTGACCACTGTAACTGAGTACGCAGCGCGTTGCGAACGCGCAGCGGTTGCGGCGTCCCTTATAGAGTAAAGAAAGCCCCGCGAGAAAAATCCAAGGGCGCTGCTCGGGGCGGATTGAGACCTCTCGCCCTTTGCATGAATCCATTCATTTCAACGCGATCGAGGAGATCTTTGTCCAGCCGCGAATCCATCACGCAAGCCCGGACGGCGCAGGCAGGGAGCAGCCGCGTCTCACACGCCTGGCGCGCGCTGCGCCATCGCAACTTCCGGCTGTTTTTCTTCGGCCAAAGCATTTCGCTGATCGGTACCTGGATGACGCGCATCGCCACGGCGTGGCTGGTCTACCGGCTCACGCATTCGGCGCTGCTGCTGGGCACCGTCAGCTTTGCCGGGCAGATTCCCACGTTCCTGCTGGCGCCCTTCGCGGGCGTCTGGATTGACCGGCTCAACCGGCGTCAGGTGCTGGTTTGGACGCAGACCCTCGCCATGGCGCAATCGCTGGCTCTGGCCGGGCTCACGTTTTCAGGCCACATCACCATCCGCTGGATTTTGTTTTTAAGCGCGATGCAGGGCACAATCAACGCCTTCGACATGCCGGGACGCCAGTCCTTTATGGTGCAGATGGTCGGAGACCGCACCGATCTCGGCAACGCCATCGCCATCAACTCCTCGATGGTCAACCTGGCGCGGCTGATCGGCCCGTCGCTGGCCGGAATGCTGATCGCCGCCACCAGCGAGGCCTGGTGCTTCCTTGCCGACGGCATCAGCTACATCGCAGTGATCGTGTCGCTGCTCATGATGCGCGTGGAGGCCTCCGCGCCGCCGCGCAAGTCCACCTCGACCCTCCATGAACTCAAGGAAGGCTGGGGCTACGTCTCCGGCTTCCTGCCCATCCGCACGATCCTGCTGCTCTTTGCGCTGGTGAGCCTGATGGGGATGCCCTTTGTGGTGCTGATGCCGGTGTTTGCGGCCACGGTGCTGCGCGGCGGACCGCATACGCTGGGATTCCTGATGGGCGCCATGGGCGTCGGAGCGCTGATCTCCGCGCTGTCCTTGGCCGCGCGCAAAAGCGTGCGCGGCATCCTCCGCATGATCCCCATCGCCGCCGCGGTCTTCGGCCTGGGACTGATCGGGTTCGGGCTGTCGCACGTCTACTGGCTTTCGATGGTGATGGTGATGGTCGCGGGCGCGGGCATGATGCAGGGCATGGCGGGAAGCAACACCATCATCCAAACGCTGGTGAGCGAAGACAAACGAGGACGCGTGATGAGCTACTACGCCATGGCCTTCGTCGGCATGGCGCCCTTTGGCAGCCTGCTGGCCGGAACCATGGCGCATGCGATCCCTGCAACTCGGCTGTGGATCGTAGCCGGACCGCTGCTTGCCGGCGCGCAGTGGACGGTCAGCATCAACGGCTTCGCCGTCGTGCTGGGCGCGATGTGGTTCTTCACGCAGCTTCCGGCTGTGCGCGTCGTGGTCCGGCCGATCTACCAGCAGATGGGCATCCTTCCCGCGGAGCAGGAGATGGCAGCAGAGGAGTAAAGCGATCACTCGCTCTCGGCCGGGTGAGTCGCGAATGGGTGCGGCTCAACACGCACCTGGCGTTTTGTCCCTCATAAAACATCGCACGAGGTTGAATTATTCAGACCTGCGCTTGGCCTGGATCCCGGAACAAAGAGTTATCAAGTAGTTATCCAAAATGATTACTATGACTTGCAGATCGACAAGACATATCTTTCCACTTGAAATGTCAACCGAATGCGGGCAATATACGGACAGCGGATTCCTATCATTTCATACAAAAAGGAGGGTTCAATGTTCGTCGCTCTTCTTAGGAAAACGATGTCGATTTACGTTTCGGTAGCCCTCGCCCTCCTACCAGGCGCGGCACCGTCACAGCAGACAGATCCGGATTTCACCAATGCGCCGACCGGATGACAAAACCAGAAACTCAGCC
>JABEBX010020516.1_pt1 | contig 24684 bp, 20 predicted proteins | sample 7245971 | NCBI WGS metagenome assembly JABEBX01 (sample SAMN14506365, study PRJNA622280) | hot springs metagenome | biome: hot spring [ENVO:00000051]|acidic hot spring [ENVO:00002120]; feature: spring [ENVO:00000027]|sediment [ENVO:00002007]; material: sediment environment [ENVO:01001048]... | reverse complement strand
CCTCTATATTATGTGACCAGATTGGCCTGGCGCAGAACCTGCCGCCAAGGCAGCCACCTTCGCCGCCGGAACGCAGGTGTCGTGATGTGGGCGCTGGCCTTTCCACAACTTGCCCTGAAACGCCAATCCCTCGTATCATCCGGCAAGAGCAACCATCATGAGCGAATCGGAGAACAAAAGCGATCTGCGCGTCAAAGGGCGGCTCATGTCTGCCTCGGAGATTGAGCGAACCCTGGTGCGCCTGGCCCACGAGATTGTGGAAAAGAGCAACGGGAGCGATGATCTGGCGCTGGTGGGGATCAGGCGCCGAGGCGTTCCCCTGGCCGAGCGGCTCGGCAAGCTGATTTCGGCAATCGAGAAGCACCCCGTGGATACGGGCGTGCTCGACATCCAGTTCTATCGCGACGATCTTTCTACCGCAGGCGCGCGTCCGGTCGTTACGCCGGGGGCTATCGGCTTTAATGTGGAAGGCCGCGATGTAGTGATCTGCGACGACGTTCTCTATACCGGCCGCACCGCTCGCGCCGCGCTCGACGCGCTCTTCGACCACGGTCGCCCGCGCCGTGTGCAACTGGCGGTGCTGATCGATCGCGGCCATCGCGAGCTACCCATCGAGGCCACCTACGTGGGCAGATATGTGCCCACGAGCAGTCGCGAGATCATCGAGGTCAAGTTCCAGGAAGTCGACCAGACCGAGGAGGTGCTGCTGGTCGAAAGAACCACTTGAGCTTTCAGGCTTTCAGCCCTCAGCCTTCAGCTGAAAGCCGGCAGACGCAATTTGACTTCAGAAGGCCGAAAGCAGCTTGTCTCATGAACTCGACCATAACGACGACTCGCCGCCCGCGCAACACTCCGTCTGCGCCGGTTTCTCTGTTTCCTTACAATCCTGGATCGCTGCTTTCGGTCCTCGATCTCGACGTAAAGGACGTCAGCAGGCTGCTGATTCGCGCCACCGAACTCGAGAACGAGGACGCGATCGTACGCGATCACATTCTGGCCAAGCGGCGCATCGCCCTCCTCTTTTATGAGTCGTCAACGCGCACACGCACCAGCTTTGAGCTGGCAACGAAGGCTCTGGGCGCAGACACAACACTTGTCTCCAACCTCAGCTCGAGCATCGAAAAGGGCGAATCGCTGAAGGACACCGGGCTGACGCTGCGCGCGCTCGGCGCTGAAGCCATCATCCTGCGCCACAACTACTCCGGCGCGGCCTGGCTGCTCGAAGAGGCGACGCGCCTACCTGTGATCAACGCGGGCGACGGCATGCACGAGCACCCTACGCAGGCGCTGCTTGATCTGCGCACAATTCTCCAGCATCTTCGGCCCGGGGTTGCTGGCGTCGCTTCCGATACGCTTGCCGGCGTGACGGTGATGATCACCGGCGACATTCTGCACAGCCGCGTGGCGCGGTCGAACATGCTGCTGCTGCCTCGCCTGGGCGCGCGGATCCTGCTCTGCGGACCCAAGGAATTACTGCCGGAGCAGGCTGCGCGCTCCGGTCCCGGCATCGAGATCGAGCGTGACTTTGAGGCTGCGCTCGCGCAATCGCAGATTGTCATGATGCTGCGCATTCAGGCCGAGCGGCTGGCCGGGCTGCAACTGGATCTGGACGAGTACAAGAACAACTACCAGCTTACCGGACAGCGTTTGGCCGCGCACGCGCCGCAGGCCCTCGTGCTTCATCCTGGGCCGATCATCCGCGGCCTTGAGATTACGGCCGGTGTCGCGGATGGACCGCAGTCGGCGATCCTCCGACAGGTGACCAACGGCGTAGCGATTCGCATGGCGGTGATGGAGCGCGCACTGGCGATGAACGAAGGAGGCCGCGCATGACGATGCTGGCGATTTGCGGCGGACGGCTGATTGATCCCGCAGCGGGCGTCGATGCCGCCAAGGACATTCTGCTCCAGGATGGGCGTGTGGCCGAAGTTGCAGCTCCGGGCAAGCTGAAGGGCAAGAACGGCGCAGAGGTTCTGGACGCAACAGGCCTTGTCGTCGCGCCGGGCCTGATCGACCTGCACGTTCACCTGCGCGAGCCGGGGCAAGCCTACAAGGAAACCATCGCAACAGGAACGGCGGCGGCGGCAGCCGGTGGATTCACCAGTGTTGCCGCCATGCCGAACACGACCCCGGTCAACGATTCGCCGGAGATTACCCGCTGGATGCAGGCCGCCGAGCGAGGAGCGCAGGTGCGCGTGTTTCCCATTGCGGCTGCAACGCGCGGCTCGAAAGGCGAAACCATCAGCGATTACGCAGCCCTGAAGGCCGCCGGCGCCGTGGCTGTGAGCGACGACGGCCGGCCGATTCTGAAGGACGGCGTCATGCGCGAATCGCTGGCGGCAGCGGCGCGCGTGGGACTGACCGTGATCCAGCATGCCGAAGACACGCGCGTCACGCAGGGCGCAAGCATGAATCTTGGCTCTGTGTCGTTCAAGCTCGGTCTGCGCGGCATGTCGGCCGAGTCCGAATCCAGTGTTGTCGAGCGCGACATTCGCCTCGTGGCCGAGCTGCGCGAGGCGCATCCGCATCTGCACGTGGCGCATACGTCCACGGCCGCGTCGATTGTCGCGGTGCGGCAGGCGCGGCGCAACGGGCTGCGCGTCACCTGCGAGGTCGCGCCACATCACTTCCTGCTCACCGAGGAGCACGTCGGCCTCTACAACACACACGCCAAGATGTGCCCGCCGCTGCGTTCAGCGGCCGACCGCGACGCCATGATCGAGGGCATTCTCGACGGCGTGGTGGATGCCATCGCCACCGACCACGCGCCTCATGCCATGCACGAAAAGGAAGTCGAATTCGACCTGGCGCCAAATGGAATCATCGGCCTTGAAACGGCTTTCGGGCTGTGTCTGCGCTGGTTGCATGGCGAGTGGAAGATGCCGCTCGGCCGCGTGCTGAGCCTGCTCGGCGCGCAACCGGCCGCATTGCTCGGGCTGAAGGGCCGCGGCACGCTGGCTGTGGGCAGCTTTGCCGACGTAGTTGTTTTCGACCCCAAAGCCGAGTGGATTTACCGCGCGACGGAATCGAAATCGAAGGCCAAGAACACGCCTTTTGATGGCTGGCCGATGCTGGGCAAGGTGCGCTGGACGGTTTGCGAAGGGCGCGTGGTTTACGCGCGTTCCTGACGGTGTCGCAATCGCGAATAGTACGAAGAGAGATTCGTGCGGCCAAAACAGCCTCTAAATTGATTTGATGGGATAAAGCAGCACTCCTGCTCGTCGCCTTGCGCCCATTTTGGGTCCGACTTTCGCCAACCTCCATTCCATTCAATAATTTAGCTCCATTGCGTACTTGTAACCAGGTAGGCGCGCAGCCACGAGCGGGGTAGGCTGGCACACACTAGGTCATGAACAACCAGCGCGGGTTTCGTTGTAAGCGGATCCGTACGGCGCTACACTTTGTCCACAATTCGACGATGGACCGGAGCGCCAGTTCCCGATGCGGTGTTGTGTCCGCTACAATGGACGAGGAAAAGCTGCCGAAGCGGGAAGCTCTCACTGCTTGGCAGCCGCAAACCAGGTTTCGGAAACCTGCGTACTCCGGTATGGACGGGAGGCGCCCTGTGAACAACCTGCTTCGAGTGCTTCTGATCGCAGGCGGTGTGGCGTGCGGTATCGTTGTGGTGGCGCTGGGGTTCGTCCGCCACGATAACGCGCTGATGGCTCCGGTCAATCTCGTGCTCTTTGCAACGGGAGTGCTGCTCTATCTGCTGCCGATGGAGCTGGCCATGTACCGGGACTGCCGATTCTCCACATGGATCACACTGTTGAATGTATTTTTCGGATGGACGATCATTGGCTGGTTTGCCGCACTGGGCTTGGCAACCGCATGTAAAGCCCGCGAGGCGGCTCAGCCGATCGGTGCGCCGCCAGTGCATCCCCTGCCGGGGCATTGAGACAGACAGGGAACGCGGAGGCAAGGGAGCGAGAAGCCACAGCTCATCACAACCCTCGAGTGTGCGTGCAGCCAGAGAGCCTTCAATTGAAATGGTAGGGGCGACCATCAGAGGGGATCGGTGTGTACTCGCTCCGTTTAACCCTTGCGCCGGTAAAGCACCTGAAACTCGTACCCGGGATTGGCGGGAAAGAGCGATGCCACGTGGCGCAGGCGCTCGGCAAGAGCAGGCGCAGCGAGCAGTGGGTACTCGCGTTCGCGCAGGTCGTGATAGTCGAAATCCTGGGCCAGCGAAAGCATGTAAATCGCAAGCGCGTCGGAAAACGCCGATTCAAAGAAGACCAGTCGCGCGCGCTCGTCGACAGCCTTGGCGCCTGCATGCGACTCCAGCGCGCGGCGGCGAGATTCCCAGGCGTCCTGGCTGGTTTCGCCGCGCACCTGCGCCTCTGCCTGCGTCCAGGCAAGGTCAGTGAAGCTCTCGGGAACGCCGGCAGCCTCCACAAAATTGTGCGCCACGTTGATGAAGAACTCGAAGGCGAGTCCGAAGCGATCCTCAACGAGGCGCGTGGAGATGAAGACGGCTTCAGTAGAGCCGAAAGTTGCATTGCGGTGGCAGACGGCGCGGTCGCCCAACTCCACCGAATACGAAGGTGCGATCAGGTTCTCGCCGGTGTCGGCGATGGTGAGCGGAACAAAGTAGTAGGCGCGCTGATCGAGCGCGGGAGCAAGCGCTGCGGGCACAGCGCCCACCAGCCGCTCAAGGTCCGCGTCGGAGACGCGCGTTTCGCCGAATGTGGCGTAGTGGATGCCGTTCGGTGCATCTTGCACCGTCGCCTGCGTGGCGACCTTCTCAGCATGCCATAACTCGATCTGTGCACTGCTGGCCATGAATTTGTATTCTAGTTGATGGGGGTCGGGTTATGGCGAATTTAACGCACAGCGAACAGGGAGCACGGATTTTCGGGTTCCCACTCGAGGGCCTCAGCCTGGGTCTGTGCTGCGTCAAGAAGACGTGCACTTGATTGCGCGCGCCGGTAAGATCTCGACCGCACCTCAGGCGAATCGACTTGAAGGATGGAATTGCCCACCGATTCGCGCACGGGACCTCCGCTACACTGAAATCGTGACCTCAATCCAGGACTTCATCCGCCGCCTCCCCAAGGCCGAACTCCACCTGCACCTCGAAGGCACCATCCTGCCGGCCACGCTCGTCGAACTGAGCGCGCGCAACGACGAATCTCCCTTGACACTTCAGGAAGCCGAGGCGCTCTACCGCTTCACGAATTTTTCGGAGTTCATCCGATGCTTCAGAGACGTGACGGAACGCCTCATGAATCCGGAGGACTATGAACTTGTCGCCTGGCGCATGATGCAGAAGCTTAACGAACAGGGAGTTGTCCATGCCGAGGTCTACATCTCAGTAGGCGTCATCTACATGTGGCGCAACTTCGACCCGCTCTGTTTCGAGCCAATCTTTGCCGCTCTCGAACGAGCCCGTGAACGCGCCGCCCGCGAATTCGGACTGTCGCTCTACTGGATCTTCGATGCCGTCCGGCACTTTACGATTGAGGAGGCCGAGCGTGTCTTCATCAAGGCTGCCGATTTGCGGCCGCGCCATCCTTCCGTCATCGGCATCGGCCTCGGCGGCGATGAGCGCCGCACTGGCTCTGAGCCATTCCGCGCCCTCTACGCCAAGGCACGCGCCGCCGGCTTGCGCCTGACCAATCACGCCGGTGAAACCACGGGCCCCAAAGCCATCTGGGAGGCGCTCGCCATCGGCTCCGAGCGCATTGGCCATGCGGTTTCTGCCATCCAGGACGTCACCCTGCTCCAGGAGCTAAAAGCGCGGAACACACCGCTCGAACTGAACCCAACATCCAACCTCCGCACCGGTGTCTGCTCGTCCTTTGCCAACCATCCCTTGCGCCCATACTTCGATCAAGGCCTCCTCGTCACGCTCAACTCCGACGACCCCGCCTTCTTCGGCTCCGACCTCGCCGGCGAGTTTCTCCTCGCGCACACCGAACAGGCGTTTACACACGACGAGCTGCGCCGCCTCGCCGCTAACTCCTTCCGCGCCAGCTTTCTTCCCGAATCCGAGAAGTCCCGCTGGCTCGCCCAAATCGAAACGATTAAGTAAACAGCGGCCAGGCTTTCCGCATCGCCGATTCAAGCAAAAGACATGCTTTCCGGGGTATCATGAGTCTCAGGAGGCTGTTCTCAATGTCCACGGAAATCGATCCCCTCACGCCCGCTCCAGAACCTCCCGCTGAAGAGAAGGCAGGAACTACCGCCCTGCGAGTGATTACATGGTTCTCAGTTGGAATGGCCGTTGCCGCGCTGGGCATCTTCGTCGGTGCGGAGTTGCGAAGCCGTTATCGGTTCAAAAAGCGTACGCCCTATGACTTCTACTCCAACGCCGGCGAGCAGCAGGCCAGCGAATTTGGCGTCGGCGTCTAAAGCATCGCCTTCAAGCTTATCTCGCTCGATGCCGCCTCCGGGCGGCGTCTTTGCGTTTGCGGTCCCTTTTACCAGGCGAAGATTGAAGACCTGCCCATTCGCTGCCCCACCGGCTTGCTGACTCGCCTTCTACTCCCAACCCGTTCACTTCGTACCAATCAGCCGGATGCGCGCCGTGAACGCCCGGCCCTGAAACTCGCTGAAAGTCCCAAATTCCGGTGAATCCACCACGCTGTTTACCACCAGGGGATTTTCGCTATCCGTCGCGTTTTCCATCACGCCCCGCAAGCCCCAGTACTGCCCGCGAAAATGAAACTTCCACTCCAGGCCCGGACTGAAGTCCACAAAATGAGGAAATCGCTGCGCTCCCGCGGCGCCAACCACCTGATCGGCCGCGTTCACAGCCGTGTAGGGAAATCCATCGTGCCAGTCGAGTAAATACACAAGATCCCACCGCTTCCTGAGCCGCGCAAACGGAACCGGCAGCCAACCCCACGAAATAACACGATTCGGCGTGTCCCACGCAAGCGGCCCGCTCTGCTGCGGCCCCAGCGGCGATGGCGTCGGCAGGTAGTTGAGCGCCGCATTCGTTCGCGCCGAAGAGTGTGAGTAGGAGACATAGACCGTATAGTCGTTGCCAAAGAACCTCTTCAGGTCGAACTCCTCCGAGCTGTACCGATCCGTGCGTGCATTTGTCAGCAGATAGTCCCCCGCAAGAGACGCTCCGTTCTGGTTCGCAAACGTCGGCACATCGGTGGTACGCTTCACCATGAAATTCGCTCCTGCCTGGATTGACCAGGGCAGCTCTCTTTCGGCGCCTACGCTCCAGTTCAGCGCCCGTGGCGCGCGCAGCGCGCTCTCGTTCTCTGTAAACTCCGTTGTCTCCGCCGCTCCCACAGGCGTCGCGCCGTCGGCCTGGTAGTATGTGTCGGTTCGTACTCCCGCGAAGGTCTGCGTCAGGTATTCGAGTTGCGTGTGCTCATAGTAGAGTCCGATTCCTGCCGAGATTTTTGTCTTGTTTTTGTCGCCGGGCGGCGCATAGACAGCCGCAAGACGCGGCGCCACGAGAGGCCGCCGCACAATCTCATCCCAGTCGAAGCGCAGCCCCGGCTCCATGAGCAGCCCCCTCGCCGGCTTCCAGCGGTCCTCAATGTAGGCGCCCACTTCGGCGTTGTGCATGGTGAATGCCGGCGCCGGCGCAAAAACACTCCTGCGCTCCAATGTTCCATCCTCGCGCAGATAACTCACAGCCGAGCGCGTCTGATCCTGGTCGTACGCGATGTGATCCAGGTCCAGGCCCATCTGCCAATCATGATCCCCGAACCAGTGGCGCGTCGGCAGGTAAAGCGCCGCCGTTCCCTGCAGCCTCCGCGAGCGTCCCGTGAGACTCTCAAAGTAGCTTCCCTCGGTCGTCTCCGGCGTATACGTATACGGCAGGTTGCCATGCGGCTCATAGCCGTCTCGAATCCGAACGTACCCCACTCCCAGATCGAGCAATGCGCCGCCGGCAAAGCTCTGCTGGTCGCGCAGGGAAGGAAACCATGCGATCGTGTTGCGCTTCAGCGTGCTTTGCTGCGGAGTCAGCGACGAGATACCGTCGTAAGGAGAGTGGTAAATGTTGTAAAGCAGCCCCGCATTCAGTATGTTGGTCGGCCCCAGATTCATCTGCACCTTGGTCAGGTTGCTGCCGCGCGACAGCGGGTCGGTATCGGCGTTCGATGGCAGCTCGGCGATGTAGATGTTGTCGTACTCTATCTCCACGCCGTCATACCACCACGCCCGGTCGCGCCGAATCGGCCCGGAAAAGGTGAACCGCGGAACAAATTTATCAAAGCGAATTCCGTTCAGCTCGCGATAGGAAGGAATAAAGTTCGTCGCATTGAAGCGGAACTTGTTGTCGCCCATTCCCGTCGCAAAGGCCAGCACGCCGCCCGTGGCGCGGCCATACTCGACCGGGTAGCGCGTGGTCTCCGCGTCGATCGAACGCACCGCGTCGGCGCTCACGCGCAGGCTCAGCGAACCGCTCACCGGCGAGCGCACATCGAATCCATCGATCGTATCCAGCGTCTCCCATGCCTCCGAGCCCGCCACGTGCATCTGTAGGCTTGCGTCCGCAACGACGCCGGGAAAAAACGGCAGCAGGTAGCGAATGTCGCGCGACGTTTGATAGGGAATGTTGACGATCTCCGGCGTATTCATCGTCGACCGGTCGGAGATCTCCTGGGTATCGATCCCCGGCGGGGAAGCGACCACGTTCACCTCCTCGCGCACGATCTGCTCATGCCTGAGCACGACCTTCACACTCGCCTGGTCCGGCTCGATTCCACCTGTGTCCGTGGCGTAAAACCCCGGTTTCTCCACATGCAGTCCGTACGCGCCCTGCTGCCGCGGAGTATAGCTGCAAACTCCCGCGAAGTCCGTGTGCAGTTCCTCTGGCTTCAGCCCCGGCTCCAGCACCGTCACCAGCGCGTCTTCCACGACGACGCCGTTCTCGTCCACCACGGTGACCGTCACCGGCGCGCGCGGCTCAGGCGCGTGCGGCCTGAGCGTCTGCCCGCCCGACAGAGCGGCGCAGAAACACATCAGCAAGCCCGCCATCGCCCGCCGCAAACCCGCAAAACGCCACATGAAGACCGATCAGAAGGCGCGCCTCAAGTTGCGCCTTGGGGCCAGTATAGCGCCGGAAGTACTGTTCACAGAGCCGGCTGATCGTAGACGCAATTCTCGAAGGCCCGGCGAGCAGGGAATCCGAATGCCGCGGCTGGAAGACTCGCGGCCCAGCCATGCAGCAATCGTCGCCGGATTACCGCGCCTGCGAGTAATACTCAGGAGAAAGTCTTCGGCCGGAGGCGCCGAAGCGCGGCAGGCGAACGATCCCCATCTTGTGCGCGACAAAGCCCATCGTCGTCGCCAGCACACCAAGCCCATACTGCACACTGCGTTTGAAGTTGATCGACGAAGCCTCGGCAAAGTACTTCGTCGGGCAGGAGATCTCGCCAACCTTGAAGCCAAACATCACGGCCTGCGCGATCATCTGGTTGTCAAAGACGAAATCGTCGGAGTTCTCGAGCAGCGGCAGCGTCTCCAGGAGCCTGCGCGAAAAGGCGCGAAACCCGGTGTGATACTCCGAAAGCTTTACGCCCAGGAAGAGATTCTGAAAGGCCGTGAGCAGGCGGTTTGCAACGTATTTATAAAGCGGCATGCCGCCCTTGCGCGCGCCGCCGCCCAGGATGCGCGATGCCAGAACCATGTCGTAGACGCCGCTGGCCACCATGCCCGCCATGGCCGGAACCAGCAGCGGCGTGTACTGGTAGTCGGGATGCACCATCACCACAATGTCCGCGCCGGCCTTGAGCGCCTCGCGATAGCAGGTCTGCTGGTTGCGTCCGTACCCGTAGTTGGCGTCGTGGACGAAGGTCTCGACGCCCAGCCTGCGCGAAAGCTCCGCGGTCCCGTCCCGGCTCGAATCGTCCACCAGAATCTTGATGTCCACCACGTCCGTGAGCTCGCGCACGGTCTGCTCAAGCGTGCTCTCGGCGTTGTAAGCCGGCATTACCACCGCGATCCGTTTGCCGTTGATCATGTACACCCACCCGCAAAACGCTCAACAATCTTGAAGCCATCGTCATGCCACGCGGTCATCGTGGCATGGTGAAAAACACGGACGCTACAGCGACCGCAGCAGCAAGTCCGATTTACCGGCTCGGATCGTCTCGGCCTCATCACACATCCCCGGTCGCGGTAGGATCGGTCTGTAATCGTCTCAAGTACAAAGCGTATGCCGAAAGGTAGAAAATGCCCATCGCGAGGAGAGCAACCGACGCCGGACGAAGGAGCAAAACAGCAAGGAGCTTTCCAAGTATTCCATTTAAGCTCAAGTGCCACATACCGTACAAAATAAGGAGGGCCGTCAGCGAGATGTCCCCCGAACAAAAGGCCGCAACTGCCGCCATCCAGAATGCCGCTTTGCCTGTTTGCCCGCCCTTGCTCCATAATAGGCTGCAGCCGGGGATGGCGAGCAGAAGGAGCTTGGCATCCCAAGGTCTGTGATAGGTGAAAAGCATCGAGAGCGCTGACACGGCAGCGAGCGCAAGCCATGCGCCGTCCCGTGAAAATCGAGAGCGCCAGACCCTTACGGTCCAAAAGAGCAACAGCGGCGCGGAAACAATATAGCTGAAAGCGTTATAGAAGTGGGGATCATTACGGAAGACGCTGATGGCAGCCTGCAGATCGATTACCGACGAAGGAGCGAGTCCCGCAACAGATTCGGGCGACGGATCATTGAGTTCACCGTGCGTTGAAGTTGTAATCAAATTGTTGCTCCAGTCTCGCATCCAATGCGGATCCACGCGCGAAACCCACAAAATACTAGCGAGGCCAATCACCGCCGTAATCAGCAGGCTCTGCAACGCTCTCTTCCGGTGCGTGACCCCTGCCAGCATAAAGTAAAGCCACACGAATCCGACATCATGAGGCTTAACAGCAAGGCCAATCCCGAGACAAAGTATCCCTAACCAAACCATTCGGTCGCGGAGCAGGCACCAGACAGCAATTACGCAGAATCCCGTGACAATGCCTGCGGTATTTCCCCCGCAGAAGATGGCTTCAGAATTCACCGCAATCAGACAAGCGAGTATGGTAGCAACACTTGGCGCTAGGCGTGCGCCGGCGTCCCACATGAGGAAGAGGGCGCCACAGAAGGCTACGCCCGTAAGGAGCATCCAGAGAAGACATGCGGCTCCCCATGGCAGCATGGCAAATGGCGCCACAAAGATAAATGCCGTGGGCATGTTTATGTAGACCGTTATTGTTTGAAATGCCCATGGAAAATTCGAAGGACGCTGCCCGTCCTCTGAAAGATATTCGTGTTCGAGATCACTCACGTTATATGGGTTATGACCATGGATCAGGCACCGCGTTCCCGCATAGACTGCCCGGAAATCGAGCCAGGCCGTCCTGCTGCGGCCTATGGAAATACCCCAAAAAACCGAGATTGCCGCGCAACAAACCACCCATAACAAGCCGATGCGGTAAGCGTTTGTCATGCCCATCCCTCGTCTTATCCTTGATCCACGCCATTCTCTGTCAGTCTAAAGTTGCCCTTATTTCTCTCGCTGTGCACCGGAAATACGTCCATAAGTAGACAAAACACATTGCCAGAAGAGCCAGCGGTGCGGGGTGAAAGACAACGGCCACCAGCAACCTCCCCCAAACCGTCCCCGTGCCCACCTTCATACTCTCCATGACGGTCAACAGAAAGGCAACAGGAACGTCCGATATGCTCGCAATCGCCCATGTGGTTGTTACAGCGGCAAACCACTTCAGAGGCCCGCCTTCACGCCATAGCATGGCGCAGGCGGGAACAGCAAGCAGAAGAAGTTTGGCATCGTAGGTGCGGTGATACACCGGAAGCATCGAAAGCGGAGCAATGGCCGCAAGCGCAATCCATGCGTTGCGCTTTGTAAAACGCGACCTGGGCACGCGAGCGGCGCCGGCCAGAAGAAGCAGTCCGCAGGTTAAATAGCTGATGGAGTTATAAAAGCGCGGATCGTCGCGAATGAGGCTCATCAACGACTGCAGGCTGATGACATAGTCCGCCGAAGGAAAGGCGAGTGAATCGGGTCCTGGATCGTTGACATCGCCGTGAGATGAAAGCGTCTGCAAGTTGGCCCGAAGCTCCTGTGGCCACCGTGGCGCAACGTGAGAGGTCCAAAGAACGGCTGACAACGTCAGCGCCGCAACCAAGCCGAGCGATTGCAAGGCCCGCTTGCGCAGGGCGCCTCCTGCAAGAAGAAAGTAGAACCAGACAAAGCCGGTATCGTGAGGCTTGAAAGCAAGGCTGATGGCCAGGCAAAGAACGCCGACGAGCACATATCGTTCCTCAAGAAAACACCAGACTGCGACGATGCAGAGGCTCACGACTATTGCCGCAAGGTTCCCCAACGAAAGCACGATCTCTACATTCGCAAGCAAAAGGCAGATGAGGAGAGTCGATGGCTTGAGAGCGAACTTCCCGGCAACGGTCCATACCAGCACAGAGGCCAGCAGGATGCCCGCAGCATTTAATGCCGCCCAAGCCGCGGACGCAATCTTCCACGGCAAAATCGCTAACGGTGCGATCAACAACAGAGAGGTAGGAAGGTTGACGCATATGAGCATGGCGCGGCGGAAGATGGACGCCTCGACCGCGTCTGGGGAAAACCTGCCTCCCTCTGCTTGGTACACATGCTGCAAGACAGAAGGATTGTATGGATCGCTCTGCTGCATCAGGCAGCGAGTCCCGTAATAAACAGCCTGAAAGGCTCCCATGCCAGAATAGGGCTTCGCCGCGACGAATGAACCCCAGACGATCGATATTGCACCACTCACCAGGAGGCAAATCAGAGCCTTTCGTTGGGTGGATGCCCATTTTCGGCTCATTTTTTACCTCTTGGCGCAACTGTAGTCCAGGCAGTCATTGATTGAACCACAACACACAGAATCATTGGTCGCGTGTTTTGGGCTTGGTTGGCAGTTAGTGGCGGCATTTGGGCATGGTAGCGCGGCGAATCATAGAGATTCTACGGCATACCGGGGGGCTTTGATGCTCCGGATTCAAACGGCTGAACCCCTCTTGTCACCTTCCATCGCGGCGCCAAACGCAGAAGAGGCTGGATGGCGCGGAAGACCCGCTCCCATCCAGCCTCTTGTGGATCAACATGCCGCTGGAAGATAGGAAACCGATTCAGCGCCCACCGATAAGGGTTTCCACTCCGGCGCTGGGAGGTCACAACCATGTACGGTTCACGTAACGGCGTCCCCGGTTCATTCGGATGCGGGGCTGTGGATGGAGCTTCCTATATTGGAGTACATGTTGCTCAGGGACGACCCCACAGGGGCGATCGCGGCAATGCAAAGCATGGCAATAAAACCCGCCAGCAGGGCATACTCCACCAGATCCTGACCTTCTTCGCCGCGCTTCAGAGCCTGGAATTTCACATACAGTCTAAGAAGCATATCCTGCATGGCGCCACTCCCCTTCGACGAACTTCCAGAACGAACCCAAGCGCCTGCCAACGCGGGTCTCCGCGCTTCTCACAGGTACTCCCATGGGTTCCGTCCTCCTCCGGTGAAGGTTGCAGCGCTTCCTGTCCGGCTGTCCCTTCATTGTTCAGGTTGTCACCCTCGCTCTGAACAGGAATGGCACAGGCCCGCATGATAACGGCCTGCGCCATTCCTGCCAGAAAGCTGAGGTTCCGGGTGCTTGATACGGCCGGCAGTTGAAGACTATGCGAGTAACGAGCTGCTGATCTTCGAGAAGACCTGGTTGACAGCACTGGCAACGCCGTTGATGCCGCTGATTGCGACCAGGGCAACCAGAGCGATAAGGAGGGCGTACTCGACCAGATCCTGGCCCTCTTCGTTGTGCATCAGGTTCTGCAGTCTCGTGTAAATCGCCAAAAACAGATGATTCATTGTCATTCCTCTCCGATTCTTTTTCCCAGCCTCAGCTGGGCACCCTGACTATAGCACATGGCGTGCCAATCTCAAGCCCAAGCAGAGTCACTTTAGAATCAATAGGTTAGAGAAACTCTCATTTTGCCGTTCCATCTCTCCTGTATACGACTGGTTACATGTATGGAGTTACAGGCGGGCGGCGTTTACATTACTTTCGGAACCTTGATGGGCATCCGCCCGCATCGCAAGAGGGGCTCTTCACTCTTGATTCGTCTGCCGCGACCCTCTTCGTTTGTCTTTTTGTTCCGAACCTGCGCCTGCCGGGTTGGCGTTTCGCGGAGAGAAGAATCGGTGAGAACTCCACCGCTCATGAACGCCATCGACGAGACCGTGCCGTAGAATAGCCTCCATGACCGGCAAGACCGACCTTTCACCGGCACAGCGTATCGATTTCGTCGACATCCTGCTCGCGGTGGTTGCAGGGCTTGCGCTGGCGCTTGCGGCGCTCTTCTTTTTTGCCATGCCTGTCGCCGGCAACCTGGCCGGATCGCGCGACTTTGTCTCTTACTGGGCGACGGGCCGCCAGCTTGTCCGCCACGCCAACCCATATAACCGCGATGCGATCTCGGCGATCGAACACGCAGCAGGCCTGGACGCCCGCGCCGTTCTCATCATGCGCAATCCCCCGTGGGCCCTGCCGCTGGCCTGGCCGCTCGGTTTCCTTGGCCTGCGCGTGGCTGCCACGCTTTGGTCCCTGCTCCTCCTGGCCTGCCTTCTCTTCTCGGTGCGCCTCGTCCGCGAGATCTACGGATCCCCTCCCCATCGACTGCACTGGCTTGCGCTCTCGTTCACGCCGGCCCTCATCTGCCTGACGATGGGGCAGACCGCGCTTTTTTCGCTGCTGGGGCTGGTTCTGTTCCTGCGCTGGCATCGCTCCCGTCCATTTGCTGCCGGAGCTGCCCTGTGGCTCTGCGCCCTCAAACCGCATCTGTTTTTACCCTTTGCCGCGGCTCTCGCTGCATGGATCATCGTCGCCCGCGCCTGGAAGCTGGTAGCCGGGGCTGCCGCGGCCCTTGCGCTTTCGAGCGCGGCGGCGACCCTGATTGACCCTCGCGCCTGGCCTGGCTACATCCATCTCATGCAATCTCCTGCCGTCGAAGACGAGTTCATCCCCTGCCTGGCAAGCGCGATCCGCCAATGGGCCGCACCCCACGCCATCCGGCTTCAGTATCTTCCCGCCGCGCTCGCCTGCCTCTGGGCGATTGTCTACTTCTGGCGCCGCCGCGCCGCGTGGGACTGGAAGGCCGGCGCAGGCCCGCTCATGCTGGTCTCGCTCGTCGCCGCCCCCTACTGCTGGTTTTACGATCAGTGCCTTGCCATCCCGGCTCTCTTTGAGGGCGCCTGCCTCACACGCTCGCGGAAGCTCCTGGCCGTCCTGGCTCTTGCCATTCTTGTCATGGATGTCGAAGTCTGTTTTGTTCAGCTCGTCTCGCCCCTCAACCTCTGGACTGCTCCGGCATGGCTCATCTGGTACCTTCTTGCAACCAGGCGCGAGGCCATGCCGGGCCGCCAAGCCTCCGACCCGCCGGCTCGCTGATTGGGTCTCTCGGTCATCGTCCGCGGTTCTTCTGCCTTTATAATTGCGATGAACCGCGGCAGAAAGGCATTCCCACTGTGAAAAATCGGCAGAACTTCGCTGTATTTCTGATGGCAATCGCCTGCGCGCTGCCGTTTCTCTTTACGGTTCTCTATCTCGGCGTTCTGCCCGCCAACCCACGCAACGTGGCCAACCGCGACTTCATCGTCTACTGGGCTACAGGCCGTCAGTTGGCGCGTCACGGCAACCCATACGATCCCGCGGCTCTTGACAAGATCGAGCACGATGCGGGATTTCCAGGCCGCGCCTCCTATTACATGCGCAACGCGCCCTGGGCGCTGCCGCTGGCGCTACCGCTCGGCTACCTGAATCCCGTGGCCGCGGCTCTTCCGTGGTCGCTGCTCATTCTCGGTCTGCTGGTCGCCTCCGTCCGCATCGTCTGGAAGCTCTATGGCGCGCCCGGAAACCATCTCGAATGGCTTGGTTACTGCTTTCCCCCGGCGCTTTTCTGCGTGATCCTGGGCCAGACTTCGATCTTCCTGCTTCTCGGCCTGGCGCTTTTTTTGCGCTTTCACAAGAGCCACCCGTTCGCGGCCGGCGCGGCGCTTTGGCTTTGCACCCTCAAGCCGCATCTCTTTCTTCCTTTTGCCCTCGTGCTGCTGGTCTGGATTGTCGTCACCCGCAGCTATCGCATTCTTGCCGGGGGCATCGCCGCCATGATCGCCGGAGATCTCGTCACGGCATGGATCGATCCCGCCGCGTGGTTCCAGTACGCGCGCTACATGCGCACCTCGGGCATCGCGCGCGAGTTCACCGCCAATCTCGGCGACCTGCTGCGCGATTCCATTCATCCGGCATGGGAGTGGCTCGCCTTGGTGCCGGCGATCCTCGGCTGCGCGTGGGCTCTGGCGTGGTTCTGGCCGCGCCGTCATGCTTGGGACTGGATCGAGCATGGCAGTCTGCTCATGCTGGTTTCGCTGGTCGTGGCGCCCTTCGGCTGGATCTTCGATCTGTCCTTGGCGATTCCGGCGGTACTCTTCGCCGTCTCCCGCGCGCCCTCGCGCTCCGCCCTGTCGACGCTCGCGCTTCTGTACATCGCAATCGAGGCCCAGATCGTCGCGCATCTTCCGCTGGCGTCTGCCGCTTACCTTTGGCCCGCTCCGGCGTGCCTGGCATGGTACCTCTTCGCCCGCGCCTCATCTCAACGAGAGACCGTTTTCCCCATGCCGGCTTCGCCCTCTTCGTTGCGTAATTCCCCTCATTAAGGCCAATCATGCGCGCAATCAACTTCCTTTTCAGTCCTCCCGTCATTGCCGTCACGTCCCTTTTCCTTGCCGTGATCTGGATGCTCCGAGACGAGAAGGACAAGGTCCGGGCTGAGCTGGTCTTCGCGCTTGTGCTCAATCTTTTCTACGGCGTACTCATGAACATCTTCATGGTCCGCGAAGGCGCCATCTTTCCCTGGAAGTTCGATCGCGTCTTGTTGAACCTGGACTCCTCCTTGGGCGTTCAGGCCGCCACGGTCGCCGGAGCGCTCGAGGGCCCCGTGCATCTCTTTCTTTGGGCCGTCTATCAATCGATGGTTCCCATGATGATCGCCTGGTACCTCTTGATTCGATACCGCCGGATCCCGGGTTCCATCATTCTGGCTTACATCGCTGAGCTTGTTGTCGGCCCGCTGCTCTACACCATCGTCCCGGCCTGCGGACCCATCTATGCATTCAAGAAACAGTGGCTGCACCCGCCGGGCGTAGCGCCGCTTCCGGTGCGCTTATCCGGAATGCCGAATGCGTTTCCCTCGCTGCACGTTGGCACAGCTTTTGTCTTTCTCATGTTCGCTCCCGGCAGAGTCTGGAAGGCGGCGGCGTTTCTCTTCCTCGTCGCCACTTGCCTGGCGACTCTATCCACCGGGGAACATTACGTCATCGACCTGATTGCGGGATTGTCCTTCGGCGTGTTTGTCTCCAGCGTCGGGCTGCACAGCTACCGCCGCGCAGGCGGCTTTCTTGCCCTCACGCTCGTCTGGTCGCTTGGAGTGCGCTTCGCCTATGCGACTCTGATCGCCCATCCAATGCTTACGCGGTCCATGGCGGGGATCACATTATTGTTAGTGATCGTCGCACTCTACAGACATTGGAGCGCACAGCCTGCGCCAGAGGCAGACGGCGGCATCGCGGTTTGACGACTCACGCCAACAATCCCAACTGGATGAATGACTGGCCCAATCTCCACCCGGTCCCCGCGCTCCGTGCGTGTCGCCAGCGCAGTGCCGGCCGGTAGCTCCAGCACACTGTGTGCCGAAAAACACGCCGAAAGGCGCCATGCCCCCACGTGATGGCAAACCTTTTTCACCTGAAGTTTGCGATTCAGATAGACCAGATCGATTGGGAACCGCATGAAGAAAGTGTGCACCGACTCGCAGGGCGCAATCCACAAACCTTCGCCAGACAGCAGGCAATCCCGGCCCAGCAAACCCTTCCTGCGCGTGGCTCCTGTATGCGCCTTTTCAAGCCGCGTTGCCAGCACCGTGCCCCGCGTCAGATTCAGAACCTGCTGAGGCCTTTCGGGCGCGGAAGGGCGCGGGCCAAACCACTCCCGCGCGCGCCCCGCCATGCGTTGGAAAGGATTCATCCGACTGCCTTCAACCGCTTGCGCCATCCGGCGGCAATCATTCCGCCTATGGACCGGTTGCCCCCGTTGCTGGCGCTGTGCCGCCGGGACTCGTTCCACTTCCGGCTTGCCCAAATCCTCCTGTACCGGACCCGATCACCAGCGGCTTTTCCGGCTTCATGCTGTCGATCAGCTTCTCCACGGGGATCGTCTGAGGCGGCGCAGGCAGCGTATTGTCTGCCGTCTTCGCATCCGGCTGGTGCATGGGGATATTCGAGTTCGGCGGAATAAAGTCCGGATCCGGATAGTTCAGATTCGGCCTTGGCGTTCCGGCCGGAAGCGGCGACACAATCTCCGGCGTCACCAACACGATCAGCTCGGTGTTGTTTCTGCTCTTCGACTCCGACTGGAATAACTTGCCAAGAATCGGGATGTCGCCCAGAAACGGAATTTTCTCGAAGGTGTCAGTGATGGTCTTGTCCAGCAAGCCGCCAATGATAAAGGTCTGACCGTCCTTCAGCTCCACCTCGGTATTCACCTTGCGCGTTGTGATGCCCGGCACCTCGAATCCCGAGATCTGGACCTCGTTGGTGTAGTCCAGCGCGCTCACCTCGGGCGCCACCTGCAACCGAATCGTGCCGCGCGGTGTGACCGTTGGAATAAAATTCAGCCGGATGCCGTATTCCTGGAACTGGATCGTGACCGCAGCGATGCCTCCCGCCGAGCCGGAGACCACCGGATATGGATACTCTCCACCCGCCAGGAAGCTGGCTTCCTTGCCGTCCGCGGCCATCAGGTTCGGCTCCGCCAGCACCTCAACCACGCCTTGGGTCTCCAGGTTATGGATGTCAGCGCCGACATTCAGCCCGGGAAAGAATGCGAAGATACTGCCCTGCTGGTTAAACGCTGCTGTGCCGCCGGTACCCGTGACCGCTGCCGCGGTCGCCGCGCTGCCACCATTGGAAAGCGTCGGCGGCGAGAACTGCCCCGTCGACACTCCGCCCAGGGCGTTCCCCAGTCCCAGATTGAAGAGGTTGATGCCCAGCGTCAGGGCTTTGCTGCGATCCACGCTCGCAAAACGCACCTTCAACAGAATCTGCGGATCCGACGCGGGCACGGAGACATCCAGCAAGTTCACTACCTTGCCCGCCGTCGACGCGATCTGCACCGCCCGCGCCGAACTCGTCAAGTCTTTCACCGTACCACGCAGGAACAATGTGTTGTTGTCGTAAGACACTCGCACCGTTTGATCCGGAAGCTCATATCTCAACTCGCGTCGGATGGCGTCCAGCTTGTCTCCTGTCAACCCCGTGCTGGCATGCACCTTCACCGTGAAAAACTGCCGTCCTCCGTGGTTGTCCCAGATAATCAGGCTGGTTTCCCCGGACCCTCGTCCGGTGACCATGAGCTCCGTGGGGGTCACGGCTGTGGCTACCGCCACCTCGTTCGATCCCATGGCCACGCGCTGCATCGGCTGCGCCGTGTCCACCAGCACGGCCTTTCCCATCTCTACATTCAACTCGTTGGTCGAGTCTCCAAACGCAGCCCCTGCGGCTGGGGAGGAAGGTGGCGCTGCCTGCGCCTGTACCATTTGTCCGGTACAGAGAGCCGCAAACAGCGCACTGCTCAATGCGATGGCGATCCCAGTCGTCGATCTCAATGTTGCCCCCCGGGTTCGGCGAATTTCTGTTCCGTGGTATTTGCGCCGTTGCTGATGATGACCGAGTAGGTCGTCGGCGCTGCCTTTTGCCTGGCTTTCGTCGCCGGGCGCGACGGGCTCTTGGGCGGCGCGCCGCCCGAGAAGATTGTGCTCATCGCAGTAGGCGGCACCTTGGCAACCTGTGTATCCAGCGGATTGCGCAGCACCAGTTGGATCTTCAGCGAATTACTGGCCAGGCTCAGCATCTCGGCCTGCTCGGGAGTCACCAGCAGGTTCACAACCTGAACCTGTTGCGGCTTGCCCGTTGCATCTTTCTGGTAATCGGTGCCCGCTGACAGCACCTGAATGTTTTGCAAAAGCGTCTGCGTCACCACGTTCTGCGCTCCCCCCTGCGCATTCGGAGGCGTTCCCGAAGCAAGAACGTCTACCCTCATGCCGGGAAGCACGAATCCCGCCACGCCCACCACCTCATCCACGCGCACCGCGCACGCCCTCATTCCATGCGGAATAATCGGCGCCAACCCTCCGCCCGATCCGGCGCCCGCCAGACGGCTCTGCAGAACCGGCTCTCCCTGGTAGATCTCTGCAATTGCTCCCCGACCTACCGCATCTTCCGGCTTCAGAATCGCTCCTTTGGGCGCTCCACCTGCAATTGTGATCGTCGTCAGATCATTCGCCGTGACAATCGCTCCGAGCGGGATATCCTTCGCCGCTGCGACCACCTGTGTCGTCGCCAGCGGCTTTGAAGCGGCCATGCGCGCGCCCACAAGCCGGTAAACCAGCCACGCGCAGGACGCTGCGATGACGAATGCGACGAGGAGGATCGTGAGCAGTCTTCGATTCATCCCTATCCTGTTGGAACTGACGGTTCGCCAGTCCCGCCTTTCCCTGCCCGCCCTGATCCCGGACCTGGCAGCTTGCTCGCAAACCCGACGGCCCAGCCATGGCCTTTGCTTTGCCGCGGAATGCGCGGTTTCAGTGTAGCCCTTCCTTGCGTTGCTCTTGTCAAAGGAATTTATTACTTTGATAACAGATGTACCAAGAGAGGAATCTCCCAAAACATCGAATTGAGCGATTCTGATAAAGGCGATTGATTCCCTGGCATCCGGTTTACGCCCTTTGGTCCTGCGCTTTTCAGTTCATAGTGGACCCTGAACTTTCTCACGTGATTTTCCGAGTCGGAGGTCGTGTTTGGTTCGTTTCGCGTTCAAGCAGGTTCATTCGGATTCATCCCGATTGACCATCTTTCCAGATCGGTCAGACCCTGGCATATCCGACAAAGCACTCAGCGATCTGCCTGTGGTAACTTCACTGAGTAGCGCCACGGTCTTCGTCATGCCCCCGCGTGACCTGACGCTGTTCACAACTCTGCCGCCGCCGAATCGGAATTTCGCGTCATTCCTCGGCTCCATCTTGATCCACGCGATCGCCGTGGCCGTCGCCTGGTTCAGCATTGCCTACATGCCGCCTGCGGCGCGCATCCTCCACGATCACTACGTGGTTCGTGAACTCGATCTACATATGACCGCAGACCAGCAGCCCCATGAGACCGCCCAAATTTACTATCCGAAGCTGCATCGCCCCGTATCGGAGCCGGCCGGTCATTCCCAGGCCGCCGCGTCTCCTCTCATTCCCGTCACCACCGCCAGAAAAGGGGCGCAGACTCTCATCCAGGCCGACCTCAACAATCCGGTCGCGCTGTCCCAGATCGTCCCCGCGCCACAGATTGTTCTCTGGTCGCCAAGCAAGACCGTGGTGAAAAAGATTGCTCCGCCACTGCCGGAAAAGCCCACTGCCGCGCATGTCCATCCTGTTCCTGACCGCCCCAATCAGGAAATCAACCTGGCCGACGTCAACGTCGCCTCCAGCAACCTGCCATCGGTGAAGCTGAAGCTCGCAGCCGGCACCACCTCGCCTGTCGCCGTGGAGACGCCTTTGCAGGTCGAACTGCCTCCCGCATCTGCCTCGCAACAAGCTGTATCTCCAACGCCGGTTGCGATTCTGTCTCTCTCCGACATCCGCATGAAGGATGGGACCGCCGTGCTGCCGCCGATCAGCGAGGCAAAGGCAGCGAAGCCGCAAAACGCAGGCGCTCCCGGCAAGTCTCTCAACCCCTCCTCGCAGGCGGGCAGCGGCGCGCGCTCCACTGGCCCCGGCTCCGCTCAGAACTCCGCAACAGCAGCCAGGCAGTCCGGCGGAACACCCACGCCTCAAACCGCCCCCAATGCTTCAACGGAGGACGTTGCGGCCAGCCCTTACAGCCACCTCACCACCACATCAATCTCCCTGCCGAAGAACGGTCACTTCGGCGCTGTCGTGATCGGCGACGACCTCTCACAGAAGTTTCCCGAGTTGGAAGATACCTGGCGCGGGCGAGTCGCCTATACTGCGTATCTTCACGTCGGCCTCTCCCGCAGTTGGATCCTGCAATATTCGCTGCCTCGCGACGCCACTGCTTCCGCCGGCGGCACCGTCTCACGCCTCGAAGCGCCCTGGCCGTATGAAATCATCCGCCCCAATCTCCCGCCTGACTCGATGAATGCCGACGCCCTCATGATCCGCGGTTTTGTCGATGAGGCCGGACGCTTTCAGAACCTCAGCGTGGTCTTTCCGCAGCCCTTTTCGGGCACGCAGTTCGTTCTCGCCGCTTTGCGGCGTTGGCAGTTCCGCCCCGCCACCCACGATGGTCAGCCCGCCAAGGTTGAAGTATTGCTCATTATTCCCGAAACGTTTGAGTGATCATGCGCTCGGTCTTCCTTTACTCCAAAGAAAATGGCGCAGCCTCATCGGCTGCGCCTCACTTGAATTCATCCCTTTCCCGTCGATCACGGTTTCAGCATCGCCGCTGATGAGGCAATGCCGTCAAGCCGCTCCAACTCGGGAATAAGCTGCCCGCCTGCGGTCACTGGATCAGATACATTGATCCCGAAGCCTCCGCAAGAATACCCACGCCTACGGCGTATTCGGGGAGATCAGCCGCACTTCCATCAACTGGGTCACAACCGCCTTCGCGATGTCGTTCAGATTGGTGATTGTATTGTTCTGGTCCGCCGCCTGGCACCCGGCGTCGCCCTGTGCCGCGTCGAAGTAGTCGGAGTAGAAGTGCGACGTGTTCTGCGGCGTCGCGAGCCACCCGGAGGACATATCCTGCATGTCCTGGCAGGGCGTGATGTTCGGGTACTGGCCGGCGCCAATGTCGCTGGCGCAGTTCCCCTGGTTGCCATACCGACCGCCTGCCTGCGAATACGACGGGGAGCCGTAGGCGATCGTGAAGACGGTTGTGCCGTCGGCCTTGCCGCCGGATGTGTAGTTCGTTGCATACAGGGCCGCATTCACCGCCTGTCCGCACTGGCCAACCAAGTTGGGGTAGATGCCATTGCTCGTGTTGTTCACGGCTGGACCGGGGCTGGTTTGCGTGTTCATGTCCTGAAAGTAGCTGTTGCTGACCGCAGTGGCGTTGCCGTCGCTGAGGATGATCATCACGTTTGCCGTGCCCGGATTCGCCTGTTGCTGGGCCACCAGCGCTGCCTGCGCCTGATAGATGGTTGAGGCAAAGTAGGTATTCTGCGTGCTATTCGGCTGCACTCCGGGGCATCCTTGAGACTGCCCGATGGCATTGACGATGTTCGAACTCGAGTTAAGCGACTGGGCCGCGTCGGAAGTCCGAAAATCATTCGAGAATCCAGTGATCTGGTAGGTTGTCTGAATCGTGGTCGTGGTTGGCGTTCCCCAACCACCCCAACCACCATATGTCGTAACGGTGATCGGCATGGTCTGAAGCGAGGTCGCGTTCACCGGCGGGAAGGTGTAGGGTTCGCCCGTCGCCTGCTGGCCGGAGCAGTCGTAGTCGTTTTGGACGGTGCTGGCGTTCATCGCCGGGAAGGTGAACAGGCTCACGTTGTCCAGGCTTGGATCCAGCCCCTTAAGGATGACGCCAATTGCATTCTCCGCGCACTGCAACTGCGTGCCCCCGCAGTTGGAGTCATATAACGTCATGGAGTACGTTGTATCCAGGACGATTGCAACATTGGCCGCAACCGGCTTGAGCCCCTTCGCTGCCGCGGAAACGGCAGTCACTGTGAGAGTTTTGTAACCCAGCAGGGAAGCGAAGAAGGTATTCACCGTTGCCGTCTGCTGCACGGTAACCACGTTTGGATTGCTCGCTGTGCAGGGAATGCCCCAGCCTGCCACGGTCGATGAACACCGCGTACTGATGACCGGCGCACTCACCGTGTAGCCGCCGTAACCGTTCTGGCTTCCAGACGCACTGTACGAGGCGGCTACGGATTGGTAGGTTCCGTCCGCCAGGTGTTGAGCGCCCGCAAGAGCCGCGGCATCCGCCGAAGCCTGCAACTGCTTCCGCACCAGCATGGCGTGGCCCAGATCGATCGAAAAAGCAGACGCTCCCATCACCAGGACCATCATCAGCGCGGCCCAGGGAAGCACCTGTCCGCGCTCATCCCCTGTCACCGCGTTCAAGAATCGCTGTGCGCGGCTTGCCGCGCCCAACCCCATGGCCCGCCGTGGTTCGATCACGGCCTTTCTCTGTTCAGGTCTTTCAGTTGTCCACATGGATAATCTCCTTTACGTTCCTCTCCCCGGCTTTCGCTCGGTTGAGCTTCGATTCCGTTACCGGGTTCCGCATAAGTGGCTCATTGCACGAGCTGGGTGGAATGAGCAGCCAAAGTCCATGACCCGAGGCCGGTCCAAAGAAACATGCCGTCTTGCTGGATCGCCGGCATGATGGCCGGGTAAGTTGCCTGCATGGTCACCGTGTCTTGCCCGCCCTGAAGCTGAATGCCCGGGCAGGTATTGGTGTATGTGGTTGTCACCGGCGAGCCGCTCGCGCTGGTGGTCCACATGATCGTGTAGGAGATGCTGCTCTGGTTGAGTGAGGCAGCATCGTTGTTTGCCATCTGCACCGCGTAAGAGCAGGGATCTCCTCCCGTCAGTGCATCTTCCCCGCGGGAGAGAGCAAAGGCCCGGGATCCAACACCCACTGCATCCGTAAGAACGATGTAGT
>JABEBX010022061.1_pt1 | contig 24737 bp, 22 predicted proteins | sample 7245971 | NCBI WGS metagenome assembly JABEBX01 (sample SAMN14506365, study PRJNA622280) | hot springs metagenome | biome: hot spring [ENVO:00000051]|acidic hot spring [ENVO:00002120]; feature: spring [ENVO:00000027]|sediment [ENVO:00002007]; material: sediment environment [ENVO:01001048]... | reverse complement strand
GACTAAAACCTCGTTTCTATAAGAAAACTTAACGATATCAGATGGATCGTAGGATTGAGCGAATGAAAAAATTCCCTTATTGCATTTTTTGGGTTAATAAAAAGTGGGGTCAGCCTACCTTTAAAAATGCCTCCGCCAGCTCATAAATGAGCTAGCCGTGAGTTAGCTACCGTTAATTCATGGGTGTAAAAAGGACATCGTGGCTTAAAATGGCGTGGAGGAATTAACTACGGCTCTGTGGTGGTTGGGATATGCATATGGAAGAGGGCATGAGCTGCGGCGTTGCTGTAATATCGGCTATTCTGAATACCCCTGATCCCGAACATACTGCTCATGAATTTATACAAACCTGAAAATCTTTTGAACGTGTGTCATAATTCACTCTAAAGGTTAAAAATTTACTACTGTATCTTTATTTATCCTGCTCTTTTTCTAACCGGATTTTGGTTTTTTTCAATTCGTTTATCTGAGCTTTTGTTACCTCGGGATAATTTATTTTCAGATTGCCGATCGCCGTCGCAATAGTATCGGCTACCAGCGCCCGGGCAATTTTTTTATTATTCGCCGGAATGATTATCCATGGTGCGTATTCGGTGCTTGTCCGGGACAGCATCTCATCATAGGTATCGATATATTGATCCCAGTATTGTCTCTCTTTGATGTCGGCAGGCGATAACTTCCAGTATTTATCCTCATTGCTCAACCGGTCGAGCAATCGCCGTTTCTGCTCGCTTTTTGAGATATGCAGGAAAAATTTCAAAATCAATGTTCCGTTGCGGGCCAGATGGCGCTCAAATGCCCTGATATCCTGATAGCGATGTTCCCAAAATTCTTTGTCCGATGGATCCTTCAAATCGTCGGGTAAATCTTCCATGAATTCTGGATGAACCTTGGTGACAAGAACATTTTCATAATGTGAACGGTTGAAAATAACTATTTCTCCCCTCGACGGCAGCTCAAAATAATGCCGCCAAAGAAAATCGTGGGCATGCTCAATCGTGGTCGGAGTTTTGAAAGAAGCCACCCGGCAACCCTGCGGGTTCACCCCAGACATGACATGCTTTATGGTACCGTCTTTTCCGGCCGTGTCCATCCCCTGCAAAACTATAAGTACTCCGTATTTTTTGCAGGCCCAAAGCTTTTCCTGAGCCTCTTCCAGCCTCAGCCGACTATGTTCCAGAATGTCCTCGGACAATTTATGCAACTCTTCACGGGTATAATTTGCCACTTCTTCGTATTTGTCCGGATTGGCATAAAAATCCTTCAGCCTGATTTTTGTATCCTGCGAAACAACTATCTGTTTCATTGCTTTATGCAGTTTTGGGTTCAGTATGAACATTCGCACCTCCAACCAATATTGCAGCGGGCGGACACCCATCGAAACTGGCGTGGGCGGGCCTTCCGTTCAAATCGTTCTGTCAGTTCGGGTAATCTCATAGAAAGTTGGTTATCCATAGGGATTCCATAGCAGACCTCGTTAAACAAAACAACAAAACAATGGTAAGATATCCCATGAATATCTTCATATAGTATCCGGTTCTTCTCCTATCCGTGGTCAAATCGCCGAAATTACATCGTGGTCCACTTGATTCACTCTGCAGAAGTCGTCTTTTATGCTTTAAACGTAAAACGTATTTCTGTTAATGGGTCGCCATAACACTGACATTTTGTTATCTCAGACCTTATATCCTTGAACTTGCACATAACATTAAACTGCTCAAGCCAGCCTTGAGCATTCTTAACATGCGCAAGATCAATTTCCGGAAAATTTTCAATTATCACGGCAGACCCGTGATCGGAAAACTCAGACACCGTCGCATTCCCCGTATCATAATAGCTACTCCAAACACTCATACCCCTTGTCAGTATCAGCTTTGAATCCGTAAAGCTTACAAAAACTTTATAGATTGATGAGAGATCTTTTTCTGCAGATAATCTTCCCTGCTGGATGCAGTAAGACAGGTCACCGTTACCGGCAATTTTATCAAGTGCTCTCAGCAACTCTATATAAAACTTATATGGATACCATTCGCTTATAATAATGTGTTCTTCCATATATTTGCTTGTATCGGGTGAAAGATTTGCCACAAGAGCAGGCATTTTATCTTTCATGTTCTTTTTAATGAACTTTATCAGTCCAAGTATAGCAATCCCTTTTACTTTTGCCATAAGCATTCCTTTCCATTATACAGCCTTTTTTATTTTTCATTCTTGCTTTTATCTATAACTTATATCCAATCTTTCGTAATAAATCTTTTCTCTTATTTCTATCCTCCGGTGTCTCTATACCCTTGGGAGGAAAACCATCTATCACCCCGATAATCCCATTTCCCTGTTCTGTCTTTGCTACAACAATCTCAAGCGGGTTGGCTGTTGCACAATAAATACTGCACACCTCCGGGCAGTTCTTTATAGGGTTAAGGACATTGATAGGATAGGCGTCTTTCAGCAGTACGCAGAACACGTGTCCTGCTCCGATTACCTGAAGGTTCTTTACACATGCATCGATGAGTTGTTTATCATTACCTTCTGAACGTATCAGACAAGGTCCGGATGCCTCTGTAAAGGCTATACCGAATTTTGCCTGCGGCACTGTTGTTGCTATTGTTTCATAAAGATCCTCCGTTGTCTTAATAAAATGTGTTTGTCCAAGTATTATATTACAATCATCAGGTATAATAATCTTTACAGATTTTATATCCACAAAACCCTCCATTTTTTATATCTATGGTTCCGCCACTCAGAGACCGGTCCTTCGCTCCAGCTCTTCGGGGTAACGGGCACCCTGCACCGCAATCTTTGATGCAGCGTTTTCAATCTCATGAAGATCGTCGGGCGTAAGCTCGATTTCAGATGCCCCGAGGTTTTCTTCCAGACGATTCAGCTTTGTCGTCCCCGGGATTGGAACAATCCACGGCTTCTGCGCAAGCAGCCATGCAAGCGCAATCTGCGCAGGCGTTGCCTTCTTTTGTTTTCCGATCCTAACGAGTAAATCAACCAGAGCCTGATTCGCTTTTCGGTTTTCCGGCGTAAAACGCGGAACGATGTTGCGGAAATCGGACTTATCAAACTTTGTATGCTCATTGATCTTACCCGTAAGGAAACCTCTGCCAAGAGGGCTGAATGGAACGAACCCGATCCCAAGTTCCTCGAGTGTTGGTAACACTTCCACTTCAGGGCGCCTCCACCACAGAGAGTATTCGCTCTGGAGTGCAGTGACCGGCTGGACAGCGTGAGCGCGGCGAATGGTTTTCACTCCTGCCTCAGAAAGACCGAAGTGCTTCACCTTACCTTCCTGAATCAGGTCCTTTACCATTCCCGCCACGTCTTCGATAGGTACATTCGTGTCAACGCGGTGTTGATAGAACAGATCAATGGCATCGACCCTGAGCCGCTTGAGCGAGGCTTCGGCAACCTGCCTGATGTGCTCAGGCCGGCTGTTCTGTCCCGTTTGTTTTCCATCGGGACCAAAGTTGAAACCGAATTTGGTGGCAATCACCACTCGCCCACGGAAAGGAGCAATCGCTTCGCCCACGAGCTCTTCATTCCTGAACGGACCGTACGCCTCAGCGGTGTCAAAGAATGTGACGCCTCGCTCGACGGCCGATCGAATCAGTGAGATCATCTCTTTTTTGTCTGCAGGCGGACCGTAGGAAAAGCTCATTCCCATACAGCCGAGCCCAAGAGCCGAAACTTCCAGACCACTTTTTCCCAATGTACGTTTTTGCATTGTTCCTCCTTTCACCTGGACTGCACCCCTGTGATTGGGGAGAATGAGTGCAGCCGCTTCTTGTTATACTCTCCCTCTATAAAATAGGAAAGCCTTTCTATCATACCATATCTCCATAGACCTCATTGTTCTATAGATACACCTCCCCATATTTCAGCGTCTTCATAAACGATTCCATATACGCATTGTCATAGGGATAATAATATGGGAATTGTCCCTATATTCCCAACTTCACATCGGAGATAAATTAAGAAATTAACATGGAAAATGGATTTTTCGGGTTATAAAAAGGACGTGGGTTTAAGCCACGTCCTTTTTGAGACTATAAATTATCCCCTTTCTATAAGTGTGGCAACACCCATCCCGCCTCCAACACACATGGTCTCAAGACCCAGTTCTTTGTTGTTATCCACCATTTCATGTACCAGTGTTGTCATGATTCTCGCACCTGTTGCTCCGAGCGGATGACCTATAGCTATTGCACCACCGCGTGGATTCAGTTTTTCGGCCGGTATGCCAAGTTCTCTTACAACAGCAAGAGACTGCGAAGAGAATGCTTCATTCAGTTCGATAACGCCTATATCTTTTATCGTAAGCTTCGTTTTTGAAAGCAACTTTCTAACAGCATATATTGGACCTATACCCATGACCTCCGGCTTCACTGCTGCAACTGCCATTGCTCGTATTGTCGCGATTGGTTCTATGCCAAGAGATTTTGCCTTTTCTCGCGACATAATCATTACTGCACCTGCTCCATCGTTAAGAGGGCTTGAATTTCCTGCTGTCACAGTACCTGTTTCGGAAAATGCTGGCATTAGTGTTGCAAGCTTTTCAAGGGATGTATTTTCCCTTGGGCATTCATCCGTATCGAAAAATTTTGTAGATCCATCTGCCTGTGGTGCATTTATACCAATAATTTCTTTTTTAAACAAGCCGGCTTTTATGGCCTTTACAGCCTTCATGTGGCTTTCATAAGCGAATTTGTCCTGATCCACCCTTGAGATTTTATATTCGGCCGCAACATTCTCTGCCGTCAGCCCCATCGTTATATAAACATTGGGCTGCTTGCCTTCCTGAATATCATTCATGAGCGGTACGTTCAAAGCCTTATCAGGGTTCAAACCGCCCATTGGTACATGGGTCATGCTTTCGATTCCAGCACCTATACCAACATCTATGAAACCTGCCATTATCCTGAGTGCTATGAAATTAATTGCCTCAAGACTCGATGAGCAAAACCTGTTCAGGGTTGCCGCAGGCACTTCTATAGGTAAACCCGCCAGTATGCCGATAACCCTACCAACATTTAATCCCTGCTCTCCCTCTGTCATTGCACACCCGACAACGAGATCCTCTATTTCCTTTGGATTCAGTTTTGGTGTCCTTTTAACGACTTCCTTGACAACGACTGCACCGAAATCATCAGCCCTTACATTAATAAGACTACCTTTATTTGCCCTTGCTATTGCCGTTCTAACAGCAGCTACAATAACCGCATCCTTTGGTCCTTTATTCATACTTAACCTCCTTTTTGTTTTTGATTTTATTATCAATTTATGCCTTTAATGTCCAGTGTTTTTTGAATATACCAAATATTGGCAATAATTTAAACTCATAAATAAAAAGAGGGCAGGCGTACGCCTGCCCTCTTGAGCATATGTTGTTATCCTTTTTTCTATGGCAACTGGTTGAGTGTATTGTCAAGTATCGTCAACACGTATGTCGGGTTGTGAATACCAAGACTGCCTTCACTGTTAACAAGTGCATAGTTCCATCCTGCCTTCACGAACGTTGTTGCTGTCGGATTGGCAACACTATTCAGAGGGAATACAGGGAATGAGTTTGAGCCGCTCGATGTTGTCGCTGTAATAGAACCCATTGCAAGCGTGTATGTCGCTCCGCTTGAATCCCATAACTGGTATCCCTGCTGACCGTGTACCTCTGAAAATACCGCTGCTGTTACCGGAGTCGCAATAGTTTGTGTGTTAGAAGCCCAAATTGTATAACTCGAGGATGAGACATTGACTGCGGCCATAACATCGTTTGAGAGTTTGGTTTGAAGCTGATTTAATAATCCCTGAACCTCCGTTTGCAAGCCATAGCCATTAACACCGGACCCATGACAGTTCTGACATAGCTGTCCCTGCTCAGACTGTATGATGTTAAATGTGTGCGCATAAGTTGCACCACCCGGATTATTGGGATTAAGTTCCATATGGCATGTAACGCATGTATCACTAAGATTTGCATGCTTTGATACATAGATTGTCGAGGTTCCCGTAATACCGGTAAAGTATGAATTTTGTCCCATCAAGATATCTGTTTGTGATGGTGTATGAGGTGCCGAGTAATTTGATATACCTGTAGAATCGTTGTGCAGACCGTTACGCGTATTATGGCACTCCATGCATATTGCACCGGCTCCGACGTTTGTTGCTGTAAACCCTGCGGCAAGTGTGAAGGTATTACCGTAGATCCTCAACTGGCTGGCGCCCTTGGAACTTGTGTTGTTGTCCAATTGATGCGGGTCATGACACGCCTGGCATGTCTGAGGCTGTACCTGTGATAGTGTAAGACCAATGCTCTTAAGGTAAGCTGCACTTGCTTGAAGAGGGTTCGTACCGTTCAGAAGACCAGGACCATTTACGCTGTTTGTCGTTTCGGAGATATATTCATAGAATCCCTGTGCTGCATGGCATCGTTCACAGGACGTACTGCCGCCTGCACCTTCTGCGATTGCCAGGGAAAAGTCAGCATGTGCCGATTGCTCCCACTGTGTACCCATGATGTGATGCGTCGGTGCATCGTGGCACTGATTGCAAACGCCAGCACCAAAACCGACCCTTGCAGCAAGATCCTGGGCCGAATTACCATGTGCAATAGAATTACTTGGTCCATGGCAGTTATCACATTGGATGTTTGCAAGTGTTGCAACAGTTGGATATTGAGCAAGCATGTTAGACCAGTTTGTTGGCACCAATGAGGTTGGAAATGTCCATCCATATTGTGCTGCGACATCATCGAATCCGCCATTGATCGCGGTTGGAGCCTGATCATAACCAACTGTATGACATGGCAGACATGACACACTGCTCGTTCCAGAACCACCGTTTATGCCATTGGTAAATATGGAAGCATGTGGTGTCTGTCCCATTGATGCAAATACATCCGGTACCTCTCCAATTGGATAAACAGTATATGGAGTATATGGTGTAAGATGACACACCCTGCATTGAACATTGTCCTGATTGGTATAATTCCCGCCAAATTCTCCGTTTGAATCATAAGCTCCTTCCCAATACCCTGCGTATATGGTGAATGAATTTCCTGATGTTGTTTCAGTTATATAATATGTCCCAGGAACATCCGGCGTAAATGTTACAAGCTTGTACGGACTTGCTGCTGCAGATGGTACAGTCGAAATCTGCGCATTAGATGTGGATGGTGGGAAAAAGGTTACATTCGGTGATGCCTCTGTAAAGTTTATGTATACTGGAACGCCAACAGCCACATTTGATAAACCAGGCTGTTTGTCGCTTGTCCTTACTGTAATACTCTTGGTGCTTGTTACGCCCTTTGAGTTTGTCGCAGAAAGTGTAAGCGTATAGCTGCCCATTTCATTATAACTGATAGGAACAATCTCATCCCTGGCTGCAAGCGCTTGGTCTAATGAAGGATCCATTGATGCAAGGGCTGTAAATGTATCCGTTGTAAATGACACGTATGAACAGCTTGGACTTACAAGTACAGGTGCAACTGACAAAGGTGATGAAATTGTCCATTTACAAGTAAACGGTAAGTTATTGGGATCCGTTACTGTCGGGGTCATTGTAACACTTGTTGCATAACCAACATTCAGCATGTTTGAAAGTCCGGAGATTAATGGTGCTTGATAAGGTCCATGTACTATCATAAGCGTTGTTGTTGATGTTACCCCAGCAACAACAGGTATTATGGATGATGTAAACTGATTATACCCGGTTGAACTCACAATAATCTGATAAGGACCTATTGGAATGTTTGAAAATATAAACCCTCCGTTTGTATCCGTTGATATATTTGTCGCAACAGCAGGATCTATAGCCACAGTAGCACCTGCTATAGGTGTTTGCGATACGCTGTCGACAACCGTCCCCGATAGGCTGCCTGTACTCAATCCTGGAACGCCTGGTGCTCCATTACTGCCATTACTACCGCTGCATCCAACTAATAATATGCCCGCAAGTGATAAAAAACTTGCAAGCTTTATTAATCTTTTTAAACTCATACTACCTCCTTAAATTATTTTATAGATAATAAGCAAATAGCAAATTCTATACCATCTTGCAAGAGAAATGTTTTTAAGTAACTTATTGTTTTATAAAGCTTATATTTTTTTTGTATTTTCTTGTAATAAAGGAAATATTGGGTAAAAACACCCATATCTGGGTGATAACACGCAATGCAAATTTTTTGCGCAGGGAGGAATAACTATTTCCTTGAAGTGAACAAACTTTCCTATTGCATTTTTCGGGTTAATTTGCAGAGAATGAAAAAAAGTGGCGTAAAATACGCCACTTTTAATGTTGTCTTAGAATAAGGTCTTACTTCGCTGCTGGTGCTGGTGCTGGTGCTGGTGCTGCTGCTGGTGCTGCTGCTGGTGCTGCTTCCTCTGCCTCTGCCTTTATTGCATGTACCCACCAACCATGAAGTGTTAATTCTACTGTCTCTCCACCCTTCAGTGCCTCTGCTTCCTTTAGAGCAACCTTTGCTACGTGGTAAACGTGAACTTTACCATCTACCTTCACTCTAAGTAAAGTGCCTTTCTTAAGTTTCTCAACCTTGATTACCTGCGCCTTTACCGTCTTTGCTTCCGCCTTCTTTACAACTTTCTTGGGTGCTGCCATTGCCATTGTTGCAAGTGTAAGTGCAAATGCTAATGCTACTGCTACTGATATTAATTTTCTCATTCTTTTTCACCTCCTTTTAATTGTATTTCACAATGTATAAAGCATATATCATACCAAACAGAAAACTCAAGCATTCTAAATAGTTATGTTCTATATTCTACCTCCTATATACCAAATGGTATACTGTTTTATCCGATATGGTATAATTAGTTTATCGGCGGATCCATTATGACTAAAACAGTATCTTTTGAGAGAACGCTGTCTTTATCCATCTGCATGAATATGGCGGCATCAGACGACGAAATTACTATATTACCGTTCTGTCTGCCATCAGCCTTTAAAGCTTTTACGCTGACATCACCAGGCTGCATCGTTGTAGATGTAACATACTGAACCATACCCTTGTCCTGCAGATAAGCCATATCAACATCCTTTGCTGAATAAACGTTTTTCCCAGTCTGATCTTTAACTTTGACAAAAAGGGACGGTTTTAATCCTGTTCCTCTTGCATCAATAATAATACGATCATCTGTCGATAAACCTTTTATTCTTTTATTGTTTGATTTTACATAAGAGCTCAGGAAAACAACCTCAATGCCATAAACACCATAGAAAGGAATTTTCATTTCTACATTGTAAAAGCCTGCTTGCACATACTGCTTCAAGGGCTTCACCCTTGCTATCAAACCTTTTAGTCTATAAAATAGCCTTGAATCTTTTGACACAAAATCTTTAACAGTAATATCTCCATCAAGATTAATTTTCTCTATCATTTGAAACGCACGAGAACGCGCATCCAATATTGCGGTCCTCTCCGCCATACAGACACAAACATCTTTATTCAGTCCCCTTGATATCTTACCTTTACCGTAAGCTATTACATAACCATCGGTCCAGTTTATTTCTCCATAAGGTGTTACCTCTATCAAAGGACCAACTGCCGACTGAGTAACAACGATGCCTGATGTATTTGTAATTTGTTCTGCAATTGTACCGGCAAATGCCGACGAAGAGAACAAAATAGTAATTAAAAAAAGAGAAAGCAAAAATAAAAAATACCAACCAAGACCTATTGTTACTTTTATAAACTGCTTTCCCATTAATTTCTACCGGAAAATTTCTTTATAAATGCACTATGCACTTTGTCCTCAAGCACCTTTCTTATATCCGATTCACTTTGAGTGATTTCTCTTTTTATGCCAATTTCATTTTTGATAAGGTCAATTCTCAAGAAAGATGAACTGACTCGATCGTTTTTGATTATACCTTCTGCAAGAGCGCTTTCCATAACATTAATAACAGCTTCGAGTTCGTCCGGTTCGATGCTGCTTATCATAACCATGTCAGTATGAGCCGCCAATGAATTAATCACAGCCTCTTCTACGGAATACGCCTTTGATATTGCACCCATCTTTACATCATCTGTTATTACAATACCTTTAAATCCTATCTCGGTTTTAAGAATACCGTTGACGATCCTTTCTGACATGGATGCAGGTACATCGTCTACACCCTTAAACATCGTATGTGATACCATGATACTTCCCACATCATTATTCACTGCATGTATGAATGGGGACAGCCCCTGTTTCATTGCGTCTGGCTTTATATTTACAGATGGCAAATCTATGTGAGGATCGATCTTCGTATCGGTATTACCTGGAAAATGTTTTGCACATGCAATGATCCCATGATCCTGCATACCGGCTATAATGCTAATACCGATCTCTTCGACAACAAGAGGGGCATCAGAAAAGGCGCGGTCACCTATAACACCGTCTTTCCTTTCCGAAAGATCAAGAACCGGAGCAAGATTCATATTAAACCCGGCTATCGAAAGTTCCTCAGCTATAAAACTACCATATTCATATACGATATCTATATTGTTATGTTTTTGATAATATTCTTCCACCTTTCTTGCCGACGGAAGATGGGAAAAAGGATGTTTTAATCTTTGCACCCTCCCGCCCTCTTGATCAACCGCTATCAGAGGAATAAAATCATTATCTATACTGTAGAGTTGTCTATTTAATGAAAGTATCTGTCCGGGATCTTTTAGGTTTCTCTCAAACAGTACGAATCCTCCAATACCGTATTTTTTTATTATGGGCACAAATTCTGCGGGTAGCTCCGTACCCTTAAATCCTATCATCAACAATCTGCCTATCTTCATAATTACCTCTCGTATACCCTTCTTAACCTCTCACCTATATCATTAAACAATAAAATAATTATAGTCAATGTAAGACCCGGGAATATAGCCATCAATGGTGAAACGTTTATAACAGAAATGGCTTCGGAAAGCATCCTGCCGAGACTCGGTGTTGACGGGTTTGAAAGACCGAGGAAAGAAAGGCTTGCCTCCGATACTATTGCAATGCCTACACCAAAGCTTGCCTCTACAATCAGCGGCTCTAAAATATTCGGAAGAATATCCGCAAATAATATTGAAAACCTGCCTTTCCCTGCTGCTTTTGCAGACAATATATAATCCCTTTGTTTTATAGATAAAACCATGGCCCTTGTATACCTTGCATATCCTACCCATCCGACTGCACATAAGGCTATTATAATATTTACTGTACTCGGTCCCATTACACCTGCAATACCTATCGATAAAAGCAAGCCGGGGAACGCCATTAATATATCGATGACCCTTGAAAAAACGGTGTCTGTAAAACCACCGATATACCCAGCCATACCTCCAATAATTACCCCAACCGACAGTGATATCGAAACTACCGCAAAGCCTATGAACATGGATGTTCTTATTCCATACAAAACCCTGCTTAATATGTCCCTGCCAAGTGCATCCCTGCCCATAGGAGACGAGATAGTTGGTGCATGGAAGGACAGTGAAAGAATTTGCTTGTAAGGATTATGCGGACTCAAAATCGGTGCACCAATGCCTGCAAGTATAAGGACAAGAAGCAGAACAATAGCAACGACGTTGCTTTTCATATTGTCTTCCTCATCCTCGGCTCTACAATATAATATAGCACGTCGGTAATAAGATTAACGATTACATAAATAAGGGCAATCACAAGCACGGTACCATTCAACAATGGATAATCCCTTGTCATAACGCTGTCCACAAGCAGTCTGCCCATACCTGGCCACGAAAAGACCGTCTCCGTAATAATCGCTCCCGACAACAATAATCCAAACTGCATACCCACAAGCGTTATCACTGGGATAAGTGTTGCCTTTAATGCATGGATAAATAATGTCCGTCTTATGCTTATACCTTTCGCGAGGTTTGCGGTAAAACTTTCATTGCGTATAGCAGTTATCATATTTGCCCTTACCATACGTATGGTTATTGCACTCATCCCAATGGCAAGAGTAACCCCGGGTAGTATGATAGATAAAGGCGATTGCGCACCTGCAACTGGAAGAAGGTTTAATTTCAGAGAGAATATAATAATTAAGATGATAGCAATCCAAAAATTCGGCAGCGATATACCCAGTATCGATGTGCTTGCAATAATCTTATCAGCCCATGTGCCCTGTTTATAAGCGGACAATATACCAAGAGGTATGGATATGAATAGAGCCAGTATCATAGCAAATAGTGCAAGCATGGCTGTATAACCAAACCGCTGCATGACAATGGTCAATACGGGCTTTTTATAGTAAAGGGATGTTCCTATGTTACCGTGCAACAGATTATCCATGTAAAGCATGTATTGTTCTGTAATAGGTTTATCAAGGTTTAACTCGTGGCGCATCTGTGTAAGTTCTTGTTTCGTCGCATAATCTCCAAGCATCAGTGCGACAGGATCTCCAGGCACTATATGTATAAGAAAAAACACAAGTGTTACCACACCAAATATTGTCGGAACAGCCAGCAGTATTCTCTTTATAAGAAATCCTCGCATAAAAACCCTCTGTATCAAAATATTAAGTTTAAGGCTATAGTTTGATTATTCGCCACGTCCTTACTTTTTATTAACCCAAAAAATGCAATAAGGGAATTTTTTACTAAACGGATTAAGGTATTAATAAAGCCCCTGTCAAGTCACGTAAAAATCTAACCATGGCCAGGAGTAATAAGTTCTCCTTGCCAACAAGGTGAAAGGGTAACACCTTTGTTATGTCTTAAAGGGCATTCAGAACACCAGTTTCTCCCCTTCCCATCATAGCCCTGCTTTCTATCCACTTCCTTGTTTAAAAGGTAGCCTATACCACCTTCGTTGTAGGCTGTATTTTCGGTTATATTTTTACATGACAAGATGATACCCTCTATGGTTAGATTTTACATGACTCGATTCGGAGTCTTGACAAGTGGGGTCAGTATAGCTTACTATGGTTTATTATCTATTCAGTTAAAACAAGGCTTCAATTAAAAAAACAGGACAGGAGGTTATTTCAGATGGAAAGAATCTGGGTCGAAAAAAGCTGGCCTGCCGGTGTGTCCCGGGATTTACAATACAGGCTGGGAGAAAAGCCACTGCATGAATACCTTCGCCAAAACGCGACAGAAACTCCGGATAAAGCGGCATACATATACTACGGCCGGAAAATAACCTGGAGCGAACTGGATCGCTACTCCAACAGTATTGCCAACTTCCTGGCCTCAAAGGGCGTGGGAAAAGGCGACCGGGTGGCTCTTTTCATGCAAAATTGCCCCCAATACATAATAGCCCATTACGGCATTCAAAAACTTGGGGCCGTGGTGGGACCGGCTAGTCCGATGTTCAAAGAGTGGGAACTGGAGTACGAGGTCAATGACATGGGCGCCAAAGTGATTTTCGTCACCGGCGACCTTTATCCTATCGTTGCCAAAATACTGGATAAAACCCCTCTGGAAACCATCATCGTCACCGGTTACGGCGATTTCGCCCCGGTTGAGCCCACCATTCCGGTTCCCCGTGAATTGAAGCATGACAAATATAATTATTCTGGCACATTCGATATGCTGAATATTTTGGGAAACTTCCCGTCTGAAGCCCCCCGGGTGGACATAGACATCTGGAAAGATGTATCGCTGATGGTGTACACCTCGGGCACCACAGGAAGACCAAGGGGCGCCATGCTGACATACGGCAACGCGTTGTTTAAAACTGCGGCATCCTATCATGGCAACGGGTACAAGTTTGGCGAAATAATTCTATCCACCAACCCCATATTCCACATCGCCGGCATGCTGTTGGGGGTTAATATTCCGGTTTACGGAGCTAACACAACGGTGCTGCTAACTCGCTTTGAGCCCGAGGCGGTTATAACGGCGGTGGAGAAATACCGCTGCAACGTGTGGTACAGCTTGGTCCCGATGAATGTCGCCATTATGAATTACCCCGGCATATCATCCAGGGATTTGACCTCTCTGAGGCTGAACCCGACCACCAGTTTCGGCATTGCCCTGACTCCGGAGATAAGCGCGGCTTGGCAGAAGCTGACCCGGGGCTGCCTTTTGTATGAGGCCTCATACGGCCTTAGCGAAACCCACACCGCAGACACGTTTATGCCACTGCAGAAAATACGCTTCGGGAGCTGCGGCATACCCACCTACGACACCGATATACGCATAATCAACCCTGACACCGGTGAGGAACTTAAGCCCGGCAAACAGGGGGAGATTGTTATTAAAAACCCGGGGGTGTTCAAAGGATACTGGAACAATCCCGAAGGCACCGCCAAAACGCTCCGTGCCGGTTGGGTTTACACCGGAGACATTGGAAAGGTGGATGAAGAAGGCTATCTGTATTTCCTCGGCCGACTAAAAGAAATGATCAAATGCTCCGGTTACAGCGTTTTCCCCGAAGATGTGGAGGCGCTGCTTATAAAACACCCCGCCGTAGCCCAGGTTGCCGTAATTGGAGTCCCCGATACGGTGCGGGGGGAAAGCGTCAAGGCCTTCATCGTGCTGAAGCAGGATTACAAAAACAAGGTCACTGCGGAAGAGATTATAAGCTGGTCGAAGGAGCATATGGCGGCATATAAATACCCCCGCCATGTTGAATTCAGGGACAGCCTACCGGCAACCGGCACAGGCAAAGTGCTACGCCGGTTGCTGAAGGAACAATAAAAGCCGCTTCTCGTGGCAATACAGGAGGCAGCATATTTGTTCATGATAAAGACAGAGAAACACATATAGACTTCGGATATACCTTAAAAGAGATTGCGGATCATTTAGGCATTCACTATACTACAGTGAGTAAAGCTTTAAAGATAGAAGATAATAAAAAGTGATATTTCAAGACCTGACCTATTTCATGATCGAATTTTTTACTAAACGGATTGAGGTATTAATAAAGCCTTGCTTTCAAGACTGATCAGTGCGATAATAAAGTCGTAAAGGAGGGTACTATGAATAAAAATTTTTTAAAAAAGTATACTCTCAAAGATGGTTCCGTAATATCAATAAGGGCAATGACAAAAAACGATATTAATGCCCTGCATGATTTCTTCAAACACATTCCGGAAGAAGACAGATTGTTTCTCAAACACGATGTTTCAGACAAACGGGTCATAGAGCAATGGGCAAAGGAACTTGATTATAACACAGTACTTCCCTTGCTTGCCTTAGACAAGGATAACAAAGTAATTGGCGATGCTACCCTTCATTCAAATGATTACGGCTGGTCAAGACACATAGGAGAGATACGGATTGTTGTGTCAAGGGCGTACAGGAACAAAGGTGTTGGCCTTGCCCTATCCAAAGAAATATTTATGGCTGCCCTCGAAAAAAAACTTTCAAAGATCATAGCACAGATGGCAGCGGATCAAAAGGGTGCTCTCAAAGTATTTGAGAAGCTTGGTTTTACAAAAGAGGCCGAGCTCAAGAATCATATCATGGATCTAAAGGGACAGACGCATAATCTTATAATAATGTCCAACGATGTAAGAGAGGCTGTAAAGGCAATGGAGGCATACGAAACAGAGCAGCTCAGATTGAACCCTGCAGAAGGATAAACTACGGCAGGTACCCATGCGGGGCATGGGTCGAGAGGACTAAAACCTCGTTTCTATAAGAAAACTCAACGATATCAGATGGATCGTAGGATTGAGCGAATGAAAAAATTCCCTTATTGCATTTTTTGGGTTAAGGAGTTATAGAGTTGAGGAGTTGAGAGTTTAAATGCAAAGGTGTGGTTCTCTTCCGCCATTTTTGTTTTATAAAGAAATACAAATTTTATTGACGCGCAAGATTATTAAGTATAATAAAATCTTCTGACTATCCGAGAAGATTAAAGATTGAGATAGGAAAGAGAATCCAGCTTTATAACTACGAAGAAAAAATAGCATTTTCAAAATATGCCCAGAAGCAGGTGCTTGTTAAGGTTACCCTTGGAGCAGTGCTTGAACCGGAGATCAGGAGCTACGACACAAAGAATAACTTTGAACTCCTGAGGGGTAAAATAATCCGGTTATTAAAGTATACACCGTGAGAAGTACTGTCTTAGATGGGACAAAGGAGTAGTAGAATATGACATCAACATCAGGAAATGGTACCTACGTTCTTGCGTACGATCTTGGCACTACAGGCAACAAATCCTGTCTTTACAGGATAAGCGACAAGATAGAGCTTATAGATGCATATCTTGTGGAATACCCTCTCTACACAACCGCTGACGGCGGTGTAGAGCAGAAGGCTGATGACTGGTGGAATGCAGTGTGTATTTCAACGCGTGAGATTATAAAGCGCACATCGGTCAAGCCAGCACAGATAAAAGGTATTGCCTTTTCAGCACAGATGCAGGGATCTGTCGTCGTTGACAAAGATGGCAATGCACTGCGCAACCCCATGACCTATATGGACCAGAGATCAACGGCACAGATCGCAAAATACCTTTATCACGGATTTCCGAGGATCGACAACTGGAATGCACTCATAGGCTTGAAATCCCTCTACATCTCCGGCGGACTTGCAGCAACCCCAAAAGATCCTCTCTGGAAATACCTCTGGGTAAAGGATAACGAGCCTGAGTTATTTAAAAAGGTCTATAAATGGCTTGATGTCAAGGATTATCTTACACTACAATGCACGGGTAAGTACGGCATGACCTACGATTCTGCTCACCTGACATGGATCTATAATACGCGAAAAGGAAAGTTCGGATGGTCAAAGAGCCTTTGTAAGGCATTCGATGTCAATATGGATCACCTTCCTCCGGTCATAAAATCAACGGATATTATAGGCGGTCTTACGAAGCACGCAGCTGACCAAATGGGACTTGTACCCGGCATACCTGTGTTAGGCGGCGGAGGCGATACCTTTTTGACTGCTGTAGGTGCCGGGGCACTCAATCTGTATGATACGCACATCTATGTTGGAACTTCTGGGTGGGTAGCGGCAAATATCGATAGGAGAACCGTAGATATCGCTAATTTTGTCGCTTCGATATTGGGTGCAATACCCGGTGAATACGTTTACACCGCCGAGCAGGAAACCTCGGGTATATGCCTGCAGTGGGTAAGGGACCACCTTGCCCTTGATGAAATCGGCATGTACCTCGATGCCCACGACCCGTCCCCCGGACGGCCACCCCTCGTCGGCAAAAACAAGGAGTATGACAGCCTGTATGAATTTCTTAATGAGATAGTTGAACAAACACCACCCGGAGCCGAAGGGCTTATATTCACACCGTGGCTTCACGGCAACAGATCACCACGAGAGGATGCTTATGCACGTGGTATGTTCTTCAACATAGGCCTTAGCACCGGCAAGCGTCAGATGATCCGGGCTGTGCTTGAAGGCGTTGCATTCCATAAACGATGGATGCTTGAGGCGATAGAAAAAAAAATTCCCTATCAAAAAAGTATTCGGTTTGTCGGCGGCGGAGCAAAATCCAAGGTATGGTGCCAGATAATGGCGGATGTAACAGGCAGGAATATCGAGGTTACAAAAAATCCGCAGAATGCAGGTACCAACGGAGCAGCTATCGTGTGCGCTGTGGGGCTCGGTTTGATCAAATCATTTAGAGAAGCAAAATCCATGGTACCTGTTGATAGGGTCTATATGCCGAGAACAGAGTATAAAGGCATGTATGACAAGAGCTTCGACGTATTCAAAGAATTGTACAAAAAAAACAAAAAACTATTCAGGGTGATGAATACTTCGACTTAACATAAAGGATATTATAATAGGACTTGTTGTATAAAGTTAGTGTATGAATTTATTTGTATATTCAAGGACAATTGGAAAAGTGATCAATGGAAACAGATTTAAAAAGGAATAATCATGAAGGCTATGATACTTGCTGCTGGTTTTGGAACAAGGCTGCGACCGATTACCAAAACAATCCCTAAACCTTTAATTGAAATAAACGGAAAACCTTTAATAGTACATACGCTTGATGCCCTAAAAAAAGCGGGCATAAAGAATGTTATTATAAACCTTCATCATCTTGGAGATATGATAAGGCAGAGGCTAAAAGATGGCTCACAATTCGGCCTTGTAATACAGTATTCGACGGAACATGAAATTAAAGGGACTGGTGGTGCATTATTGTTTGCAAGTAAATTTCTCGATGAGCCATTTTTCCTTATAAATGGAGATATACTGTTCGATCTCGATTTGACTATTTTGCCACCTATTTTAAAGAATAAGAATGCGGATGGCGTTATGGTTCTTTACAAAGCGAGTCATGAGCAAGAGGATATAGCTAATATCTACCTGGACAGACGCGGGTATGTTCGAAGTCTTTTCAATCCTTATCCTGATACATCTCCATACATATTTACCGGCATCCAATTTTTAAGACCAAACAGTATCGATTATATACCCCAAAACATATCTCAGCCTTCTACTACATTACATATGTATCCGGAGATGATTAAACACGGCAGGCCTATTTGCGGTTATGTCCATAGCGGACTATGGATTGACATAGGTAATCTTCAAAGACTCGAACTTGCACGGAGTCTATTCAAGCAACCATGAAACGATTCTCATTCAAGATATCAGATGTATCGGTATCTGTGAAAGCAGACAATCCGATAGTTTTCGATACTTTAAAGACATTCTTTTCAGGCTATAAACTCAAGGCTTATACTGTTGCTCAACATCACATAACTTTAAGTGCATACGTCGATAAAAAAACACCGTTTAAACCTTATAAAAATGCACCCGCGTTATTTTCATACGGCAGAATAAAAGGATACAGATTGGATAACGGCCTTTTATTGCTATCCGACAAAAGCACCAATATGGTTGTCGATGAATCAAATGGGCGGGCAGATGCCTATATAGATATGTCGATTTTCAAAAGGGGAACAGAATTCGTATCTATTTTTGTAACCATAGCTTTGATAGAACTGTTGCGGCATCATGGACTTTATTATCTGCATGCTGGCGCAATAAAAAAACACAGAGACTCAATCTTGCTATGCGGAATGGGGATGTCCGGTAAAACAACGCTTTCGCTTGGGCTTACGTCCAAAGGCTTCATACTTGCCTCGGATGATGCAGTTTTCTTGAAGCGTAAAGCAGGCATTATACAGGCTCTAAGTTTTAAGAAAGACATACATGTAACAAAAAAAACATTACTTCATTTCAGACTTAGGTTTAAAGACATAAAACCGCCTGCGCCCCCATTCAAAAAAGCCATTATTCCTTATAACTTTTTTCAGACAGTTGAAAGTATTGTTCCCAATACATTATTATTCTTACAATTAACAAACGAACAAAATACAAAAGTATTGCGTATTGATAAAACTCAAGCCATGTCATTGCTTATACCTCAATCACTTATGTTTTTCTTCAACAATGCCCGTGCACACAGACACATAGATACGCTGAAGGCATTAATACATCAGACAAACACGTATATTTGTTTGTGTGGCAGGGATCTTTTGAAAGATCCCTTGATTATTTTGAAAAGTATAAGTAATGGGTAGATTGATGTAAAAAGGAGAGGATAATGTCATTTTATGAGATGAGCTTTGAACTTACTAACAATTGTAACCTTAGTTGTCTGCATTGCTTGAGAGACAAAACCGACATGAGAAGTTATATATCGGTCGAGCTCTTTGATAGTATTCTTAAACAGGCAAAGGCGTATAACCTACAGCATATTGCTTTTACAGGCGGAGAACCAACGCTACATCCGCAATTTGATAAAATAATTGATACCGTAGTTAAGTACGATTATACGTATCACTTTGTAACAAATGCATGGAACTTTGTGCACGTATGGAAGATGCTCAATGACCCACATTTTCCCGGTCGGATGAGTAAACTTTCGGGGGTTTCTATTTCGGTTGATGGAGCAAATGAAAAAACACATGATTATATAAGGGGTAAAAAGGGTTCATTTAAAAAAGTACTTCAGGCCATCAGCATATTAAAGATAAAAAATATAGATATAAGCGTACAGATTACCATAAATAAAAAGAACTTTGCTGAAATAGAACAAATGGCTGTGCTCGCATCTGAACTTGGATTAAAAAGGTTGTTTTATGCACATCTCGAACCTACAGCACTTGCATTTGAGCAGGACCTTGTACTGCCGCCTGAAAAGTATAAGGAAGCAGAAGAGATTGTTAACAGACTGAAAAATATAATGAAGATTGAGATCAATTTTTCTCTCGGTCATTATGAATCTTTGTTATTCTTCCAGTGCAGGGCATTGACCATGTATGCGCCGAACATAGACTATAAGGGCAGGCTTTCCTTTTGCTGTCAAATATCAGGTTATACTGGTGCACACGAGGAGGAACTCGATGTAATCGCAGACCTACATACGGTAAGTTTATATGATGCACATAAAATGTGGGCTGATGCTATACACAGGTTTAACCTTCACAAAATAGAGCTTATAAAAAACAACCAAATTTCCGAACTTGATTACTTCCCATGTTTTTATTGCTCAAAATATTTCGGCAAAATAGACTGGATGGAAGCTTATAAGGATAACCAGTGGGCAAAAGATTATATAAATACAAAACACAGCCATAGAATGAAAAAATGAACAACCGAAAAAAAATAAAACTAAAGTAGCAGACAACATGGCATAATAGATTGAGTGATAAAGGAAAAACAAAGACTCATGAAAGAAATTTTCCATTGCATTTCTTGCGATTAACTGATAAACTAAAATCATATGAGAGTATTGCTCATAAGCATTTTAAGCTTATCATTGTTTGCAACCTTTGCGGGGGCAGACATGAACCAACTTTCGGTAATCACTCCCCCGCCCTACGTAGAAATAAAAACCCAAAGCCGTAAATATTCTGCCGTTTCCGTAACAGGACAAAATGGATCTATAAATGTACCTTCAGCTTTTATAGAACAAGGCAGAGCAAGCATAGCAGTGTATAATTTTTACACCCTACAGAATAATATTCTTGGAGTCGGGAATAAATTAAGAAATGATACCATATACGGTGCTTTTTCGTATGCACCCCTTCGGTATCTTGAGGTATCGATAGGTTCAATAGATTCTTCGAGCCACATAAATTCACCCAGTTATTCGCAATCCATTAGATATTCTGGGGACCTGCGCATAGGCATAAAAGGAGGCTATAAATTATTACCCAACTTAAGCATCGCGGGACTCGGTGAAATACTTACGTACAGTAAAGCAGAAAGTACAGGATATGCAGGATACAATAGTGATGCCACAAGCTACACATTAAGCCTGCTTATGTCTTATGACATGCTTGATTCGGATCTGTCTTTTCCTATGATTGCAAACCTCCGCATAGGATACCTTTGGGACAATACTCAAAAGCTTATATCATCGAATGACAACAATTTTATTCCGCCGCTTGGTAAATACGCTATGGGTATACGCGGCGATAATCTTACCATACTGGCTTTTTCGATCTTATTCCCACTGCCCAAATATTACATAGAGCCCATGCTCGAATTTACATCTCAATTCGCAGATAAGTACGGTTCCTATGCTGCAACAGATTCATCTTACGCAAGCATATCATTCAATCAAAATCCAATGTACATTACGCCAGGCATAATATTTTATACACCTGTACAGGGACTGCGGATCGCTGTAGCTTCAGAATTAACGTTATCAAAAAAACTTAATCAAGCATCTGGATCAGTCTTCATAACACCGCAAACCGTTTGGATCGTAGGACTTAGCTACAGCATTTAAAAAAGTAAAATACTCCATATTCTCTTTGACTTTATCATGTTTTTCCTATACAAAAGATAACAAACTTATAAGGAGGTTTTTATGGAATCAAAACAACCAAGGCTTTTAGATATTATGAAACAGTTCAAGGATGAGGCTCGCGAACTTGCTAAAAAAACTCAATCACAGGTCCAGGACATTGTTGTAAGAACTACAAACGATATTGCAAAGCTGGCAGTAAAAAATCCGCAGATTAAGAACGTCGTTAAAAGGTTAGAAACCGAGCAAAAAAAATATGAAAAGATATTCATGGACCTTCAAGACAAGGCTCTAAGATTATACAAGGATAAAGCAGAAAGTACTGTATTAGATATAAAAAATAAAATAGATGAATACAAGAAACAAGCAGAAAAAATCTACAAAGAAACGTCAAATAAGAAACAGAGATCTGCAAAGTCTAATACGGCAAAAAGAGTAAAGATTAAATCGAAGGCAAAAAGGGCAAAAAAGAAACAGACAGTACCTCCAGAAATGTAATACAGTAATACTGTATAGCATTTGCAGGTAAAAGATTTTAAATAATAGTCTGGCTTATATAAAAGCTACAGTTGAACAGTTTTAAAAACAAATTATACGCTTCTCTTACAATATTGATTATATTTATAACCGTACTATTCTCGGGGTGCGGTTATAATTTCGGCAGAGGTACGGGCGTTGTACCTCTCAAGGTAAGCAAACTTTATGTGCCCGTATTTATAAACCTCACGGACGAAGTAGCCATAGAAGATCTTTTCACTTCAGCTATGAGAAAAACTATAGCTGATTCATCCGACGCACAGCTTGTTTCAAAATCCGATGCGGAAGGCATCGTATACGGAACGATCGTTTCTTATAGTTCTGTTCCTGTATTTTTTTCAACTACGGGACTCGCCACGGTTTATCAGTTAACAATTACAATAAATTTGAAGCTTGTTCAGGTCATAACGGATAAAACATTGTGGGAGATGAAAGGATTCACGGAAAGTCTTGATTTCTATCCCATAAGCGATCCTATCTTAACAAAAGAAAAAGAAAGGGATACAATAAATACACTTGCCGTATCCATGACACAGAGGGCGTTTGACGCAATGCACAGTAATTTTTGAAGACAATAATGTATACTTTACACCTCATAATAGACAAAGATAATTCCTACAATTCCGCACTGATAAAGAAACTAATTTCAGAACATTCCGTTAAAGCAGATGCCATTGATACTTTCGACGGTAAATTTATCGATCTTCATCAAATCAACAATGCTCTTTACACAGATTCACTTATATCCAATAATAGGGCTATAATCATAAATAACACCGAATCGCTTAAGCCAGACGCAATCGATGCAGTAATAAAATTTTCTGTATCCCCTCCGGCTCACATACTTTTAATATTGGTATCAGAGAATGTGGACGCCTTGAAACATGGGAAATTCTCAGGATTAAATGCCATAAAAACGATCAAAAAACACGCTTCCCCCAATCATACTACGCACTCACTTATACAGGAGTATATAAAAGATCACAATGTGAAAATCACAAAAACGGCAATAGAAATGCTCGTTAATATATTCGAGGTATCAACATGGGGAATCGTAGAAAACGAGCTCAAGAAATTATCAACGTACGTGGGTAAAAATGGCATTATAGATGAAAATGCCGTAAGCGAACTTACTTTCAACCTTAATAAATCGGATACCTTTAAATTTGTTAACGAAATATTGGCTCACAACGTGAAAGCGGCTCTAAAGGATTTCAAAAAAATAAAAGAAACGAGTGCTGAGAGTGTAATGATCATAGGTGCGCTTTTATGGAAACTGCGTCAACTACTATATGATACCCCAAATGACAATAATATTCGTCATAAGATTGAACTCATCTACAAATACAATCTTGCAATAAGGAGAGGTGTGATCAACAACAACCTTGGCCTTGATATGTTAATTATTGAGCTTTTACACGAGAAGCTTTATTAAAGCGTAAATACAACCTTGAAATTTTTCTATTAGCTGTCTGTTCCCTTAGAATACCTCTTGACGAGAGGTGCGCTACAAAAGATACAAGTTCCCCTAAAAACATTTTTGCTTTATCAGTTTCGTTGTTTTTAAGCATTGTATCGAATTTGGTTATTTCAGTATGCAATGATGCCAGGGCAGATGTATTGCGTGCCCTTCTTTTCACGTTTTGTCTCTGCCTCTTCAAAACCGATTTGGACTTCTTTGGTGGTTTCCTTGTCTTACCTGTCTGTGCCATTTATATACGTACCTCCATTTAAATTGGAATATGGTTATCATTTAAAAACAGCAGTGTCAAGCTAAAAACTGTTTATGCGGCAGACAGTTCAGAGATTACCGGCATTCTGCCTCTTCTCACCATGTCATTGCACTGCATGGTCTAAAGGCACATGTCTGCACTCTGAATACTTCCGTAGGTGGGGACATACTCTATGTTGTTGTAGACCCAGTTATAGATCTGTACCGGGTTGTGATTAAGCTCGACTGCCTTTGCAAGGATTGCAGTGGTAGACTGGACTTCGACCGTTGATGTAAGGTCTGCGGCTGTTGGCGGAGCAATGGTTTGAACGATAGCTGATGAAAGAATGCCGTTGAGTGAACCGATAGAGGCGACTTGGATAGGCTGATAATTTCCTCCTGTCATTCCGTGCTGTGACACGGAATCCAGGTTCTTAAATGACTGGATTCCCGTTTTCACGGGAATGACAACATTGGGATAACTTCCCTCGCTACTTGCTACTATATACTGACTACTATCCTTGAGGCTCGCAAGCTGGACGGAGGTATTCTCCTGTGTTACCCCTCTTAGATTAAGAGGGGTAAGGGGAGTTACGGGAGATAAAGTAGAATCATAACTCCCTCGACCCATGTCCAACGTGGGTACCCCGCCACTTACCTTAAGGGGGAGACTTGAAGAAGTCTTCAGCTCTGTAGATACCCACGGGCAAGCCCGTGGCACTTTTGCATATTTCAAGCTTCGCTTGCCGCCCTTCGGGCGGTAAAAACATTCACCCACGGGTAAACCC
>JABEBX010023282.1_pt1 | contig 24788 bp, 32 predicted proteins | sample 7245971 | NCBI WGS metagenome assembly JABEBX01 (sample SAMN14506365, study PRJNA622280) | hot springs metagenome | biome: hot spring [ENVO:00000051]|acidic hot spring [ENVO:00002120]; feature: spring [ENVO:00000027]|sediment [ENVO:00002007]; material: sediment environment [ENVO:01001048]... | reverse complement strand
GGCATCAGGCCCAGAGCAGCCGCTTGCTGGACGGTGATTGGATGCTGCAACACCCCCGGCTCAACCGAGAGGTGATGCACCCCACTCACTTGGGTTGCGGTCGTCGCCCCTGCGGGCAGATACCCCACACAAGGCGCATAGACGCCCTGTTTGGTCGATGTGTTCGGGCATCCTGTGTCGGCATAGCTTGTCGCCATCAGCGCCGCAGTCAAAGCGGCGGCCACCACCGGCGTCAGAACAAAGGCGCGATTGAAACCTGATTCGTGTTGCATGACACACCCCCCGAAAAAATCAAAATCCTGTTTTTGAAACGCCTGCGGCCAGCGCAGCCGTGGTGTAAGACAGTGGCGCCGCAGGCACATCGCCGGCGAGTGACACATCCTGCGGCGCAGGCTGCGCGATGTGCAGAATCGGCGTCGAGTCTCCCGCATCAATGACCCCCACGGACACATCGGATTGCCCCGCCATTTGCTGCGCAGCGACTGCTGCGACTTGAGTGGCAAAATTCATCTGCACTGTGCTGCTGGCTGTTCCACTTTTTCCATTCAACCCGGCTAGTGCCCACATCTTCGGTGGGCCATCCAGATAGAGGGCAGCGGAATTCCCTGTGGTAAGCGACCCGCCTGCCGTGACCTGGCACACCCAGGCATTACCAGCGGGCGTGGCGGCTGGATAGCCCGAGCCACCCAGAGCGCTCTGTGTGTACGTGCCTGGTGCCTGCTGCATGCAGGCTTGCATGAGTTGCACGGCCTGCATTGCCGCCACACGCGTCTCATCCGTCCCCGCGCGCACGCCTGCCTGCGTCTGCGTGTTGTTCAGGCCTTGCAGGATGTAGAGCGCCACCAGGATGGCGACGAAAATCGCGGCGAGTAAAACCCACATGGTTTACTTGATCCCCAACATATTGAAAAACGTTGTCGCGATGCTCGTCGTACCAGTCATCCACGACGGCGCCTGCCCATTGGCTTGCATGGTGTAGATTGGCTGCATCGAGCCGCCCATCGTGGAATTGTTGACGCTGTTGGTGAACGCCTGCCCCGCAGAGAACACCATCATCTGGGGCGTCTTCTGTCCACTCGTGGACGATTGTGCGTTGGATTGCGCGTTGATTTGCGACGCGGACGGCGCATACCACGTCACAAAGGTCATGTTCTGTGCGGCAGGCTGGTTGTAAGCCACCGCCGCGCAGAATGTCCCCCCGAAGGGCCCACCCGCCTGCGCCGGGAAAAACGTGTTGCCGTTGCCGATGGCCTGCTGGTAGGCGGTGGCCTGCTGCGTGCCCGCAGAAGCTAAACTGAGTGGCAACCCCGCCAGATTCACCGGCGCGCTCAGGTTGATTCCCGCAACCGTGCCATTCCCATTTTGCGACTGGCAAGTGGTCGGGCCTGACAGGCTTGTGTACACAGGAACAGTCCCAAGAGCCGTTCCGCTGCCGCTAGAAAACTGGCAAGCTGCGGCCCCACCAGGCCCGGCATAGAGATACATCGGCCGATAGTTCACGGCATTTGAGGAACAAGTCGAATTCCAGGCAATCGCCGACCCCACCTGGTGCGCAAAACCCACCACGGCCGCCGTCCACTGCTGCATGAGGCCCGCCATCTGCGCCTGCGTCGTCGCATCGGCGTTGGATTGCGCCTGAGACGACATGAGCGTCGGGGAGTTAGCCGGATTCGCAGCCCATGCGGGCACGAACGCGGACAGTCCTGTCGCGCCAAGCAGCGCGGCCAACACAACAGAACGAGACTTCAAGCGGGACATCATGGACTCCTTTACGACTCAATGGAGATAAACGACTGTGGCGTCAGGATTGCTGACCGACCAACCAGGAAATGTGGACGACAGGCTGATTGGCGAGCTGGAAAATGGCATCTGCAAGCCACCACCAGACGCCGCAACACCCACAACGGCGCCTGTGTTTTGCTGCGACACGAGGGCATTTTGCGCAACCTGAATCTCAACACCCTGAATCGTCTGGGCATTGACAGGAAGCCCATAGAGGCTCGTTGGGGCGCCATCTGTCCAAGCCACCACAGGGGTCGATCCCGCCGCGGTCGCGCCCACCATGGCCTTGAACGTTAGCCCGAAGGCATCGGTGGCGACGAACCCCGCAGGCAATGCGCCGTCACTGATCAAGGTGCTGACCGTCATCTGCTGGCCCTGCGTATAACCCTTTGCGACTGCGTCCGCATGGGCTGCGGCAGCGAACTGTCCAAGCAACTGTCCTGATTGCACTTCAGCACGCGACAAGGCGGCCTGCTGGATCGCCTCCGTTGTATGGGCATCGACCATCAAGGCCACGATGGCAAAAAGCGCCATAGCAAAAAGTGAGGCAACAATAGTCCACATCGCGTCTCTTTCCGGTTAGGCGAATGCCCTTTTTTGGGCACCATCCGATGCGTTGACAACGGGCAGATTCATGCTCAGGCGATTGCGCAGCATGTTCACGCTGTTTTGCAGCCCCGCGATTTCGTTCGCCGTGATCTTGGCGCGCACATCCGATCCGCCCAGCAAATAATCTGTGGCGGCACGCCGTCCTTCACCCAGTCTGCTCATATAGACGACACCAGCCAATCCCGACCCCAGCATGTCCCGCATCACTCGCTCCGTGCCTGCTCCAGACAGACCCTCCGATCCGAGAGACGCCAGGCGCGTCACGGCGCTGACGGGGTTGTCAGCATGGATGGTGGAGACAATGAGCTTGCCGTTGATCGAGGCATTGATCACCTCTTTCGCCATGGCCGGTGTACGAATTTCCGAAATGAAGAGCAAATCGAAGGCCATCCGCAGCGTCGCCTCCACTTCCTCGTCGATGCGCTTGCGATTGACCTGCACCTGCAGGCAGCGCCCCTTTCCGTGGTCACCAGACAGTGGAAGCTCAGGCGGGTCTTCCAGAGAAATTGACAGCGCCCCCTGCATCGTGAAATCGCGAACAAAGGCTGATGCCGTTGTCGTCTTCCCCGATCCGAACCCACCAGCAAACAACACCAGGCCCTCTTTGAGCTTCAGAAGATGCTCGACGATGGCCGGATGCACGCCGCAATCAGCCAAGCGCGGGACAAAACTGTTGCCCTTGCGCAAAGCGTAGACCCGATCCCGCACGTCCTCAATCACCGAGACGCGGTACATCACATCATCGAACGCCAAAGCGAATTCCATCATCCCTGGCGCATTCTTGTGCTGCATTTCAACCTGCCGATACAGACGATCAATCTCCATGTGCAGGTCTTGGGGTGGCGGCAACAAGCGCGCGTCTCCACCAAGCCCACGCATACGCGCAGCCTCAACAGACTTCTGAATGTACAGATCGGTGAAATCAAGTGTTTTCAGCAGCATGATGGACAGGACGAAAAACAACAGAACAGGCGACGCCGAAAAGGGCGGCATCGCCTATGGAGACCACTCGCAGTTCAATCGCTGCAATTAAATCAGTGTATAGACCACTGAATTGCCCGAAGCGTTGCACTGCCCGGCAACAACCGCTGCTTGCGGTGGCCAGGTTCCTGTTGCGCTGGAGTTGTACGCCGGGTTCTGATAGCTGTTGCCGTTCACCGCAATGGTGGACATTTGCGGCACGGAGAACGTCCCAAGCCCAACGCAAAACTGCTGACCGACCCCGCTGAACGTCATGGTGTATCCGTTATTGGTTCCGCCATTGATGGTTGCGGGCGCAAAAGACACCGTGCCGCCACCAGGAAGGGCGAATGCCCCATTACCAGCAGACGCCCAAGAACTCGGAATGGCCCCAATCTGCTGGGCGACCGTCCCACTGAAATTTGCAAAATTTTGGTTTTGCGCGAAAGCCGTATTGATGGCGGAAATCGCCGTCGCAACAGCAGATTGAGTATTTTGCACAGCCATCTGCTGTTGCGAGGTGTTATAGCTGTCGAACACCGAGATCAACGCGATCACGGTGATGGCCAGCACGAGAATCGCTGCAATCAGAACCCACATAGTGAAACCTCCAAGTTGAAGAACAAGAAAAAACTCAGTGCATCATCTGCCGGGCAATCGCGGTGATTTGCGTTTGCATGGCATCGAACGCCGTGAAAATCCAGATCATCACGAAGCCCGTGATGATCCAGCCAATCCCCGTCATGGCAAAGGCAAGCCCCTTGACGGTTTGACCCGTTTGCTTGACCCACTCCTTAGCGAGAATATCGAGCGCCTCCTCGAAGCCTGGCCGCATATTGAATGTGGCGATGTCATCAACCAAGTCACGAGAGGGAAAATCATTGCCTGTGCGTCGCATGGCATCCCCAAGGCGCTGCCCGCGGCGCACCCAGTGCTCAATCGCCAGAATGCGCGAACGAAGCCACGGCGCGGACAACTCGGCCGTGCGCTGCAGGATCTCTTCATAGGCATAACGCGCCTCGGCCAGCTTGGCAAAGGACAACATCCAGCCTGCCCCGACAATGGATCGGTACACCGACCAGGGCGGCACCATACGATCCAAGGGCTTACGCCATGCGCCCTTTGCACGAGGTAGGCTCATAAACAGCCAGACCATCAACCCGCCAAAGAGAACCGGGGACAACCAGGCCCAGGGCGACTTTGCGAACACGCCCACCATGTAGAACTGATGCGCCTGCCCGGTCAGTTGATCCGGGTTGATGCGCAACATGGCAAACACCTTGTCCGTGAAATTCGAGGCCATCCACAGCACCAAGATGTAATTGGCGATCAACAGCAGAGCAGGCTCCATGATCCCGCTGACAATCCGTCCGATCATCTCACTGGTAGCCCCCTGCAAGGTCAGCACATCCTCAATGGCCTGCGCGAATGCTTCATAGCCCCGACGCTGCCCCGCCTCCATCAGCATGATCTGAATTTCCGGGATCCACCCATTAAAGGCGTCTGCCATGGTGCGTCCGCGCCGCAATTTGAGGTCGATGGACGACAGTGCCGCGTACATCACCCCCTTGCGCGAGGTGTGTGCGCGATCTTTCAACTCAGAAACTGATTCAGCCAGAGGCAAATGCGCACGCGCCATGACCTGCAGACGACGCAACAGGCGCTTGCGCTGCAAGGAGAACATCTTGCGCGCCACGTTTTCCGGCACCATCCAGGCGTTCTTGAACTTGCCGGAGAGCCCGCGGGATTGAATAGCATCCATCAGCGCCCCTTTCGCAAGGCCAGAGCCAGCGCGGTGCCGCGCAGTGCGCGCTGCATCATCGCCTGAAGATGGACAGAGCCACCTGTTGCGAGCAGAACAGTGGAAACCACCCCACTTGCCGCCCACCAGGGCGACTGCAGACGCCAGGACAACCCAAAAGACAACGCAGCGCACAGCGCATCGAAGGCGCGCAGGAATCGCGGTGAACGATCAAAGAGAGGGCCCATCACACGCCTCCTGATAGCTCGGAATCCGACCCGGCCACGATCTGCGCCGCCGTAATCAGCGGCCCCACGAAATCGCGGGCGACCTGCGGGTCAACCAGACCGCCCACAATTTTTTCGATGGCGTTATCGGCGATGACTTTGCCGTTGCGATGCTTGAGCCAGAACCGGCGCGCATCGGGAATCCCTTTGGATCGTGCAATGTCGAGTAGCGTTTGGTCTGGGCGCACAATTTCTGCGACGACCGTGCGCCCGAGAATGCCACGCCGACTGTCTGCCCGCATTTGTTCTGCCGTATCAGCCATCGGCACACAATGTTTACAACCGGGGCCACGCACAAACACGCGATGCGGATCCAGATTCGGCACGGCAGCCATCAACTCTTCCAGAGTCTGCTGCTCAATCGCATCCGGATGCTCGGACAGCGGCCGCTTGCAGTTGGGACACAGCAGAGGCACCAGGCGCTGCGCGATCAGTCCGGTCAAATTCTGCGTGTTGGCCAGAACCGGCATGGGGTCGACCATGCCAGCCTCGCGCAAGAGATCGATGATCCGGTTCACCGCTTCCCAGGCATCATTGGCGTGCACTGTCGTCCACAGACGGTGACCTGTAATCGCCGCGCGCAGTGCGGAAATTGCCGAGACGCCGTCGCGGATTTCGCCAACCATCAGGATGTCTGGGTCCAGACGCAGCGTGGTGTTGATCACGTTGCCATAGGCACGAGAGCGCGCCGACAAATCTTCCACATCACTGTCTTGCACAAGCACCGGGATCTGCTGCGCCCCAACAATGGGGTATTCGGGCGGGTCTTCGACAGTCAGGATGTTGAACTGCGGATAATGCTCATGCACCCACTGCAGCGCATATTTGAGTGTCGTGGATTTACCCGAACCGGTCGGGCCGTCAATCACGATCAGCCCGTTGGGCGCCGCCGCCATGTCCCACAGCAGCCTGGCCTGTTCCTCGCTGAACCCCAGCGTGACAAGATCGATCTTGTTATCGTAGGAGCGACTCGCCACCGCGTTATAAAGCAGTCGCAGCACAACGACGCCGCCGGCGTCGGACTTCATCGACGCGAAGCGCACGGCGTACAGGTTGTCCGGCAGGCCCTTGCTCACCCGCGCCGCAATCGGCGCATTGAACGAAAACGACCCGGCATTTTTCACATCACTGGACACATAGAGCGCGGAGATGATGCGCATCCCCTCTTCAGAGGGCATCTCTGCATACTGATCAAGGAAGCCATCCACACGAAACTTCACTTCCATGACCGGCCCGCGGAACATGAAGTGAATGTCGGAGGCTTTCATCTTCACGCCTTGGTCAAGAAAGGCCAGCGCGGTGCGCAATTCCTGACCTGCCGCTATCCGGCTCTCTGCCGCCGCCTTAGGCGTCTTGCGGGCATTGATGTCCGCAAGCGAGGTCTGCTCCTTGCGCCGCAGCGCGCCCATACGCTGCAGGCGCATCTCGAAGTCGATGATCTTCGGATCAAGGACAGAGTCGGACGCGACATACAGCACGCCCTCATCGAAATGGCACTTTGCGGCCAAATCAGCGGGTACCGAAATCGGCAGGGTTTGCATGGGATTGGCAGCCATGATCAGCGCGCTCCAAAAGGCATTTGTCCAGGCATTTGTTGCGCAGGGAATCGCGGGACATCTGTTGTGGATCCCGTGAATGGCGCCGACACCGGCGTCAAGCCCGTTGTGGGTCGCTCTTGGTCGGTCGTCGATGGTCCGCCCGAGAGCAGCAGGAGATGCTGGACATGCCCATCCACACCGAAGATCGACAACACCACAGGCAGGTCGAGCTGACGCGGCTTGGCCGTGTCGCCGTCGAGTTTCTTGACCAGGTCTTTGCTCGCAATCAGTTCCTTGAGGATGGCGTTCTGGGTCTGCAGGCAGGCGATCTGCTCGGCCGGGCCGAGCTTGGCTGGGCAAGTCATGGCGCTGGCCGTCACCGGGGCCGCCACAGGCAATGCGGCAAGCAGAAGAACGAGGGTGATGCGTTGGCTTGTTTTACGGATTGGCATATTGGGTTCCTTCAAGGGTCCATTGCAGGTTGGCGCCCTGCAGCGTGATCTGCATCGACTCAGGGACAAAACCGACCGCATTCAATACAGGCCAGTGCGCCTTGGATGCGCCGGGTGCGATCTGCGCGCTGATCGACACCTTGCCGCTTTGCCAAAGAACGGGCGGTTGGAGTTCTTTCTGCACGTTCGGCGGCGTGTTGGGCGGGAATGGTGGTCTGTATGGCGCCATGGGATCCGCTTTGATTTGCAGCACGCCTGCCCACTGTTGCGTCATACCCAACCACCACAGGGCCGCTTGCTTGGCATCTGTGGCAGCCGATCCGGGCTGCGCCGCAGGCAGCACAACGGTGCTGGTTTGCAGCACGGTCTGCCCCTGCGCATCCAGAGTGCCCGATGGGGCCTTGAGCACAGTCGCCAATTGCCCGCGCATCCAGGTCCGGTCAATTTGCAGATTCGCGCCCTGTACCTGGCATTTGAGGCCAGTCAGGCGCCAACCATCCTGCGTCAGCGGGCCGGGCTGGCAAGCGGCAATGACGTTGCTCCAGGTCTGCATCTGCGCCCAAGGGCGCGGGGTGGCCGCCCACTGATGCCGAATCTGCGCAATCAGCGCCGCTTCTCGTGCAGACTCTTGCGCTTTCTGGCTGTTTTGTGAGGCAGCCTGCGCAGCAATCGCCTGCTGCGCGGCGATCTGTGCCTTGAGCATTTGCTGCTTTTTCCACCAGATCAGGCCAGCACCACCACCGCCCACGAGCACAAGCGCGGGCAGGAGGACCAGAGCGGCTTTCTTGATGGACTGTTCTGCCGCGTTGACGGGTGTTGCAACCGGAATCTGCCGGACAAGACCCTCATCTTCCAGGAGCCACGACCAGGACTCTTCCGGCGTCTCAAAGCGATCCTGGTGTTGGATCGTCGCCAGTTCTGCGATGCGGTCGCTCATGACCTGCATCACCTCGTCGCGCGTTCCAAAGATGTCCCACAAAGGATGCACAGCCCCCGTGGTGTCTGTGACAACCAGCCACCATAGGTCCGTATCCAGGCAGAACAGCCCTTGCCAGGGCCACTTGTCGTTGCTGACCTGTCTCGCGGCTAACGCGGCAAGCGGTTTGCCCTTTTTGGGGGTGCCAGAAAAAGCAAACCACCCGACCTGCTGTTCTTCAGAGAGCCAGACGGCAGCCGTGCGTGCGGGATCGAAACCCTCTTCCGCAGCGAGTGCCTTGAGGTGTTTCGGGCGCTTAGGGAATCGCTCACCAGCGGTCCATTGACCGCCGATGAGCCAGTCGGTCTTCCCGCGCGTGAAGATGACGGTCTTTTTTGTCATGGCTTACGGGTTAACCACCGTTACGACGGTCTGAGCCTGTTGCGACGCGGGAATTTGCGACAACGCAGTCGGGTCGATGGGTTGGTACGACACATACTCGGTGAATGTCAGCGTGTCATAGACCGACCCCGATGCCGGCGCGGAGGCTCCGGACGCAGGAGTCGCGGGCTGCGGCGCCACAAAAGAGGGTGTCGGCGTGCCGGCATTGGCCAGAACCACCGTGTTCGTGCCGCCCGTCTGTTTCCAGTCGTAGTACACCGGGGCCGTCGCTGCGCCTGATGCCGTCGAGGCAGACCCACTCAGATTGACCGCAGTGGCGGTTTTGACAACCTGCGCGGGCCCCGCGTTGGCCACAAGAGCAGGCAGAGCAGAGGTGCCATAGACGCCCAGCGTCGCAGTACCCGTCGCGGCATTTCCAGCGCCGTCAGCCACTTGGCAGGTCAGTGTGAAGTTTTGCTGCGAGGCCGGATTGCCGGCGATCAGCGACACGGACGGACCGCTTGCAGTCAGCGCAGGCGGCGTCACGCCACTTGGGCCTTGGATCGACCATTGATAGGTCGGGTTCTGTCCGCTTGCGTAGATCCCGCCTGTAGTCACACACGACCCCGTGTAGGCTTGCCCGGGATACAGATTGGCATTTGGGCCGACAACGGCAATGAGGGGCTGCGCCTGTGCCGCGCCCGCATTGAGGGTCGCAGTGGCCGACTGTGTATTACCCAGCGCGTCGGTCACGGTGAACCGGAACTGATAGGACTGCGACGAGGTCGAGGGCGGGATTTGCGCGCCAAGTGCGCAGGTGTAATTGACCACCTGCGCTCCGGCACCCGATGCTGCCGAGGACAGTTTGCTCGTTCCCGCTGTTGTGCAGTTCGCGTTGGATAGAGTCAGCGACGGCCCGCTGATTTGCGTCCAGACCGCAGACGTGATGGCCTGCCCTGCCGTTGTCGCAAAACCCGTCAAAGACGCAGAGGATCCCGATTGCGCAGCCACCGACTGCGTTGCGCTGACCTTGAGCACGCCGGAGCCGCTCGACCCGTTGCCACCACCACAACCAGCAAGCGTGGCAATCGCAGCGCAGACAGACAGGCCCAGAATCGGGCGACGAAAAGAGGAGAGAGATTGACGCATGGAAGACCTTTTCATTGACCCAGATTGACGACGTGCATGACGATGACCAGCGCGGTGCGCTGCTTGCTCCCGTCGCGCTCCAATGCGGACGCGCCGGTATTGCTCGTAAGACTCGCGGAGTTCTGCTCAAAACCCGCAAGAACAACCGTGTCGCCCGACTTGAGAGACACCCGGTTGGATGTGGTCTGGAGCGTGGTGTTGGGCACCTGAATCGTGCTGCCGCCACTGCTTGCGGTCAGAAAGCCTTGGTTCTGCGACAGCGACAGCGCGTATTCCAGAAGGATGTTGTTGCCCCTCACCAGTGGCAGGAACGTGCCGGAGAAGCCGGAGATCACGCTGCCGGGAGTGAGCGACGTACTGGAGCCGACATTGGCCGTGCTGGTCGTGGTCGTTGCTGCCAAATACCCATTGGATGTGCTGACTTGCAGCGGGGACGGCTGACCATTGAGCGCGATGACTTGGCCCGACGTGACGAGCGAGGTGTGTCCAACCTGGTTGAGTGCCGAGGCCAGCGCGTTGAGCGACAGCGGGCCGCTGACGATGCCCGCGGCTAGGTTGTTTGCCGCTGCGCCGGCGAGCTGCCCGCCGAGTTGCAGGGAACCTGCGGCACTCGATCCCAATAGCCCAGAGAGCGCCGCATTGAGCGAGACACCGAAGCTCGTACTGTCGCTCAGGGAGACCGAATAGACGTTGACGCTGATGAGCACGTTTTTGCTCATTTGCGCGTTGATCGCCTGCACGTATTGCGCCACCGCATCAAGCTCCGGTGGCGTTGCCGTCACAACGATCTGACCACTGGTGGGATCAACCGAAACGCTGGCCAAACTGGCCTCATCCGCCCCGGACTGCTTCAAAATGGTCTTGACGGCATCTTCGATCGATTTGTACGGGTCAAGATTGACCGTCAACCCCGCCGACTGCCCCGACTGCCCCGTCTGCGACGGGCCGGTTGTTCCGCCCGACGCCTGAACCGAACCCCCCGATCCGGAATTACTGATTGTGCTGCTCATATTGGTTTGACCCGGCAGCGCGTTGATGGTGAACACGCGCGTTTCCGTCAGGAAGAAACGCACGGTGCCCTTCTCGTATTTCCAATAGGTATGGGTCTGCGCAGAGAGCGTGTCGAGCAGGCCCTTGAGTGTGCCGCTGTAGTTCAGGGTCACCTTGCCCGCATCAGATGACACTCCCGGCAATGCGGCACCCAACGCAATCGGCGGCTGTCCAGGAAGGCCCGGCAGCGTGGAGCTCTGCGGCGCGCTGGACCCGGACTTCGCCTGGCGACCAAGAATGGCGCCAGAGACCTGAATGGGTACGCCCGTCTGTTGAGTGATCGTCATCGCCGCCTGGGCAAGCGTGATTGGCTGCGCCGTCGCAATCTGCACACGCATCTGCAAGGCGGCAGGGTCGCGCGTCACGGCAACAGCCTCTCCAACCAGGTAAGGGCGGTTGACCACCTGGACAACAGGAGCGGATTGCGCCGAGGCAATCGCGTGCTGCCCCGCGGCCACGCCCTGCTCTGCGGCGGAGTTGGCTTGTTTGGCCTGCTCATAGGTGGCGCAACCCGACAGGTTGAGTCCGCACAGAATGGCCAGCGCCAGAGTGGCGCGCTTCGGTGTGAGTCGTGTCTTCATGGGGAATCAGTGGTTGGTCACGCCGGTTTGCTCGACGACGATGGTGCGGTTGATGGGGTAGATGCGCGCGGAAATCGGGGCGCCCTCTGATGCTGCAGCCTCGATCGCCTGGGTTGCGGCAGTCTGGAAATCGCCACCAAGCGCCGTGGCGCTCGGCACAATCCAGTCCTTGGAGACATTCCAAACCACGGTCCAGCCCTGTGCTTTTCCTTGCTCGCACAGTTGCTCACCGAGGGGATGGCCAGGCATGAAGTTCAGGCCCGAAGCAATTGGGGCTGCTACCGCGGTCAATACGCTGTCAGGATCTGCGGCATAGGCCGCGTCAGTGTTCCCCGTATCGCTGATGGGAGCGATACGCAATGTCTTGCCCTGCAGGCGCACTTGCAGGCCCAGGCCGCGCAGCATGGATTTCAGCGCGCTCCAGCGCGCACCAGGCAACCATCGCGCCGGCGTATTCAGATCCGTTGCAAGGATTTCGAGCCGCAGCGTGGGCGCAATCTCGGGCGGGATGAGCGTCTGAATCGCATCGATCAGATGCACGGCATGCGCCGGCATCGCAGGGGCTGGCGTTGACCAGGCGTCGTTGCGGGGCGTAGCGCTCCGCTGCTCGTTCTGTATTTCCGGGCCGACAGTGACGCGATGAATGCGCGGCAGACGAAACACCAACAGCGACTGCCCCGCACTGAAGTGCACGCCAAGACCAGCAGAGTTCGCGGCCTGGCGCAGTTGCTGCTCCCAGTCGCCTTGGTCTGCCCACGACAGCCGCGTGTCCGTGGGAATGCTGTTGTCCACGTTGATCTCATACGGCTGCGGCACGATAAGCGCCAATGCTGTGAGCAATGGAGCAGACCGTGGGGGCGCCTGGTTTGGCGTGTCTGCCAAAGCGACAGGCGCTGCGCAAAGCAGGGCTGCCGCCGTGGCAATGGTCAAAATTGATCGTTTCATCTATCAGTCCTTAGTGCTGGGCATGGGCCCTTACCTCTATTGCGCAGGAGGTTGCAGGAGGTGGCCGTTTGAGCGGGGTAAACTTTTCATAACAATTGCTTATTGCACGGATCTCATAACAAAGGGAAAACCAAACCGATGAATATCCTCATGAAACACTTCACTGTCGGCATCCTCATCGCGCTTTCCGTCGGACACGCAGGGGCACAAGAACCGGCCCGACAGCAACTACTTGTGACCATCTCCATCTCGCACTCTGGGCATTTGGTTACAGAGGGCCCTCTTGTTTTCTACGCAGGGCAGACAACTCAGAATGACACCCCAACCTCCACATACGCATCACTCTCAGAGATTGGGTATCCAGCAATCGATTGCTCGCATAGCGCCGACAAAGCAACACGCAACTTCCACTCCGTCATGCTGAAGTCTGGGTACACCATGGCAGCAAGCCTCGACGCGCAACAGCAAAAAATAACTATCAAAATCAATCGATTTGATGTTGAGGGGGCGACGGAACAGGTTCTTGCTGAGATGAGAAAACCGATTCAGACCTGCCGATCCATTCAGCCCCAGCAAGTCGTCAGCCTCACGCAAACCATCACTATTCCTGCAAGTACCGGAATCGGGATCATCATCCTCAAGAATGGCGATGCTCTGCGCTACACCGTTGCAGCCGCGTCCCCGTGATGCTTTATCGTGTACGAGGCACCCCCAAAATCTCGCAAGGCGCAACAACCTTTTTCACGGCGATGTCGGGCAAATCCACCCCGTTGATATGGCGCATCGCCATGAGCTGCTGCGAATCCCGCTCGCATTGCCCATGGCCGAGATTCAGCACGCGCTCCCCGGTCCATGTGGTGGAGTGACTGACTGCGCTGACGTAGGTCAGCGGCTTTGAGCGGTCGATCAAAATCTTCTGGCCACCATCCGCATACGCGGCCTGTGCACTTGCAGCGAGAAGAAAAGCATTGAAAAGAATCAAGGCAAAGGGTCTCATCAAAATTCCCCAAAGGTTGGTTGAAAGAAGAGCCAACCGGCTCTTACCTCTATTGCGCAGGAGGTTGCGCAAGGGTTCGGGCAACACGTCAGCGAATCTGGGTATGGGCCCCATCACACTGAACATCCTCGATCAATGCGCGCCCAAGGTGGCGGCGGTGACCATGGCGGCAATCGTTCAGCAGGAAAGCGGTGGCAATCCACTTGCACTTCACGACAACACCACGGGAACCTCGTACCGGCCGTCAAGCCTGCCCGAGGCGGTCCGGCTCGCGCGCGCCCTGATTCGGGCGGGCCATTCGGTGGATCTGGGTTTGGCACAGATCAACAGCAGGAATCTGCCCGCCCTGGGGCTGGATGCCGGCCAGGTCTTTGACCCGTGCAGCAATCTGCACGCGGCGCAGGTCATCCTGCTGCGCGCTTGGTCGCAGTCAGGCGGGTCGCTGCGAGGTGCCTTGTCGGCTTACAACACGGGGAACACAACCGGCACTGCTGGGGCGCGTTACAGCGCCCAGGTCTACGCGCAGGCCGGCGTCCTTGTTCCCGCTATTCCAGGCGGCCGGATGGCCCGATGGGCAGTGGACGGCGTTCCCGCCCCACGCCCTGACCTTCCTCCGATTCGGCCTCGCATCACGTGGACGCCCAAGGCAAGCCCGCTGACCCCGAAAGCCGACGGGCTTGAGGCTCAGTGGTGATCAACGATCCAATCCCTTGGATTTCTTGCGCAGCGGCAGCGCACGGCGCGTGCCCTCAATAGTCGAAGGCTCGTTTCCGGTGACCCGATTGGAGATCGGGCGTTCGGAGATGATCTGCCCAATCAGTCCGATTCGCCGCGTCAATTCTTCATGCGTCAACCCATATTGAGCCAACCGTTCCTGGGGAATCTGCAAGATCCGGAACTCCAACGTAGCGCGGCCGATCACTTTGCTCTCAAGCATGGCGCCCAGAAATTCCTTGTCCTTCTCTCTCCAAGCAACAAGTTTCGACGCCGCCATGTCTGTCGGGTCCAGACAATAGCCATCTGCCAGTGTGATGGGGTCGCGGACCTGATTGACACGGTATTGCCACCCTTTTGGGAGCACGGCGGTTTCTGGGCCAACCCCTTGTGCGTAGTACCCAAACGTCTCATGAAACGGGGACCCCTCCCCGATCGACCCATCGATCAGATCGGCGAGCTCAGGCGCATCCAATGGGTAGATGTCGGCTTCCGCAGAGTGCCCCAGAATCCCAGGCGGCTCGGGAATGGTCCCGACGATTGACTGGGAACCGACGACGACGAATCGTCCTTGCTTGGTAATCGCCGATGCGGCACGAAGAATGTGCTCAAGCTGTTCCCGATTCACGTTTCGCCTCTTTCAAAAGCGCCCACCTCTTTTGGGGCGGAACCAACACGGAAAAAGGAGAGCTTTGCCGCAAGCGTGTGGCGTTCTCGTCTTCTGACACCATGGCCTGTACAACCACAGATCGGCCACGGGCAATCAAGGAACCTGTCGTTTCGCGCGTGGCTGTTGATCGCTTTCATGGTGACGGTTGTTATGCCTTGGAACATTATCCTGCTTGCGACTCTGCCGGCCCAGTGGGCCTTACCGACACGCCAAGCAGTTGAGCAGTGGCAACCAAGGCTTGTCGCCGTTTGCGCCAGCCGGTTGCACGATGGCGGCCCATCGCCTTTGCGGTTTGCCCACCGGCCGCGCCAGCCGCGAGACACAGCTCCAGCGCCGTCAGCGGATCGGCCCGGCGGGCAGAGGCAATGACCGCGCGGCGCGCCTGCTCATTCTTTTGCTCCTCTTCGCGCGCCAGGAGAATCGACAGGGGATTTGCATTTTCGGGATTTGCATTTTCGTCGCAAACCATTGATCGAAGATTGTCGTCCGGCCCTTCATCCTCGCCGCTGTTGTCAGAGCGGAACTGGGATTCCCGGTCCGCGAAGCCCCAAAGCTTGCCGAACACGAACTGCTCGAGTGTTCCGAGACGCGGGTCGAAGGTGCTTTGCCCTGCTGCGATTTCGGCGCAGATCATCAGGGCCTGCTGGTGCACATCCTCGATGTCCGTCATGGCGTGATTTGCAACCCGCTGCAGGCCCGCTTCATCGAGCGATTGAAAAAGGGCGATGGCATCCATGCCTTGCGCGCTCATGGCTGGCATCCTGCGAGACCGGTGAGGACCTGGATCAGATCCCGCTCGATCACGATCAGCGCAGTGCGGACCGCGTCAGGGAATCCGTCCTTGCTGGGCATCCAATCGGCGAGCTGCTGGAGTTGAGCCTCCCTCTGAGGAACCAGGGCGCGCACGAGCCACAGGGGGAGCGTCACTGTGATGGTCTCGTTGAGAGCGCGGTCAACTGCTGCGCACACATCTCCCTGTTCGTCCGCATCGCACGGCTCAACGAACGCGCCATGATCGTCGGCTATCTGGGTGGTTTTCTCGGGCGCGTTGCTCTGCGCATCGGGCGCAGAAGATCTTGCCAGTGATGGCAAGGCGCGCGACGTCGGCTCCTGCAGCAGCCCCTGTTGTCGCGCGGACATCTGCGCTTCGTGGGCATCCAGCACCTTCTTGCACCGCTGAATCGTCAACTGTTCGCCACTTTGTAGCAGCCCGCGGCGCAGATGTTCCGGGAGTCGGCAGAATGCCTCCCACGCGCCAACCTGCGTCATGATCCCTGCTTCGTAAAGAGAACGCGCCAGGGGTTCACGGCTGATGTCCATCATTGCCGCGACCCACTCGTCGGGCTTGCACAGCATGCGCGCCATCGCGCCGGCAGGCACGCCCAAGTCACGCAGCTGCTCGATCCCTCCGAGATATTCCAGGAGCGACAGATCCGCGCGGTGTGCATTCTCACCGAACTGCAACACCGTTTTGAACTTCCGCGCCTCCGCAGGGAAAATGCGCGCGGGGATGGTTTCCCAACCCAACGAGAGCGCTGCGCGATACCGGCGCTCGCCGAAAATCAACTCCCAAGTATCAGCGGCAGCTTTTCGCACTCCCACGGGCTGCAACAGTCCATACAGCGCCATTCGCGGCTGTTCGGAATCGGGCCGGATGGTCCTGATCGGGATTTCCGCAATCTCCGTTCGGCCCAGATCGCTTTGCCCGAAATCGAGTTGCGTGGTGCGATGATCAATTGTGTTCATCTACTGACTCCCTTGATTTGGTCGAGGTTTTGTTTCGCACGCGCCAGTCAGCCCAGTCGAACGCGACCCACTGGCCGATCTCACGCAAGCGGCTGAAACTGCGTTCGCCGATGAGCGCCAGAAGCTGATTTGCCGAGAGATTTGTCGTCAGGATCATCGGTTTCTGCTCCCGATAGCGCCCGTCAATGACGCTGAAAAGCTGGTCGCGCTCTGCGTCCGTGCCGTACTGCACGCCAATGTCATCAATCACGAGCAGATCGACATCGATGAGTTTGCGAAGCACCTCAAGCTCACTGGACGCGTCTTTATCCGACCAGCTCGCGCGCAGCATGAGCAGGATTTCGCGTGACGTGGAGAAAAATGCCTCGTACCCGGCGCGCATCACGTGCATACAGATCGCCGCAGCCAGATGGCCTTTACCCGTGCCTGTCTTGCCTGCCAGCACCAAGGTTGAGCCTGCTAACAACTGTTCTTCAAAGCTCTCCGCGTAATCGCGGCAGACCGTCAGCACGAACCCCTGGCCAGGCGCTGTGGCCTCGTAGTTCTCGAACGACCGCGAACGCAGCCGTTTCGGAACACCGGCCTGCCCGAAACGCGCTTGCATTCGTGCCTCGGCTTGGCGAGCCTGCTCCTCGCGCTCGCGCTCAATCTCGGCCTGCGCCTGCTCCTCGGCACAGCGCGGGCATTGTCCGACCCAGCGGGCCGGCGGGGCGAAATGAACGCCGGCAATGGCGCGCCCCAAAATGCGCTCCTTGCGCCGCTCAAAGCGGGTGCCATGCTTGTCGCAGGTGACTTGTTCGCGTTCCAAGACCTCGACGTGTTGGGATGGTGCCGGGCGGAGCCGGGCGGTATCAGAAACGTCCATCTGCGGTTACCCCCTCGTGGAAGTCGGTTTCGTTGATGCCAAAGTGGCGACTCTTGGGACGCGCCGGCGGATCAGGCATCTGTGCCATGGCGCGAGCCAAGGTGCCGACCTTGACCTGAGACGCGATGAACTCAGTACGCAATTTCCCGGCATCAGCCAGTAGCGAGCCGATGTCGTGCCCCTTCTCGACATACCAGCGCCCCCCGTGCCCGACATACCAGGCGGCGATCGCCGGTGCCTGCGCGCCGAGGCTTCGCACCAGTTCAGCAACCAATCGTTGAGCCTTGCCGTCATGTAACGGCTCAACACCGTAACGCGAGCGATACGCCGTCCCGTACTGCGCCCAGACTTCCCTGACCAGCGTCTGCTCATCAGAAGTCAGGTGCTTGGCGTCGTGTTTTCGTGGTTCTGGTTTTGACTCTGAAAAGGGGGGCGGCGAAGGCGCGTCAGCGCCTGGAGCCGCAGGCATTGCGCAGAGAACGGGAAGCTGGCGTTGCGGTGCCGTAACGGCGTTATGCGTTACGGGCGTTACGGCGTTATGCGTTACGTTACCCCCCTCTTTTTTCGTTACGCTTTCCGTTTCTCTTTTAAAAGAAGGCGTTACGGGCGTTACGCTTTCCGTTACGGTGGGCGTTACGGCTGCCCGCGTAACGGTGGATGTGACATCCCCTTCCGCGCCCGGCGCTGTCGCAAACTTGGCCAGCCGTTGTCGTTCGCGGTATCGCCGCTGACGTTCTGCATTACTGCTGACGCGCCGCGTTGGCGTGGCATCGTTGATGGTGTGCTTGCTCTTTTCCCAGGCGTCGTGGGCGAATTCCGCGATCACCGGGTGATACAGGCGGCCATCGGAGCACAGGAGCCACCCGCGCAGCGCAACAGCTTTGATCCTGCTCCACTTGCGTTGTGAGTAACCGCCGGCCAGGTGGGCCAGTACGCGATCATCGTGCGGCAAGCTGGCAGCTGGAACCTGCAGCCAGGATTTGGCGTAGAGCGCCATGGCGGCCTTGAACTCGTCGCCAGTTGCGATCGCGAACTGGTCAGAGTCCATCAATCGCCCAACGTCGAGCGGCATGAAGGCCATGCCGCTGCTGCGCAAGTCGCAGTCCGGCGGCGTGAATGGGGCGGGTCGCTCTGAATCAACCCCCGCCTTGCCGCAATGCGGGCAGATGCCTGTCGGCATTGACAATTCAATGGGTGATGACATGTCCATGGGACCATGCTCCCTTACGATCAACGGGACAGATGAAAAGAAACGCCTGCCCGCCGGGCGATACCGGCGGGCAGGTAAAGCCCCCGTGAAGGGGCGAGGAGAAGACATGTGTTCTGGTGATGAGGCGCTTGCCCGCGCCATTGACGAAACCAACAGGTTCAGGCGGCGCTGCGCTGAGCAGCTTCAAAATCGCCGAACCAGGCCCGTTGCGGACCTGCCGCGCGTTGATCTGCACCCTTTTGCCGCACTTTGCGACATCAACCCGGCTTCGCCTTCCCCCGTCATCCGCGCGTCGATTCGCGCAGATGGAGGCCTGCGTGTCGGCGAAATGGAATTCGCCATCTCGCCGTTGCTCGACTGCGTTTTCGTTCAGCGCATTCGGGTCGAGTACGAGTTTCGGCGCCGGAAATTCGGCACGGCAGCGCTTAAAGCGTTGTCGGACCAATACGGCGGTCTGCCGCTGGTCATTACCCACGAAAAACTGGGATCGCATGCCTTTTGGAGTCATGTGTATCGCCTTACTCCGTGGATTCCGATCCTGGACCCAGATCAGGAGACTGAGGATCTGCACCGCAGTCGATTCACGCATCTTCAGCCTGTTTACGAAGGATGGCTGAGAGACCGGGAATGTCGGCGCGCTCAGCCCGGATGGGTTCCCATTGGCACCGCAGGATGCAAGGCTGGATGAGTCCAACCTCGTAAGCATTGCGGCGGATTTCCGTATCGGAGAAGCCGGCCTGCGCCCAGCGCAAGACCGACCAGAGCAGGCTGTTGTGGCCCCGGATGAAGCTGAGACCACACTCCTCCAGCCTCTGTTCTCTGACCCTGAAGTCTTCGTGACCGGCCAGTGGTGCCTGAACGATGCCGATGAAGCGTTTGTGGTCACCAGGGACAGCCAGCCCTGCGCTCGGCCTGAGCAGCATGGCCCACGCGGGCTGGAACCAGTTGTTATCGTCGTAGTACCCACAGTTCAGCAGGTGCAGATCAAGCCAGGCCTGCACTTCCTGCTGGTTGGCAACGAGATCCCAGGAATAAGAGAACCGTTGTCCAAATCCTGCCTCGATGCGGACTCCCTCTTGCGTTTCATTCAGGGTGAGGATGGGGGTTTCGATCATGGCCGACCGCCTCCGAGAATGGTTGCCAGATCAGGGAGGTCGCCGCGTGGCGGAATCGGCGCCCATCGGCGTTGCGGAATGAAATCCTCCACAAGCCCAACCTCATAAGCGTTGCAGCGGATTTCGCTATCCCAAAATCCGGCCTGCGCCCAGCGCAAGACCGACCAGAGCAGGCTGACGTGCCGCTCGATGGGATACAGGCCGCAGGCCTCCAGCCGTTTGTTGACATCATGGGCGCCGTGGTAAGGCGCATGGATCAGCCCGCCGATCATTGAGTACCCGCCGGGAACGGGCAGGCCCGCGTCAAGTTTCAATAGGTAAACCCACGCGGGCTGGAACCAGTTGTTATCGTCGTAGTACCCACAGTTCAGCAGGTGCAGATCAAGCCAGGCCTGCACTTCCTGTTGGTTGGCAACGACATCACGGATGTCTTGCGGACAATCAAAGAAGGCCGCGAGGCGGACGCCTTCTTGCGTTTCATTCAGGGTGAGGATGGGGGTTTCGATCATGGGGTCACCTCCTGCAACTGGTTGCTCAATTCAGAGAGTGGGCGTGCTTTGCGCACAAATCAAAGGCAATCTCCTGCTCGATCGCCCATGAAGGGACACGAATTGCATCATGCCGCCCTCCCCTGTTCCGCCACGGCCTGCGCCCCGGCGCCCATCATCCGCACCGGATTGGCACCATCCTGTTGCATCCGCTCCCAGTCCCTCCGCGCCTTGTCGCGCTGGCCATCGATGACTAGGCTGAGTCCAACAGCGATCCGTTTATGCTGTTTGGGGCTCTGACGGATGATCGCAATGCAGGAATACGAAGCACTATTTGGTGAGGCCATCGCGTTCTCACGCGCCAGGAAACTTGCAATCCCCCTATGGCCTACCAATGTGACGCCATTCCTGGGCGCGGCACATGAGGATCTATTTGTCGAGGAGTTGCTCCGGCTTGTCGGCACCCCACCGCCTCTTGAGCTTGTCGCTGGGCGTTGCTTGCCGATCCATGCGGCCCTGCAGCCGCGGGTAGCAGAGTTGACCAACACCGCCACTGTTTTGACAATTGGTGCGGTTGAGTCGGCGACGGGGACGACTTGGCATGCGTGTTCCCGCGAAGATGTGGACGCGTGGCTGGCACATGGACATCCAGAGCCGGACCGCATGAAGTTCCACGCATGGCTCACCCTGGCCAGCATGGAAATTGTTGACTTCACCATGATGGCCTCGCTTTGCGCTGCTGGGATCATTCCACACGGCGGGGTGATTGCCCGTGAGGCAAAAGCTGTCCAAGGCTTCAGATATTTACCCATTGCCGTTGGCAACGACCTGCCCTGGAGATTGGGTTTAGCCACGGTTGCTGACGTCTTTTATCTCTGACCGCCAAACAAAGGGGATACCGGCGACGTTCTCGAGGACGGGCAACATCCTGGCCAAGTGCGAGTCGGGCGACAGGCCACCAGAGCCCAGGGCGCCCCGGATTCCGGCAGCCATCTGCATCCGCTCGTCAGGGGTCAAAAACGGGCATTCGCCGGCTCCCAGAGGGGCGAAGCGAATCAAGGGAGACTTCGGGTCTTCGAGGTGCGCAAGGAAGTACGCCGCCAGATCTGGATCAACTTCGCCTCGGGCGATCTGCTCACGCAGCTTTTCTGCAGCGGCAATTCGCTCGGCTTCGGTGATGTAAGGGTTGGGTGATGCCTGCATCATGCCGCCCTCCCCTGTTCCGCCACGGCCTGCGCCCCGGCGCCCATCATCCGCACCGGATTGGCACCATCCTGTTGCATCCGCTCCCAGTCCCGCCGCGCCTTATCGCGCTGGCCGTCGATGAAGTTGGCGAGGTCGCGCACATCGACCATCCATGGGGCTTTCTGGCTGCCTGGCTGGTAAGCGGGGACGGGGAGTGCTTGTCGGCAAGCCCGCTTGCAGGCTTCAGCCCGCGACAGGCCAAACATCGGGGCAACCTTCTCAAGCGGGATTTCTGCCGTGCCATACTCGGCCATGAGCAAGAACATCGTGTTCATGCTGTCATCCTTTTGCAACGTGTTGCGCAATCCATTTAGATCGCCTGCGCAGAGAAACCAAAATGCCAAGAACCGCCATTGACCCCAGCACGAAGCGACTCGTCAGTCCCGAAGAATTTGTCGCTCAACATCCCGCCTGGCGGGAGCGCGGCCTGCGACCTCGCTGCGCGCTGTGCGGCGCTGAAGTCACGCCGCACGCCGTGCATTCCCCGAACATGGCATCGAGCTTTCACCACCAGGACGACAGCACCTGCCTGCTGTCCTCGACGCCCGATACGCGGTTTGCTGGGCTGCGCCCTGCCGATGTGGATCTGGAGCAGGAGGCCAGGTTGCTGGCTGATTTGGCCAAGCCCGAGGTCGTGGAGCACCTCTATTGCGTCTGCAGGGCGATCTGCGAAAAGCTCAGCTGCGAGGAATTCCTGGAAATGTGCGCCATGGCCCATCGCCTGCATGTCTGGCGTTACAAGGGCATGACCCTGGAACTGGCCGCGTTTGTCATGGCCACGTTGGCGGATTTGCCCGTGACGGACCATCGTCCCAATCCGATGCGGATCTTGCTTCGCAAGCCCAAAGGCCATGGGCCCGGTGATTTCTTCGTCACGCCAGAGTCGTGCGAGCTGGAGAAAATCTTTCCGCAAAGTGGCGAGCGCTACGAAACACGAAAGCGGATTCCGGTTCTGGATTCGACGCATCTGTCGGCCAACCAGGACACGGCCTGGATGAGCGATCGGCTGCAGCGATGTGTGCGGAATTGCCATCTCAAGACCCCTTCATCCTCTTTGCCCGCTTCATCCTCTCGTCCTCCTCTCGCCTCTTGACCAGTTCAAGAAAGCGCTGCTGATCCCAGTACGGCGCGCCGGGGCGCGGGACCATGAAGAATGCATATCCAAGTTCCTGGGACTCCGCGAGGGCTGTGTCGCAGCGAAGGCCGTAGACATTCATGCAGGAGCAGTCGGGGTGCCCTGTCGGACTCGGCGGCTTGGTGTACGCGGCGAAGTCGTAATCAACATTGGCACGATTGAGGATGTCGAAGCGTTCGATCATTCGCGCAAGGGCCAGAGCCGCGTCGTCAAACGACGAACGGATGGCGAAAACGTCCTCCTTCTCCTGCGCCCAAGGCGGCTCGTACCTGGATTGACCTGCGAGGTAGTACCGCACGCGCCGGAAGAGTGTTTCCACATCGGGCGCATCGATCTTGGCCCCGGTTTGGACCAGAACGGCGGCCCATTGCTGCCCCCCATCCTTGGTGTCGATCAGGCGCAGGACGTGGCCGTACCAATTGCCATAGATCGCAGTGGACACCTGGACGAACAGCTCGCGGTCGTTCAGGTAAGAGAGTTCACCGATGGGCGTGAGTACCCAGCGGTCGCGGGCAAGAATGCCGGGGGCGCACTGCACGTTGGCGGCAAGCGCCCTGTTGATCTCCTGGATCGCCGGTCTCGCGCTGTCATTCGCTCCAGCGGTGCGGGCCTCAGCCGCGATCACGGTGGATTTCAGTTGGTCGTTCATTCCCAATCCTCATCGGGTAAACCGCGCTGCACGGGCGCGAAATTGTTACGGCGTGGTTTAGATGCATTCATTACTGCGTCCCTTCCGAGGCGCGCGCTTGCGCCGTGCTGAGGCGATCGTCAATACAGCGGTGACGATCATCTTGAGCTGGGGGCGGGGTGCGCCTTCCTTTGGAATCCACACATCAGGTGTGAGCGTGCCCGCTAGCGCAAGCGGCTCACCAGGATGAAGTGACAGCAGGGACGCCCGCGGTGCCTCGTCGAACGCGATGACGTTGACGAATGTGGCTTCGTTGCCGTCGGTTGGGGCGCGCACGGTGGCGACGACGAAGGGCACTTTGCCCATCCGCTCCACGGCGCTCTTGGTGAGCGTCCCTTGAATGAGGGCGCTGATCATGGGCGCTCTCCGGTTGATGGGGTATCAGCGCTGGGCGCAGGGGGTGCGCCGTCGGTGCCTACAAGTTCTGGCCAGATCAGATGCCAGTCGTGGGGGCGGAGGTCCCAGCGGTGAATGACGCCTGACGACGCAGATTCGAGGCGCACAGCAAGCGCTGGACCGATCGCCCCATTGGTCGACATCACCTTTCTCAGATAGCCGACTGTGGTCGACGCGGATGACGCAAAGACCTTCTGTTTGACCGGCCCCAGCGCCCTCAGGTGGGCTTTCAGTTTAGAGTACATGGCGCTAGCTTACCTCGGGGTAAGTTTTAAGGCAATACCTCGAGGGCATTTACCCAGAAGCATGCATTCTCTAGGCTTAGAGGATGGAGTTCACCCAACTACAAGAGATCAGGCGCGCACGGCTCAAGGAGCTCATCAGTGACCGGTTCCCTGGCCGTGGCGGCCAAGCCCGCCTTGCTGCTGCTATCGAACGTCAGGCCGACTACATCTCCAGGTGTCTTTCAGGGAAAAAGGGGATCGGCGAAGATCTGGCTCGACTGATAGAAGACAAACTTCAGTTGCCACACCACTGGATGGATGGCACGCCCCAGGAGATGGCATTAACGCCACGACAGATGGCGCTCCTAGGCTTGTTTGAAGGCCTGACAGAATCACAACAAGAAGAACTCATGCGAGATCTTCAGGAAAAGGAACAGAGCAACCGGACGCTGTTCAAAGAATTAAAAAAGAAACTGGGTTGACCCTAGTTGTTCACGAATTCTTCGTCAAATATTTACCTTAGGGTATTGCTTTTAAAATTACCTTGGGGTATTCTTCGCTCCACCCCATCAACCCGGAGTGAAGCATGTCATCTCTCAACAAAGTTCAACTGATCGGCCACCTCGGACGCGAGCCCGATGTGCGCTACACACCTGACGGCAACGCCGTCGCCACCTTGCAGGTGGCCACGACCGGCGTCTGGAAAGACAAGAACGGTGATCGCAAGGAAGACACCGAGTGGACACGTGTGGTCCTCTACGAGCGGCGGGCCGAGATCGCCGCCGACTACCTCCTCAAAGGCAGCCAGTGCTACGTCGAAGGCTATCTGCGCACCAGAAAGTGGACGGACAAGGATGGTGTGGACCGCTACACCACCGAAGTCGTCGGCACAGATCTGATCCTG
>JABEBX010016033.1_pt1 | contig 24802 bp, 18 predicted proteins | sample 7245971 | NCBI WGS metagenome assembly JABEBX01 (sample SAMN14506365, study PRJNA622280) | hot springs metagenome | biome: hot spring [ENVO:00000051]|acidic hot spring [ENVO:00002120]; feature: spring [ENVO:00000027]|sediment [ENVO:00002007]; material: sediment environment [ENVO:01001048]... | reverse complement strand
GTGATTTCGAGGATGCGCGTGGCCAGGGAGGAAACGAATTCGCGGTCGTGGCTGACGAAGATCAGCGTCCCGTCGTATTTCTCCAGGGCCTGGTTGAGGGATTCGATGGACTCCATGTCGAGGTGATTGGTGGGCTCGTCCAGGAGGAGGACATTGGGCTGCTGCAGCATGAGCTTGCCGAAGAGCATCCGCCCCTTTTCTCCGCCCGAGAGCACCTGCACCGGCTTTTTGATCTGATCCTGGGAAAAAAGGAGACGGCCGAGGGTGCCGCGGATCGCCTGCTCGTCATCCTGCGGCCTGCGCCACTGGTTCATCCAGTCGAAGAGGGAGAGATCGGCGGCAAATTCGCCGGCGTAGTCCTGGGCGAAATAGCCGATCCGGGCATTTTCCGACCATTTGATTTCTCCTTCATCGGGTTCCAACTCTCCCATCAGACAGCGCAGCAGCGTCGTCTTGCCGAGGCCGTTGGAACCAATGAGGGCGATATGCTCTCCCGCCTCCACATGCAAACGCAGTTTGCGAAACAGGGTCTTCCCGTCAAAGCCTTTGCTGATGCCCTTGATCTCCAGGGCGTTGCGATAGAGCTTCTTGTCCTGGCTGAAGACCAGATAGGGGTTCTGGCGGCTGGACGGTTTGACGTCTTCGAGTTTGATCTTTTCCATCTGCCGGGCCCGGGAGGTGGCCTGCTTGGCCTTGGAGGCATTGGCGGAAAAACGGCTGACGAAGCTTTGCAATTCGGCGATTTTTTCCTTCTTCTTGCTGTTGTCGGCCAGGAGCTGGTCGCGTACCAGGGTGGAAGCCGTCATGTACTCGTCATAGTTGCCGGGATAGATGCGCAGTTCGCCGTAGTCCAGGTCGGCCATGTGAGTGCAGACGCTGTTGAGGAAATGGCGGTCATGGGAAATGATGATGACCGTGCTGTTGAGGCCGTTGATGAGATCTTCCAGCCAGCGGATGGTGTTGATGTCGAGGTTGTTGGTGGGCTCGTCGAGGAGCAGGATCTCGGGGTCGGCAAAGAGCGCCTGGGCCAGCAATACCCGCAGTTTCCAGCCGGGGGCCACGGCCGACATGGGGCCGGTGTGCTGTTCCATGGGGATGCCCACGCCGCTCAGCAGCTCCCCGGCCCGGGACTCGGCGGTGTAGCCGTCCAGTTCGGCGAATTCCACTTCCAGGTCGGCCACCTCCATGCCCTCGGCCGCGCTCATCTCGGGCAGGGCATAGAGGCGTTCCCGCTCCTGTTTCACCCGCCACAACTCGGCATGGCCCATGATGACGGTATCCAGCACCGTGCATTGCTCAAAGGCAAACTGGTCCTGGCGCAACTTGCCCAGGCGTTCGCCGGCGCTGAGGCTCACGGTGCCGGAGCTGGGCTCCAGATCGCCGCCGAGGATCTTCATCAGCGTCGTCTTGCCAGAGCCGTTGGCCCCGATGAGGCCGTAGCGGTTGCCGTCGCCGAACTTGACGGAGATGTTTTCGAAGAGGGGCTTGGCCCCAAACTGCATGGTGATGTTCGCTGTGCTGAGCAAAGTCTGGTTCCGGAAGGTGAGTGAAAAAACGCCAAATGGACGTGGCAGCGGCCCGCAGCGGGATCACGCGGGACGGGTCTGTCGCCCGCTGCATCCATAGATGCAAGGTTTCAGCTATATTAACATAAAGTCATGGGGTTTTTGGATCGCTCAAAGCTTCAACGCCGTTTCAGCCCGCAAAGGAAACCCATGCATTGCCGAAATTCCGCCGCGCTTCTCGCCCTCCTGCTTCCCCTCGCCCTCCTCTCGGGCTGTGCTACTACGGCGATCAGCCCGCCCACATCCAACATGGCTGTCCGGGCCGATCGGACCGCCACCCTGGCTCTGCGCGCGGCCCGAGAGGCCCGGCAGAAGGAAGCCGCGATCCGGGCGCAAAAGGCCCAGGCGGCGCAAGAGTTCTGCAGCCGCTGGCAGCGGGGCTTGCGCCTGGCCAGGCGCAACCTGATGGGCTGTGCGCAGATGCCGGGGAGGGATCGGCCCTTCTGCTGGGATGCAGTGTCCCAGTGGAGTGCGGACGAAGGGACGGCCTTTGCCCGGCTGTCCGTAGTGCTGACCGGCACCTCTTTTTACGCCGCCAGCCGCCAGGCAGCGACATTTTTTTCCCTCTCCCAGTCCTGGACAAGGGCCTGCCGGGAAGATCATGGATCCTGCGCCGCCGCACCTCAGGTTGCCAGGATGCAATCCCTCAAGGCGCAGGTGAACGCCCGTTGCCAGACCCTGTCCCTACGCTGATGGCGGTGGCGCTGGTTCAGTCCCCAGGGGGAAATCGAAATAACGTCCCGGGTAGGGCTCGTTGCGCAGGGTGAAGTGCCACCACTCCAGGGGGCTTTGCACAAAGCCGTGGGCGAGCATGAGCCGCTGCAGCAGGAGGCGGTTGGCCCTTTCCTGGAGGCCGATGCCTAGGGCGTGGGGCCAGGATGCGGGACCAAAGAAGTCGAACTCCGTCCCCATGGGGAGGGCGTATTCCCCAGCACCCCGGGCGCAGAGGGTGAGATCCACCGTGCTGCCGCGGCTATGGCTGGAACGCGCCGCCAAATAGCCGGCGGCAAAGAGTTCGGCCTTGGCCAGGGTGGGATGAAAGCGTTGGCGAAGCTGCGCATCCTCCACCCCATCCCCGGCCCAGCACAGGAAATGCCGCACGGCCCGCGCCGGGCGATAGGCATCCAGGATCAGCAGGGAGAGGTCCATGGCCAGCAAGGCCTCCTGCACCGGGAGCAGGGCCCGGGCCGCCGCCTCGCTGAGCCAGGGGCGGGGATCGGCGTAACCCGCCACCGGAGCCCCGGTAAAATTATCCGGTCCGCCATAGCGCAGATCGCATTGCAGTTCCGGAATGACCTGGAGCAGATCCACGAAATCCGGCGGGCGTTTCTCATTCATTTTAGGCAATACCATATCCTCCAACCGGTGTTTCAACAATAGCGAACTGGCCGCCATGCTGGCAGCAAAATCGTGGGATCGACACCCTTTTCTCTGTCCAGTGCTACCACAAAGGGAGTCATTAACCAGTGCTCCATCCCGTGGCAGAGACTACGATCATTGCATTGATATGGCAAAGAATATTTTCCATCCATCGCGGTAGGCAACGCGCCGATCTCCGTCACTGCCGCGACTGGACAAATAATAAATTTTTAATATATGGTTAAAAGAAGCGCTCAAAATCTGGCTATTTTTCTCCACTATATCATGAAAGGAATCCGCTGATGGAACTCATACAGCACTTGGTCAATGATCCGGGCTGGTGGTTGAAAAGACTGCTTGCCAGCATCTTGCTGATCTTGGGATATTGGCTTATTAACCACATCCTGGGCAATGCCATTGGCAGCCTCGATGGCCTGCTAAAAAAACACCGGCCCATATCCAGATCCATATCCAGCAGCTATGCGGCTATCCTCCAGCGGGTAACGCGCTGGGCCCTTGGCCTGTTGTTGCTGGTACTCATTCTGCGGGTCTGGGGCGCCGATGTGTCGGTGGTCTGGACGACCTTTGTGGGCATGCTGGCTGTCATCGGCGTTGGCCTTTTGGCCACATGGACCATGGCGAGCAATGTCACTGCGCGCTTTTTCATCTGGTTCTGGCAACCCGTGCGCCTGGGCCAGCGCATCGAGATCTTTCCGGAAAATCTCTGCGGCCGGGTGACGGAAGAAAACCTCATGTTTACCGAATTGCGCCAGGATGACGGGCATGTCATCGTCATTCCCAACAACCTGCTTTTTCAGCGCGTCATCCGCCGCACTCCGGAGAATGGTCCGGGGGACAAAAAGGAATGACCATGGCAGGGCAGATGGCGCGCCCGCCGAGCATGGCCGAGCGTGCGCGCCGGGAAGGACTCGTTTTTGGGGAATGTCTCTTTGATCATTTTCCCGATGGCGATCGGGTGGGCGGTGCCCCCCTCAATGTGGCCCGTCACCTCTGGGCACTAGGGCAGCAGCCGTTGCTGGTGAGCCGCGTCGGGCAGGATGCCCGGGGCGCACGTATCCGTGCCCTTCTGGGCGTTTGGGGAATGGATGGGCGCGGCCTCCAGGAAGACCCCCAACGCCCTACGGGCAGGGTCGAGGTGGCGCCCGATGCCGTTCTGGGTCACCAATTCCGCATCCTTCCCCGGCAGGCCTACGACCGGATTGCCTGGCCCGCCGGATTGCCCCCTGCGGCGCCGATCGCTTTCCTCTATCACGGCACCCTGGCCCTGCGGGAGCCGGGTTCGCGGAGCACCTGGGAGCACTTGGCGGGGCTGAGTGATTGGCGTTTTGTGGACCTCAACCTGCGGGCGCCCTGGTGGACGGCCGATTTGCTGGCGGCCGTGCTCCCCGGGACTCGAGTGCTCAAACTGAACGCGGACGAACTGGATATCCTGGATGAAGTTTTTTCCCTGCATGGGGAAGGGAGGCAAAGTCAGGTGGCCGACCTGGCGCAACGCTTTGCCATCGGGGAGGTGGTCCTCACCAAGGGCGCGGCGGGCGCGGCTGCCTGGGAGGCGGGCCGCTGGCAGGAATGCCCGGCCCCGGTGGTGCAAGTCGAGGATACCGTCGGCGCCGGTGACGCCTTTGCGGCGATATGGATGGCTGGCATCCTGCGCGGCTGGTCGCTGGATCTGCGCCTCGCCCGCGCCCAGGCGCTGGCCGCGGCCATCTGTGCCATACGCGGGGCGCTGCCCAGCGGCCCGGCATTTTATTCCCCCTTCCTCCGCGCTTGGGGGTTGCAACCATGACGGACCATGACGGGCTTTACATCCTGATGCTGAGTCTCCATGGACGGATTCGCGGCGAGCCAGAACTGGGGGTCGATGCGGATACCGGCGGGCAGGTGGGCTATGTGCTGGACCTGATCAAGGCGCTGGACAGCGATCCTGCGGTAGCGCAAGTGGACCTGCTCACGCGGCGCATCATGGATTCGCATGTGGACGCCGCCTACGGGCAAGAAGAAGAACTTTTGGGGAAGAAGAGCCGCATCGTGCGGCTTCCCTTCGGTCCGCGACGCTACCTGCGCAAGGAACTCCTCTGGCCACACCTCGACTGCCTGGTGGACCGCTGTCTGCAGTTCATCCGCGTGCAGGGGCGCATCCCCGACGTCATCCATAGCCATTATGCCGATGCGGGTTACGCCGGTGTGCGCCTGGCGAGGCTGCTGGGGGTGCCCCTGGTGCATACGGGCCACTCCTTGGGGCGCAGCAAGCGCGCCCGCCTCCTGGCGGCGGGCCACAAGGAAACGACCATTGATCGCGAATTCCATTTTCCGCGACGGATCGCCGCCGAAGAGGAAGTCCTCAGCGAGGCGGCCCTGGTCATTGCCAGCACGCAGCAGGAGGTGGGGGAACAATATGGCCGCTATGCGGGACATCAGCGCGTCCCCTATGCGGTGATCCCGCCCGGGGTGCACCTGTCCCGTTTTTCCCCCGGCAGGCGGCGGGGGGCCACGGCCTTGCTGGCACAGTTGCGCCGTTTTTTGCAGGTTCCGGCGCGGCCGCCCATCCTCGCCATCGCCCGCCCCGATGAAAAAAAGAATTTCGTCCGCCTGCTCCAGGCCTATGGCGAGTCGCCTGCACTGCAGGCCAGGGCCAATCTCATCCTCATCATGGGCCAGCGCGAAGATCTCAAGGCCCTGGACCATCATGCGCGGCAGGTGATCGAGGGCGTTCTGCAGGACATCGACCGCTACGATCTCTATGGCAAAGTGGCCATCCCCAAGCGGCATGAGGCGGAGGAGATTCCCGAATACTATCGTTTCGCGGCGGCCCACAAGGGAGTCTTCGTCAACCCCGCCCTCACCGAGCCATTTGGCCTGACCTTGCTGGAGGCCGCGGCATCGGGATTGCCGGTGGTGGCCACAGCCAATGGCGGTCCCCAGGAAATCCTGCGCCATTGCCACAACGGCCTGCTGGTGGACCCTCTGGACACTGAGGCCATGGGCAATGCCTTGCATCAGGTCCTGGAAGATGGCGTGGCCTGGCGGCGTTGGGCGCGGAACGGTTTGAACGGCGTGCGCCGGGTCTATAGTTGGGAGGCCCATGCCGGTCGTTACCTCCTGGAACTGAAAAAACTCCTGCGCCGCCAGCGCAAATCACAGCGGCGCCAACGCGTGGCCCTGCATGAAGCCCACAATATCCTGCCCTTGGCCCGCCAGGTCCTGATGACCGACATCGATAACACCCTGGTGGGGGATGCGGCCGGAACCCGGGCGCTCCTAGCCTGGCTGGATGCCCACCCGCAAGTGGCCTTTGGCGTCGCTACGGGACGTAATCTCAAGCAAACCCTGAGCATCCTCAAGGAGCATGAGATCCCGCGCCCCGACATCCTGATCACGGACGTGGGGACCAGGATCGTCTATGGCGCCAAGCTGCGCGATGACCTGGGCTGGGCGGGGCACCTGCGCCACCGCTGGTGGCGCGACGGCGTGCTGGCGGCCCTGAGAGACTGCCCCGGTTTGCGCCTGCAGGAGGCATTTACCCAGAGCGAGTTCAAGGTAAGCTATTTTACCGATCCGCGGCGCCCACCCTCGCCGGCGGACCTGCGCCGCCGTTTGCGCGGGAACCATATCGCGGCCAATCTGGTCTTCTCCCATGGGCGCTTTCTGGATGTGCTCCCGGCGCGGGCCTCCAAGGGTCATGCCATTCGCTTTCTCGCCTTCCGCTGGGGCCTGCCCCTGGGGGCGTTCCTGGCGGCCGGAGATTCGGGCAATGACATGGAGATGCTGGGCGGTGAAATGCTGGGCGTGGTGGTCGGCAACCATAGCACCGAACTGGTCCACCTCCAGGGCAGTCATCATGTCTATTTCGCCCAAGCGGAGTATGCCTTCGGGATTCTGGAGGGCATCGAACACTACAGTTTCGCCAAGGAAAATAAGGAGAAATAGCCATGATCGAGCGCCTGCGGGCCTTCCTCGCGGCCCATCGCCCACGGGCCTATGCGCTGCTCCGTCCGTTGGCGGATCTGGGGCGTCCCTTTCTGCTGCATACGGATCTGGAGAAGATCCTGGAGGAATACTGCGCGCGGGAAGACTGCGGCGCCATCGCCGAACTGGACACCATCAAGGCCTTTTTTGCCAGCACCCAGGAGGCGATAGTGACACCGGCCTGGATCTGCTTCGCCCTGCGCCTGGCCCCGGGACGCTGGGAATACCTGCGCATCCACCAGGAACAGATGGGTCTGGAAGCCCTGGAGGTCGATGAGTTTCTGCGCTTGAAGGAGCTGCAGATCCTGCCTCGGCAGGACGGGCCGGTATTGACCGTGGATTTCGCCCCCTTTCGCCGGAATCGCTTGCGCTTGCGCGATGAGGAAAGCATCGGCCACGGCCTGGTCTACATGAACCGGCAGTTGGGCGGCCAGCTTTTCAGCGACATCGAGAGCGGCCGCAAACGTATTCTCGATTTTTTGACCCTGCACAAGTTGAATGGCCAACCGCTCATGACCTTTGATCAGGCGCCGAGCTTCGAGGACTTGCGCCAGGCCGTCCAGTTTCTGCGTCGCCTGCCCAAAGCCACCCCTTGGACCGACTTCGCCGCGGAGATGGCCCGACGTGGCTTTGCCCCCGGTTGGGGTAATACCGCCGAGCGCGCGGCCGAAACCATGCGCATGCTGATGGAACTGCTGGATGCCCCATCGGCCCAGGGCTTTGAGACCTTCATGGACCGCATCCCCATGATCTCCCAGGTGCTGATCCTCTCCATCCATGGCTGGTTTGCCCAGGACCAGGTGCTGGGTCGCCCGGATACGGGGGGGCAGGTGGTCTATATCCTGGACCAGGCGCGCGCCCTGGAACGGGAGATGCGGCAACGCTTCAGCGCCCAGGGGGTGGATATGGAACCGCGCGTCCTCATCGCCACCCGCCTCATCCCCGCAGCCGATGGCACCACCTGCAACGAGCGCCTGGAATCCGTCAATGGCAGCGAGAACGTGCAGATCCTGCGCGTTCCCTTTCGCGAGGAAAATGGCGAGATCGTTCCCCACTGGATCTCCCGCTTTGCCATCTGGCCTTACCTCGAGCGCTATGCGGAGGATCTGGAACGGGAAAGCCTGGCGGAATTCGGCCGGCGGCCGGATTTGCTGATCGGCAACTATTCCGACGGCAATCTGGTCGCCAGCATGCTCAGCAACCGCCTCGGCGTCACCCAATGCAACATCGCCCATGCCCTGGAAAAAAGCAAATATCTCTTTGCCGATCTCTATTGGCAGGACCATGAAGAAACCCATCACTTTGCCTGCCAGTTTACGGCGGACCTCATCAGCATGAATGCCGCCGACATCGTGGTCACCAGCACCTATCAGGAAATTGCCGGCACCGATGACGAAATCGGTCAGTACGAGAGCCATCAGGATTACACGCTGCCCCGGCTCTATCGGGTGGTCAACGGCATCGATGTCTACGATGCCAAGTTCAATATCGTCTCCCCCGGGGCCGATACCCACTATTATTTCCCCTATGGGGAAGAGAAAAAACGCCTGCGCTTTCTCTCGGCGGAAATCGACGAACTCCTTTTTGGCCAAAGTCCGGGGGAAGACCGGCGCGGCGTCCTGACGGAGCCCCGCAAGCCCATTCTCTTTAGCATGGCCCGCCTCGACCACATCAAGAACCTCACCGGTCTGGCCGAACTCTTCGGCGCCTCCCCACGCCTGCGGCAACTGGCCAATCTGGTCATCATCGGTGGCCACGCCCAGGCCGAGCGCTCCGGCGACCGGGAAGAGCAGGAGGAGATCCGGCGCATGCATGCCATCATGGATCAATATCATCTGGATGGGGAAATGCGCTGGCTGGGGACGCTCCTGGACAAGAATGTCGCCGGTGAACTCTACCGCTGCGTGGCCGATGGCCACGGCGTATTCGTGCAGCCTGCCCTTTTCGAGGCCTTCGGCCTGACGGTCATCGAGGCCATGAGCTCCGGTCTGCCCGTTTTCGCCACCCGCTTTGGCGGACCGCTGGAAATCATCGAGGACGGCGTTTCCGGCTTCCACATCGACCCCACCGACCATCAGGGCACCGCCGAGCGGATCATTGCCTTCCTGGAAGCGGCGCAAGGGCAGCCGGACCCATGGGAAGCCATTTCCCGCGGCGGCATTGCCCGGGTTGCCGCTCGCTATACCTGGCAAAACTATGCCGAACGCCTCATGACGCTGGCGCGGATCTACGGCTTCTGGCGTTATGCCCAAGGCATGGACCGGGCGCCCATGCGCCGCTATCTGGAGATGTTTTATCACCTGCAATGGCGCCCCTTGGCGGCGGCGATTGCAAGGGGAGCCCCCGGAACCGCGGTCGTGGGGGAATGAGCGAGGGCGGCGGGCGAACTGTTTTTCGCCCGCCGCCGGGGCAAAAAACACCCCTGCCAACTGCCGGATCCAGGTTAGCTCTACATTAACTTTTTGATAAGATAGGCAATCTTATCTCTACCACCAGCCCGCCCGCGTTGGCAAAGCGCAGGGAACCGCCGTGGAGGGCGATGATGCGCTGGCAGATGCGTAGGCCGATGCCGGAGCCGTGGACGACACCCCTTTGGTTCGGGAGGGGGGCATTGCCCAGCAAGGAAAGATAGGCCGCGGGCACGCCGGGACCGAAATCGCGTAGCCGGAAAACGATCTCGCCAGCCTCCTCATCCGCAGCGATCTCCAGGCGTCCCCGACCATAACGGGCGGCATTATCGAAGAGGTTGCGGAACACCCGTTCCATGGCCATGGGCCGGTAGGCAACGCTCGGCAAGGCCGGCGGCGTTGCTATGCGGATCTTCAGCCCATAGCGTTCCCGGCCGATCTGCGCCATGCGTGCCAGCAGGGTTTCCGGGGGATTGACGATGCTTTTTTCTTCCTGACCACTGCGTACCAGGGCGAGGAATTTGTCGAGTATTTCATCCATTTCGGTGACGTCCACCTGCATGGCTTCCTTCTGCTCCAGCAACGGCGCATCGGGCAGATGCAGGGCCAGGAGGAGGCGGGACAGGGGGGTGCGCAATTCGTGGGAAATGCCCGTAAGGAGGATGGCCCGCTCCTCGTACAGGATGTGTAGATCCTGGGCCATGCGCTGGATGGCTTTTTCCAGTTCTTGCACTTCGGCTGGACCGCCTACGGAAGGCGGCGCTTCGGGTACCTCGCCGCGGCCGATGGACCTGGCCCGATCGGCTAGGCGCAGGAGTGGCAGGTTGATCTGACGCACAATCAGGATCGCTCCGAGGAGGGTAAAAAAGGCGATGATCATCAGACGCATGAGGATAAATGTGGAGCCGCCGAAGTTGACCGGAGAGATACGCATCCCTAGCCACGGCTGCCCTGCCCCGCCATGGATCCAGACCCAGGTACCCCCTGGCGAAGTCGACCCCATGCGCAATGCCGCGCCGGGGGCCAGCCGGGCGATGGCCCTGGCGCTTCGGGTAAAGAAGTAATTTCCGGAGATCGTTCCCGGCCGGGCATTGCTGGGCAACCATTGGAGGGTGTCGGATGGAGGTGTGCCGGGCGGCGGGATGGCGCGATAGCTCTGGAGGAGGAATTCGGCAAAACGCTGGGCAGCGGGGTCCAGGACATAGCGGTGATAGAGCACGAAGACCGTGCCCTGGCTGATGAGAAAGAGGAGTGCCAGCAACACCACCGTACGCCAGAGGGTGGTCCGTGGCCATTGGCCCAGCAGGGAACTCAGCCGGTTGCCTAGCCGTGGTCGTCCGCGGCGGCTCATCGGAGATTCGGCCGTTGGCGGAAGGGTTTTTTGCTCCGGCGGCCCTTGCCTGTTGTTCTACGGCTCATCCCGCTGGCGGGCGAAAACTCGCCCTGCGGGCTCAAACAGTTCGCCTGCCGGGCGCGGGATTTCACCAAGAACAACGACGGCTCGGACCGAAGTCGCGGCAAAACCCTTCCGCCAACGGCCGTTTCCAGTCTCATGGGCCAGCGCTCACAAAGAGATAGCCATGTCCCCACACCGTGCGGATATATTGCGGATGGGCGGGGTCCCTTTCAATCAGGCGGCGCAGCCGGGAGATCTGCACATCGATACTGCGATCATAGGGCCCTTGGGCGCGCCCGCGGGTGAGGAGCATGAGCTGGTCGCGGGACAGGGGCTGGCCATCATGACGGGCGAGGGCGACCAGAAGCTGAAATTCGCCGCTGGTGAGGCCCAGGGCTTCGCCGTCCTTGCTGAGCAGATGCCGGCGAAAATCCAGCACGAAGTGCCCGAAACGCAAGGGCTCCACTTCCTCGGGCGCGGCCGGCGCCGGAGCAAGGGGCTTGGCCCGCCGCAAGATCGCCTGGATGCGGGCGATCAGTTCGCGCGGGTTGAAGGGTTTGGGCAGATAATCGTCTGCCCCCATCTCCAGACCGAGGATGCGGTCCACCTCATCACCGCGCGCAGTGAGCATCAGAATGGGAATCTGGCGGCTCCGGCGCAGCCGCCGACAGATCTCCAGCCCATCCTCGAAGGGCAGGCCCAGGTCAAGGATGATCAGATCAATGGTCTCCCGATCGAGCACGACCTCCACCTGCCGGCCATCGCCCAAGCCATAGACGGCAAAGCCGAAGGCCCGCAGGTGCGATTCCAGCAGGCTGCGCAGGCGCAGGTCGTCGTCCACCACCAGAATGTTTGCGCAAGGGTGCGAGGGATTCATGTTTGCAGTGTAATGGAGCGCGCGGGGAAGGGGCAGAGGCAAATGTAACCGATTGTAACGGAAGCGGATGCTGTTACATTTGCTTACGCTTGACGGGGAGATTGTTACAGCGCGTTCCTTTAGCCTGTTTCCCCATGAAAGCACGCCCCTCAATCCCTTTACCATCGCTCCGGAGCGGGTACCGCCTCCTGCCCCTGCTCGCGGCTCTCGGCCTAGCGGGCTGTGCCGTTGGCCCAAGGCTGCCCGCCCCGAACGCTCCTCAGCCAGCGCGTTACAATCAGCATGCCGTCAACGGGGCACAGCATCTGCAATGGACCGAAGGCCAGGCGCAATCATGGTGGCATCTCTTCCATTCCCCGGCCCTCAACCGGCTCATCGCCACGGCCACCGAACATAACCCCGATCTCGCCGCCGCCCAATCCTCCCTGGCCCAGGCCCAGGCGCTGGAAGGCGTGGCCGATGCCGGTTTCCTGCCGCAATTGGGGGCGAACCTGGGTGCCGGCCGCCAACGCGCTCTGCGCGCCGGAACCAATGGCGGCTTTGGCACGCGGGTGCCCGGCAATCCTTACACCCTGTTGCTGGGCAGCGTGGGCATCAGCTACAACCCCGATGTCTTCGGCCGCCAAGGATATATCCTGAAAGATGCCCGGGCCCGAAGGGCCGTCGCCCGGGCGGAACTCCATCAAGGTCAGGTCTTTCTCGGCGGTGCCGTTACCCAGGCCGTGATCACCGCCGCCTCGGCTCATGCCCAGGCGCAACTCGCCCAGGCCATGGCCCAAGACGACGCCAAACTGCTTACCCTCATCCGCAATGAATACCGGCTGGGCGCGCAAAATTTGCAGACGGTCGATGAGCAGCAAGCCGTTACCGAGGCCGCGGCCGCCCGGATTCCGCCCTTGCAAGCGGCCGAAGCCGCTGCCCGTCACCAACTGGCGGCCTTGCTCGGTACCGTTCCCGATGCGCCGCTGTCCTTACCCTCATTGCCGGAACTGCGTCTGCCCACCGTCATCCCCACGCTGGTGCCGTCTGCTTTAGTGGAAAACCGTCCGGACATTCAGGCGGCGCGCGCCGAGACCGCTGCGGCAGCCGCCGAAGTAGGGGTGGCCACGGCCAATCTCTATCCCAATATCGACATCAGCGCCAGCCTGGGCAAAGCGGCCATGACCGGCGGCATGTTCTTCAACCCCGTCTCCACCCTCTGGGCCATCGGCAGCTCCCTTGCCGCCCCTATCTATGAGGGCGGTGCTCTGCACGCGAAAAAACGCGCGGCCATGGATCATTGGCGGGTCGCTACGGATCTGTATCGGGCCACGGTACTCAACGCCTTCCGTGAAGTAGCCGACGCCCTGCGCGCCGTACAGTCGGCCGACACCGCCTACACCCACAGCCGCGCCGCAGCCCGGGCCGCGGCATCGGCCTATCAACTGGCACTGGCCCGTTATCGGGATGGCGCCGTGGATTATGCCACGCTGCTCAATGCCGAACTGGAGGCGCAGAAAGATGAAATCGCCGCCGTCCAGGCCCATGCCCAGCGCTATCTGGACAATGCCGCCCTCTTCGTGGCCATGGGCGATGGCTGGTGGCAAGCCTCCGCCACCCCCCGTCCCTCCGGCCCCACCGCCCCCGCGAGATCATCGGAATGAAAAAAGCCTTTGTCGCCATGTTGGTTATCGTCGCCCTGTCCTTTGGCGGAATCTTTGCCTGGTACGGGATGCGCCAACGCGCCCTGCACAGCACCTTGGCCGCCCATGCCCATCCCCCCGTCACCGTTTCCGCGGTCAAGGTGCGCAATACCTCCTGGACCCCGCAGATGACCGCCGTGGGCGAGATCGTCGCCGACCAGGGCGCCGCCCTGAGCCCGCAGACCGCAGGGGTGGTGCAGTCCGTCTTCTTCCACTCGGGCGAGGACGTGAGCAAAGGCACCTTGCTGCTGCGCATCAATCCCGGTCCCCTCCCAGGCGAGATCGGCGCCGCCCGGGCCCAGGCCGACCTGGCCGCGGTCGATTACCAGCGTGCCCAAAAACTCTACGCCATCCACGGTATCTCCACCGCGGCGCTGGACCGTGCCCGATATACCAGCCAGGCCGCTCGGGCCAAGGTCGCCGCCCTGGGGGAATCCCTGGCCGATACCGAAGTCAGGGCGCCCTTTTCCGGTGTGCTCGGTTTGCGCACGGTCAACCCCGGTCAATACGTGCGCGCCGATGCGCCCGTCGTGCATATTGAGAACCTGGATCGACTCTACGCCGACTTTAGCGTCCCGCAACGGGATCTAGCCGCCATTGCCGTGGGCGCGTCCCTCATCCTGACCATCCACACCGGGGATGCCCTCCATCACTATGCCGCCACGGTGCGCGCCATCGACAGCCATGTGGACCCCCAGAACCGCGCCATGGCGGTGCGCGCCCAGGTGCGGCAGCCCCAGGGCCTGCGCCCCGGCATGTTCGTCAAGGCCGAACTGAAAACCGCCGCGCCGCAGGCAGTCCTGGCTATTCCCATGACCGCCGTTTCCTTCAATACCTATGGCGACTTCGTTTTTGTGCTTCGTCCCAAGGGCCCCCACGGCGCACTGGTGGCCGAGGAGGCGCCCGTGACCCTGGGTACCCAGCAGGGCGGGGAAGTGGCCGTGCAAAGCGGCGTGCAGGCCGGCGATCTCATCGTCACCGCCGGACAGGTCAAGCTCCATAGCGGCGATACCGTCCACCTCAACAACGCCGTCCAGCTCTGAGGCCCGCCATGCATTTTACGGAACCCTTCATCCGCCGTCCGGTACTGGCCATTTCCCTGAGCCTGGTCCTCTTCTTCTTTGGCCTGCGTTCCCTGGGCCTCATGCCCGTCACCGAGTACCCGCCCACCAGCAACACCATCATCACGGTGACTACCCACTACTTCGGCGCCACCCCCAAGACCGTCGGCGCCTTCATCACCGCCCCCCTGGAAAAGGCCGTGGGCCAAGCGCCGGGGATCAACTACATGACCGCCACCAGCGAGGACGGCCTGTCCATCATCACCCTCTACATGCGCATGGGCGAAGACCCCAACGCCGCCCTGGCCCAGGTCCAGGCCAAGGTGAATTCGGTCATCAACCAACTGCCCAAGGGCGTCATGCTGCCCGTCATCCAGGAGATGTCTGGCTCCGGCGCCGACCTCATGTATCTCACCTTTACCGGCAAGGACTACAACCAGCAGCAGATCACCGACTACCTGACACGGGTGGTGCAACCGGCCATCGAATCGGTGCCGGGCATCGGCCTGACCGGCATCCTGCCTCCCGGCACCGGCCCCAATGGCAACACCTATGCCATGCGCGTCTGGCTCAATCCCGAGGAAATGGCGGTGCTCGGCATCACCCCCGCGCAGGTCTCCGCCGCTCTGCAGCAAAATAACTTTGTCGCGGCCGTGGGGCGCTTGCGCAGCCAGTACTTTGCCGTCTCTCTCAGCGCCGACACTGCCTTGCATACGGTACAGTCCTTCCAGGACCTGGTCGTCGCCACCGTCAAGGGCGTGCCGATCCAGCTCAAGCAGATTGCCAAAGTCGCCCTGGGTGCCCAGACCTACAATTCGTCGGTGCTGGTCGATGGCGTCCCCGCCGTCAATATCGGCCTGCAACAGGCGCCGGGCAGCAATGCCCTGCAGGTCGCCCACGGAGTGGAGCAGGTCATGGCCCGCCTGCAACACAGCATGCCCCCGGGCATGCACGGCTTTGTGCTCTACAACGGTGCCCAGTTCATCCAGAGTTCCCTGAACGAAGTCCTCATGGACATCGCCATTGCCCTGCTCGCCGTCATTGCCGTCATCTATCTCTTCATGGGCTCGTGGCGCGCGCTGCTGGTACCGGCCTTGGCCATTCCCATTGCCATGGTCGGGGCGGGAACCATCCTCCATGCCCTGGGCTACACCATCAACCTCCTCACTCTGCTGGCCATGGTCCTCGCCATCGGCCTGGTGGTGGACGACGCCATCATCGTCGTGGAAAACGTGCACCGCCACATCGAACACGGTTCCACCCCCCTCCACGCCGCCCTGCACAGCGCCAAAGAGCTGGCCAGTCCCATCCTCGTCATGGCCACCACGCTGGCCGCCGTTTTCGCTCCGCTGGGCTTCATCGGTGGCCTCATCGGTCATCTCTTCGCCGAATTCGCCTTCACCATCGTCGCCACCGTCGCCCTCTCGCTCATCGTCGCCCTGACCCTCGCCCCCATGGTCTCGGCGCGCATTCTGCAGGCTGGTCACGCGGGGCGCATGGCCATCCTGGTCGATCATGCCTTCAACGCCCTGCGCGGCGCCTATGCCCGTACCCTCACCGGCAGCCTGCGTTTCTGGCCAGTGACGGTCGCCTTTGCCCTCCTGCTCACGGCAGGTCTCTACCCGCTCATGACCATCAGCAAAAGTGAGTTGGCGCCACCGGCCAATCAAGGCATCGTCTACGTCAATGGCGTCGCCCAGCCCACCGCCACCCTGGAATACATGAACGCCTACGACCGCTATCTCACCCGGGCCGTCTTCGATCAGATCCCGTCGCGGACCCATTCCTTTGCCGTCAACGGCGTCGGCATTGGCGGGATGCTCCTCAATAATGACGTCATGGCGGGCGTGGTTCTCGATCCGGACCGGAGCAGCGACGTCACGACCCAGCGGGTCAAGGACCATATCCAGCAAGCCGTCGGCAAGGTGCCCGGCCTCAAGCTCTCGGCCTTCGGCCTGCCGCCCCTGCCCGGTGCCGCCGTCGGCCTGCCGGTACAGTTCGTCATCACCAGCACCGGCGGCGGTTATCATTCGCTGGACGCCGTCAGTAAAACCCTCGTCGCCCAGGCCAATGCCAGCGGTCTCTTTTCCTTCGTATGCAAAAATCTCAAATACAACAACCAGATCACGGAGATCCACATCCACCGCAGGCTGGCGGCATCCTTCGGCCTCACCATGGCCGACATCGGCAGCAACCTGGAAACCCTGCTGGGTGGCAATTATACGAATTACTTCGACATGGATGGCCTGAGCTATCGCGTGGTGCCCCAAGTACCGCCGGCCCTACGCGCCAATCCCTCCTTCCTGCAATCCTATTACCTCAAGACCAAGGACGGTACCGAGCTCCCCTTGTCTACCTTCGTATCGCTCCAGTCCCGCTCGGCGCCAGCCTTTCTTCCCCAGTTCCAGCAGCTCAATGCCGTATTCATCGAGGCCAGCCCGGCCCCCGGGGTGTCCCTCGGCACCGCCCTGGACTTCCTGCGCACCCACGCCCAGAAAATCCTGCCACCCGAGGACCAGATCCACTACGCAGGGGTATCCCGCCAATACATGCGCCAGGGCGGCGCCTTCGCCATGACCTTCGGCTTTGCCCTGCTCATGGTCTTTCTCCTGCTGGCCGCCCAGTTCGAGAGTTTTCAGGACGCCTTGGTGGTCCTCAGCGCCGTACCGGTGGCCCTCTTCGGCGCCCTGGCTCCCATCAGCCTGGGGTTCTCCAGCGTGAACATCTTCTCGGAGGTCGGCATGGTCATGCTCATGGGCCTAATCAGCAAGCAGGGCATCCTCATCGTCCAGTTTGCCCGGACCCTGCAACAGTCAAAAGGCTTGGACAAAAGCCACGCCGTCGTCGAAGCCGCCACCCTGCGCCTGCGCCCCATCCTGATGACCGTCGCCGCCATGATCGCCGGCGCCATCCCCCTGCTCTTCGCCACCGGCGGCGGCGCCGAAGCCCGCTTCTCCATGGGCCTGGTCATCGTCAGCGGTCTCGGCTTCGGCTCCCTGGTCTCCCTCTTCGTCATCCCGGCGTTTTATCTCTGGTTCGGCAAGAAGTTATCGCCAGCGCTGCGGGAGACGAAGGAAGCCGGAGCAGGCGATGTGGCTTGAAATGGATCTTCGGGAGGCGGAAAGGAATCCCGCTTCCCCGCGCAAGCGCAGAGGCAAAGCTGCAACTATACTTGCAGTGGGAAAAGGCGTTCCTGCGACAGGAGATCTGCTGATGAACAGCATGGGTGCATCACAGCGAAAAAAGGGAATTCCCATGGCCGCTACGGCCATGGGCTTAATGATGGCGCCGGTATTGGCCTTGGCGCAAACGGTCGCCGCCACCGCGTCGGACCAAGCGCCGACGGCACCGTGGGGGCCGGCCGTACCTTTCTACTATGGCTCGGGCATGATGGGTGCTTGGGGCCCCGGCTATTACGGTCCTGATATGATGGGCGGTTTCGGACTGTTTTGGGGACTGCTGTGCCTGCTGGCTATCGTGGCTGTGGTGTTCGGCCTCGCGTTCCTGACACGTATGGCTTTTGTCTGCTGGCATCGCCATGGGTGCAGGAGCGGCATGAATGACAACGGGAGTGCCGCCCTCAAGCTCCTGGGTGAGCGCTATGCGCGCGGCGAGGTCGGACGGGATGAATACCTAGAAAAGCGGAGCGACCTGGAGAAATGAGCGCGCATCCGGGATGGCGGGTGGCATTGACGGTGGGTTGGCTCGCAATCCTGACCGGCTGCGTGGTGGCACCTGGACCCGCCTATGTGGAGGGACCGGTCCCCGGGGCGGTGGTCGTACCCGGGCCGCCGCCACCGCTGCCGGTGGCCGTGATCCCGCCGGCGCCGGCGGTGGGCATGATCTGGATGCCCGGAGATTGGGACTGGCAGGGACGATGGATATGGGGACCGGGGCGCTGGGCCTATCCGCCCCACCCTTACGCCCGCTGGGCGCCGGGCCGCTGGTGGCATAGAGACGGGCGTTGGTTCTGGGGTCGGGGCCATTGGGAGAGACGGCATTGATGCCAAGCACCCCATTCTAAGGGGCAGAAACGTACAATCCCCGTGACCATGGTCATGCCTCCTGCTGGCATGAGGGAATGAAAAAATCATAGTTCAACTTACGCTGCCAAGCCATCACCGGGCATCGAAGACAAAGGCGAGCAGAGGTCTTCCGCGCTGGGAGTGCGGTCAGGTAGTTGCGGAACCATGGCGGGCCTTGCTCTCGGTCAATGGATACCGCGGGCGAAGCCGATGGCCACCATGACCAGCATCACCACGATATAGATGCGCAGGCCCCAGAAGGCGACCTGTATCCAACCTTGAACGGGAGCACGGCTAAGCGGTTTTGGCTCCTGATGGGTTTCTTCTTGCAAAAACGCCAGGAAGTCTTGGGTTGGTGCAGAATGAAAGTCCTCTTTGCGGCTCATGGGAACTCCTTAGGAGGAAGGGAATACCACGGTATAGCCATAAAGCCCGTTGGCCAGGATGAGAAAGCCGACGATGGCGAAAGCCGACCAATTCTGCCATGGCCGGTTGACATAGCTTCCCATGATGTCCCGGTCATTGAGCAGCATGAGCAGGAACAGCATGGCGGCGGGCATGAAAATGGAAGCGATCACCTGGACGGTAAGGTTCAGGAAGCCCAAGGGGATATGGGGGATCAGCACCACCATGGCGGCCATGCCGGCGCTGAGGATGCCGGATAGATAAAAGGGCAATGCGCGTTGCGGTTGGAGATTCAGGCTGCGGGGCAGCTTGAGGGCCTCGCCCACCGCCCAGGAGGTGCTCGCGGTAATGGCGATGGCGGCTATCAGTCCGGCCTCGACGAGGCCCAAGGCAAAGAGGGCGGTTCCTATGCTGCCTAGACTGCTTTGCCGCAGGATGTGCATGATGGCCTGAATATCAAAGTCGGCCGCGTCCGCGTGTCCATAGACCAGCGTTCCCGTAAGCACGACGATGGCGATGGCAATGATCCCCATGGAGAGGCTGCCAATGGCCGTGTCCGCCTGACCGCTGGGGATGTCATGGACGGTAAGCCCCTTGTCGACGACGGAGGACTGCTCGAAAAACAGCATCCAGGGGGCAATGGTGGTGCCCAGGTTGGCCAGGATGACATAGGTAAAGGCGCCCAGGGCGGCGCCGGCGGGGATATGCCAGTTGCCGATGGCGGCAATCACTTGGCTCCAGTCCGGGTGCGCGGCAATGGCCAGGGGTACGAAAATGATGTTGCCGGCGGCGATCCACAGCGCCAAACGTTCCCAGGTGCTGTAATGCAAAAAAACCATGATGGAAGCGACGAATATCCAGGCGACCGGCACCGCAAGGAAAGGGGGTACGGAAAAGATGCTCATGCCCACCCGGATGCCGATGAACTCGGTCACCAGGGTCAGGATGTTGGCAACGATGAGGTCGAGCAGGGAAAACACGCCCCAAAAGGCGCCATAGCGGCCCCAGATCATTTCGGCGTGCCCGCGATGGGTCACGGCACCCAGACGGACGGTCATCTCCTGCACGACGTAGGCCACGGGAATCATGAGCAATAGGAAGGGGATAAAAAAGCCGATGCCGTACATCGCGCCCGTCTGGGCGTAGGTGATGACGCCGCCGGCATCGTTGTCGGCGATCATGACGAGAATGCCCGGCCCGATCAGGCTCAGGAACAGGAGCAGGCGCCGCCACCAGGAGGGATGGTGGCGCAGTTGATAGATCCGCCAGCGGTCCTTGATGCGCTGACGCTCGTCCTCGGGCAGATGCTGCAGGAGATCTGCCTCGCTTGGTGCCGCTGGGGATTCCGGTATGGCCGACATAACGCATCCTCCAAAATGAAAAACGAAGGGTGGCTGGGACAAAAACATCCCGTCTTGCCCAAAGCAAGACCAGCATTCAACTCGTGAATAGGGGGAAACCCACACCACTCGGGAACCGGGGGCGGCGCCGGCCCTGCTCGACCGGTCCGCACCGCATCCAGGGCCCTTGCCTGCTCTCCCGGGATCTGCCGGGGTGGCCGCCCAAGCCGCCGCCTTCGGTACAAAATGGTGCCGCACTTCTACGCCAATTACGGACGGCGAGTCAAGCAGAATATCGCTCGTGATGGGAGAGGCGGGGTTTGGCAGAGCAGCCCCCAAGGCATCCAGCACCGGCTGATGGCCGGGATCGCGCAGGATGATGGGTGATGCGGTCGGGGAATGCCTGGGGTGGCTTAACCCTACCCCCGGCGCGCCGCATTCTCCAGGCTGCGCAGGGTTTCGTCGGCCCCTGCGGCGGCGGTGAGGCCGGCGACGTTTTCCTTGGTGAAGAAGCCCTGAAAATCGCCGAAGCGCTGCACGTATTCGATGATCAGCGAGGAGTGCTCCGAGGCGCTGGAGAAGATCTGCTTGAGGCCTTCCTGCTCGGAGCCGATCACTTCCAGGAGGAAATCCCGGCCGCAGTGCTGGAGGGCATGCACGACGTAGTCGATATTGGTCATGCCGGCGGTATGGCCGTCCTGCACGGCCACGGCGAGATGGTGCAGGCGGGGGCCGAAGTTGCGCACGAAGGCTTCGGTGGGGGAGGGGATGCCGAGGAGGTGATTGCAAAAATACGGGTGGTTGGCGGCGGTGAAGACCTTGACCGGGCTCTGGAAGGCGTTGTCGAAGTGAACGCTCTTGGTGACGTTGGTGGAGGAATTCTGCTCGGGAATGTCGTAGGAGCCCCAGTAGTAATAGCTGGAAAGGGTGAGATATTCGAGGAGGGCGACTTCCCGGTTCTGGCTGTAGACGCGGGTGGCGAGGTGGTCGATGGGGAGGAGGAGGGCATCGAGGCCCAGCCTCTCGCGCATCTCCTTGGCCGTTGCGTAGGCGGCCTGGATGTCGTCGCGGATGCTGGACAGGCCCAGGGCGTAGACGCGGATGTTGGCGTCGGGACGTTCCCAGTAGCCGACGATGTTGTGGGTGTAGGGCGATGGCTTGACGACGGCCATGTTGCCCGGCAGCTCCAGACGGCGGATCTGGTCCTGATGGAAGAAACGGATCTCCCGGGCCTTCTGCGCTTCGACCACCTCGTGGAGATTGGCCACCTGGAAGATTTCGCCCATGTAGCGGGAGTTGGGCCGCTGGGCGCCGATGGGGTAGACCTCGTTGAGGCTGCGGAAGATGCCGTGGAGATTGGCGTCCTTGACCTCGCGCACGAGGATGTCGGGGGCATTCATGTCGATGCGCAGGAGGTGGGTGAAATGCTGCTCCGACTCCAGGGTGACCAGGTAGTGATAGGGGGTCATCAGGCAGAGTTCGCCCACATAGGCGGCGGAGTGGCCCGGTTCGACGGTGATCATCAGGGCGTCGATGCGCCCGATATTGTCGGTGAGTCCCTGCCGGTCGCGGTCTTCCAGCAGGCGGCCCAGCCATTCCTCAAAAAAGGGGGAGTTTTGCTTGTCGCCATAGCGGGGGAATTCGGCGGAAGCGGTCATGGACTTGTCTCTCGGAAGTTTTGTTGAAACTGTGTGGAAACAGGGCGGCCTTCGGGCTGGGGATGGCTCCTGGGCTCGGCATAAAACCCGGCTTGTCTGTTGCTGGCGAGGTGATCGAAGTATTCGCGATGGATGGCGTGATGAATGGTGCCCAGGTCCTTTTGCGCCTGGTCCAGATACTCATGGAGGAGGGCCGGACTGAGGTTGTCGAAACGCAGGGCGTCGAGCCGTTTGCGTGCCCGGCGCACCATATCCAGGGGCCCGCCGGAATTGGGGAGCAGGGCCAGGGCGACTTCCATCTCGCCCAGACAGTGTTTGACGGTGCGGGGGAATTTGCCGTTTTTGAGGAGGAAGTTGACCACCTGATTGCCGCGCACCTGCACCGAAACATGGCGGCGGTACATCTCGAAGGCGCTCATGGCACGCAGGACGCCGAGCCAGAGGCTTTCGCCCACGGCTTCGCGCAGGCTGTCCCGCTGGGGGAGGATGACGGCGGTAGTGACATCGACGATGCGGGTGGTCATGTCGGCACGGTCCATATTGCGCCCCAGTTTGACGAACTGGTAGGCCGTATCCTGACTCATGCTGCCCACCAGGAGCCCGACCAGGGCGTGGCGGCGGGCGATGACCTCGTTCAGAAAGGCGTAGCGATCATGGCGGTTTGCGGCGGAGGCGCTGGCATGATCGCGCCCGAAGAGAAAGAGGGCATTGATGCGCTCCCAGAATTCCGCGGGCAGCACGTCACGAAAGGTGCGGCTGTTTTCCCGCGCCTGGTGGATACAGGAGAGCACGGCGCTGGGGTTGCGTTCGTCGGCAATGAGAAAACGCATGATGCGGGTTTCTTCCGGGGGGCCGTAATGTTCCCGGTAGAGTTCGCTGACCCCCGCCACTTGCAGGAGAATGTCCCAGCCGAACTGGGCGCCCGGAGGGAGGTCCAGCAGGAGCAGGGTGGTGGCGTTGATGAGGCGCGCCATGTCTTCGGTCCGCTCCAGATAGCGGGCCATCCAGTACAGGTTTTCGGCTACGCGAGAGAGCATGGGGCCTCCTCCAGGTCGACGATCCAGGTGTCTTTGCTACCGCCGCCCTGGGAACTGTTGACCACCAGCGAGCCGGGCTGCATGGCCACCCGCGTGAGGCCGCCGGTGGTGACATGCAATTGATCCGACTGCAGGATGAAGGGCCGCAGGTCGAGGTGGCGGGGTTCCAGATGATCTCCCACCAGGGTGGGGGCGGTGGAGAGGGCGAGGGTGGGCTGGGCGATGTAGTTGCGCGGATCGGCACGGATGAGTTCGGCAAAGCGGGCGCGCTCCTCGGGAGTGGCCCGTGGCCCGATGAGCATGCCGTAGCCGCCGGATTCATTGGCGGGCTTGACCACTAGTTCGTCGAGGTGGGCGAGGACGTAATCGCGGTCTTCTGCGCGCATGCACAGATAGGTGGGCACGTTGGGCAGGATCGGTGCCTCGCCCAGATAATAGCGGATGATCTCCGGCACGAAGGCATAGACCACCTTGTCATCGGCGACGCCCGCACCGGGGGCGTTGGCAATGGCCACCGTGCCCTTGCGCCAGGCGCTCATCAGGCCCGGTACCCCGAGCACGGATTCCGGGTTGAAGACTTCGGGGTCGAGGTATTCGTCGTCAATGCGCCGGTAGATCACGTCCACCCGCTCGGGGCCGGCAATGGTCTTGAGGTAGACGACGTCATCCTGGCCGACGAAAAGGTCCGGGCCTTCGGCCAGATAGGCCCCCATCTGCTGGGCGAGGTAGCTATGTTCAAAGTAGGCGGAGTTGTAGATGCCGGGGGTCAGCACCACCAGGACGGGGCGCCCCCCCTGGCGGGGGGAGAGGGCGGCCAGGGTGTCGTAGAGACGGCTGGTGTAGTCATCCACGGGCAAAATCCTGCAAATCTGGAATAGTTCCGGAAAGAGGCGCTTCATGATCTGGCGGTTTTCGAGCATGTAGGACACCCCCGAGGGCACCCGCAGATTGTCCTCCAGGACATAGACGGTGCCATCCCGGTCGCGCACCAGGTCGCTTCCGCAAATGTGGGCCCAGACGCCAAAGGGCGGGTGGATGCCTAGGCAGGCCTGACGGAAATTCTGCGAACCCTCCAGCACCTCCCGGGGAAAGACGCCGTCGGCGATGATCCGCTGGGCGTTGTAGAGATCGTCGATGAAGAGATTCAAGGCACGCAGGCGCTGCTTCAGGCCGGCCTCGATCTGCTCCCATTCGCATCGGGAAAGGATGCGCGGGATGATGTCGAAGGGCCAGGCGCGGTCGATGTTGCCCGCTTCCGTATAGACCGTGAAGGTGATGCCCATGGCCAGGATCGCCGCTTCGGCCGCCTGACGGCGGGCCGCGAGGGCGCTGGGGTCGAGGCTGAGCAGGTGGGCAAAGAGGGCCTTGGCCGCAGGCCGAGGCTGCTGCTGGGCGTCGATGAGCTCGTCATAGGCCGATTGCTGTCCATAGCTCTCAGAAAGCAGGTTCATACTCCCCCCGTGGGTGGCGGGTGCAGATTCGCCACAGCTTGTGCCGTCAATGAAGCAATCGCCATGCCAGCCACTGGAAGCGGTAGGCTTCGCCGGGATCCGCCCAGGCCGCCCCTCGCCTGCCGCCTCGACCGAATGCACCTAATTGGTGCAAATTCCCCCTGCGGATGATGCAGCTACTGCGGCAATGCACCACCCAGGCGCAGGTCCAGTACTGCCGGGTAATCTGGGTTGATTTCTTCGGGTGGCGCATCCATGGCGCCGGGTTGGCTTCCCTCGGGAACAAAGCGCCCCGCTGCGGGCCCGCGGGGCCGTATCTCCGGCGGCGGCGTATAGGGTCCGGGGGTATGCCCCATCTGCTCGAAGCGACTCTGGCGGCGCGCTTCGGCCTCCCAGGCGTTTACGGGATATTGTTCCGAATTGCGCCCGCCGGGATGCATGACATGATAGGTGCAACCCCCGACGGAGCGGCCGTTCCAGGTGTCGATGAGATCAAAGACCAGCGGGGAATGCACCGGAATGGTGGGGTGCAAGGCTGAAGGCGGCTGCCA
>JABEBX010022473.1_pt1 | contig 24841 bp, 26 predicted proteins | sample 7245971 | NCBI WGS metagenome assembly JABEBX01 (sample SAMN14506365, study PRJNA622280) | hot springs metagenome | biome: hot spring [ENVO:00000051]|acidic hot spring [ENVO:00002120]; feature: spring [ENVO:00000027]|sediment [ENVO:00002007]; material: sediment environment [ENVO:01001048]... | reverse complement strand
AAGTATCATATTGATGATTTTAGGCTTGGAGAAGCAACTATGAATTATTCTAACTATGCGAGACTATAAGGAGTTTATCATGACTGATGAGCAAAAACAAAAGATAAAAGAATTCACAGTTAATTTAGTAAAAGAATATCACGGTAAGAAAAGATTTAAACCTTTAGACTTAGAAAGAGAAATTGAGCAAAACTTTCAAAGCGAAAATATAACGCGAAAGGATGCTAAAGCCATTATTAAAGAACTTACAGATAATGGTGATTTGATTTATGGATACGCAGGTGGGAGTTTTTTGGCCTTGCCGGAAGATCGAACATAAAATGAAGGAGATTTTATGGCACTTGTAAAGGTTAAAAAGAGTATTAAAAGTTTTAGCAAACCAACTGGAACAGAGTATTCTTCAGATAGGCCTATTTATGTAGAAAAGCGTCCACCATGTTCGGATACTTGTCCAAATGGTGAACAAGTAAGGGAGTTTTTGCAATACATAGCTCAAGCTCAAGATTATGGTAGAACTTACGAGGAGGCACTTGAAGGCGCTTTTTACATTATAGCTCAAACAAACCCAATGCCTGCAACAACAGGTAGAATTTGTCCGCATCCCTGTGAGTCAAGATGCAACAGAAAGGATAAGGATAGTCCGGTAAATATTAACGCTTCTGAAATGTTTATTGGAGATTTTGCTATACAAAATAAATTACCTCTAAAGAAACTTGATGAAAAATATGAAGCAAAAGTAGCAATAATAGGCTCAGGGCCATCTGGTTTATCTGCTGCATATCATCTAGCTAGAAGAGGTGTCAAGGTCACAATATTTGAAAAAGAGGAAAAGCTAGGCGGTTTGTTGTACTATGGTATACCGCATTTCAGGTTGCCAAAGGAAATTATCAGTGCAGAAATACAAAGAATTATCGATTTGGGTGTGGACATAAAGTTAGGTAAAGCTATTGGAAAAGACATTCAAATTGAAGATTTGCAAAAAGAGTTTGACTGCATTTATATTGCAACAGGCGCTTATAAACCAGAAAAACCAAATCTCGAAAATATTGATTCTATAAAAGGCGTATATAGTGGTCTAGAGTTTTTGTATCGTTTTGCAAACGGCGAACACATTGATATTGGAGACAATGTGGTGGTTGTAGGTGCGGATACAGCAGCAGACGCAGCTATGATTTGCAAAAGATTGAGTGCAAACGTTGTTTTTGCTTACAGAAGAACTGTACCTGACAAAGAAACCTTTGACAAAAAAGCCTCAAGAGAAGCTATAGATGCGTATGAAGAAGGTATTACATTTCAGTTTGCAACGGTTCCTACTGAACTTGTAAGTGAAAATGGTAAACTTACAGGCGTTAGATTCCAAAAAATAAAAGTAGGTAAAAAAGATGAACGTGGCCATGCGGCACAAGTGGAAGAAATTGGCGAACCTTTTTTTGTAAAAGCTGATACGTTTATTTACTCAGTCGGTCAAAAACCCGATTATAGCGGTTTTGAAAAATTGTTTGACCAACAGACGGAAGGTTTTGTTAAAATCAAAGATAATTATCAAGTAGAAGGGCAAGATAAAATTTTTGCTGGTGGTGATGTTGTAGGTCCAAGACTAATGTATGTGACTACCGCTATTGGTCACGGATTTGCTGCAGCGGTTAACATGTTAGAGTATTTAAGTGGTAAAAAGATTATAGAACAAGACACCAGAAAAGTAATTGAATCTGATAAAATGCATTTGGATTTATACGAAACAAAACCGCGACACGAAAGACAATTTAGAGATCCAAACGAGCGTATTAAGGATTTTAAACCATTTATGAATGGTTTATCGATGGATGATTTTATAGAAGAAGCAAAGCGATGTATGAGTTGTGGACTTTGTTTTGATTGCGGCAACTGTTTTACTTATTGTTCGCACTCTGCTGTTAAAAAGTTGCCAAAAGGTCAACATTATGAGTTTCATTTAGAAACTTGTGATGGATGTATGAAATGCTTTGAAAATTGCCCATGTGGTTATATAGAAAAAATGTAAAAAAAGGAGGATTAAATGGCTTATTTAGATTTTAATGGCAAAAAAATTGAAGTAGATGATGAAGGATATATTCAACATCAAGAAGAATGGAGCAAAGAATTAGCTGAATTTATGGCAAAACAGGATGGTATAGAGTTGAAAGATGAACATTGGAAGCTTATTGATTATATTAGAGATTATTTTAAAGAATATCAAGTTGCTCCTTCAATTAGGGCTGTTGCAAAAAAAACTGCCGAAGTTTGCAATTTACCTAATGTTAGAGAAGGCAATAAGTATATATATGTATTGTTCCCAGAGGGTCCGGCAAGACAACTTGTAAGATATGCAGGTTTATCAAAGCCAACAGGTTGTGTATAAAAAGTTTACAAAGAAGCGAAAATTTTGTTTTTTCGCTTCTTTTTGGAGGGAACGATGGAAAATCTGGATTTTGTTAGTTTTATATATGTTATTTTGACATATATTGCTTTTGCGATTTTAATTGTTGGAATTGTATGGAAAATTGTTGTATATGCTAAAACACCTATGCCTGTGAAAATTCCTTTAACACCAGCTCCTAAAACAAAGACAGGTGCTTTTTTTAGAGTGCTTGGCGAAGTGTTTTTCTTTAAAAGCCTTTATCGTTCAAATAAAAGCACATGGATTGGCGGGTATGTTTTTCATGTGAGTTTAGCTATCGTTTTAATTCAACATGTGTTAAGACACTATGTGTATGATTTTTATAACGGCAATCCACCACAGTGGTATAATCTGCTTGTACCAATAGGTTTTGTGTTTGGTGTTTTAATGCTTATAAGCCTAGTTTATTTATTTTTAAGACGAATTTTTGTAGAGAGGGTAAAGTTTATTAGTGTATTGTCGGACTATTTTATACTCGTTTTACTTATGCTTATTACTATAGCTGGACTATCAGAAATAGCTTTTCAACCTGCAAGTGCTCTAGAAAAAAGCGTTGTTCAACTGGATGTTTTTTTCAATAGATTATTTGTTTTTAGACCAGTTAATATACCGCATAACCCATTTTTCTTATTACACTTTACATTGGTTTTAATATTACTTGGATATATACCATTTAGTAAGATTATGCATTTTGTGGGTATATTTTTTAGTCCAACTTTGTCTATGAGTGATGATGTAAGAGAAAACAGGTATACAGATGAAAAAACAACAAGGTTAACAATTTAGGAGGGGCAAAAGTGTCAAAAGAACATTATCATATTCACAAATTAACGGGCAAGATAAAAGCCCCTAGTTTATTAAGAAAAGGTATTCAAGCAACAGAATTTACTTTTGCGGCACTTGAAGAAGATATGGAGACCTTAGGGTTTCCAAGAAAGCTTCAAGAAGGATGGCAAGATAAAGCTGTTGGTGTTTTTAAGGAACTTTTAGATAATAATAAAGCTTTAAAAACATATATGGATATTTGTGTTAGGTGTGGAGCTTGTACTGATAAATGTCAGTTTTTTTTAGGTAGCGGGGATATCAATAATACGCCTGTTGGCAGAGCAGAGTTGATGCGTAAAGTTTATAGGTATTATTTTACACCCTTTAGCTCAAAAGGCGCAAAAGAACCATTTAATGAGCATGTTTTAAAACAATGGCAATCATACTTTTATCAGTGCTCTGAATGCAGAAGGTGCGCATATTTTTGCCCATATGGTATAGATACTGCAGAAATTACAATGGCCGCAAGAGAAATAATGGATTCAATTGGTGTTGGTGAAAAATACGCGACAAATACTATCACTCAAGTTTATAGAACAGGTAACAATATAGGTATAGATGCAAATGCTCTAAAAAACACAATTGCAGAGTTTGAAGAAGATTTAAAAGCTGAAACAGGTAAAGATATAAGAATTCCAATAGATGAAGAAGGTGCAGATGTTCTTCTTGTTCCGCCATCGGCTGACTTTTTTGCAATACCCCATATTGAATCAATGTTTGGCTATGCAAAAGTATTCTACAAAGCAGGCATTAGTTACACGTTGTCTTCATACGCTTCAGAAGCCGCCAATTTTGGTATGTTTATCGGAAGTTATACAAATACAAAAGAGATAAATAAACGTATTTGGGATGAAGCAAGAAGGTTAAAAGTTAAAAGGGTAATTATAGGTGAGTGTGGCCATGCATGGAGAGCAGCTTACAATTATTCAAATACAATGAATGGGCCTTTTGAATTCTTAGATCCAAAATACCCGCAACCTTCCCATATATGTGATTTTACACTTGGGCTTATAAAAGATAATGTAATAAAAATAGATAAAACAGCTAATGATGACAAAATTGTAACCTATCATGATCCATGTAACGTTGCAAGGGCATCACGCATGGGTACACAGCCAGGAGATCAGTTTAGTATACCCAGAGATTTAATCAAGGCAGTATGTAACAATTTTGTTGATATGCAAGAAAACGCAATAAAAGCAAAAACTTTTTGTTGTGGAGCGGGTGCTGGCTTACTTACAGATGAGATAATGCAAACACGAATAAATGGTGTTATGCCAAGAATGCAGGCTTTTAAAGAAGTCGTAGATAATCATAATGTAAATTTTTTTGCTACAATATGTGCTATATGCAAAACACAATTTTATGCAATGTTTCCATTATATGGTTTTGAAAGGGATTGGGTAGGAGGCATTCATCAGCTTGTGAGTGCTGCAATCGTATTGTAGTGGGAGTTATTATGTACAAAGTATTATTTCATATTGAGTTAGATGATACTGAACCATTAAAAGTTGCGTTTGCAAATATAAAAAACCTTTTGAAAGAGATAGATCAAAGCCAGTGCGATATAGAACTTGTTGCCAACTATAAAGGTCCACTGTTATTTTTAAAAAATAATATTGATATACACATGCACAATGATATAATACAGCTTAGTCAAATTGGCGTGAGATTTTTAATGTGCAATAATTCATTAAATAACTTGCATATCAATAAGGATGATTTAATTAAAGAAGTGGGCATTGTGTCAGCTGGTATTTTAGAAATTGTTAAGTGCCAGTCTGAAGGTTATGCGTATATTAGAACTTAATTAAGGAGGTATAAATGGAAAGAAAAATAAAAAAATTATCAATAATCATTTCAAGGAATGGTTTTGAAGAAGTATTACCGGGACTTATTATGGCAAATGGTGCTAGAATGGAAGGCATAGATGTAATGTTATTTTTTACATCTTTTGGGTTGGATGCTATTATTGAAAAAACTATGGATAATTTGCCTTTAATCAATAAAACCCATCCTGAGCTTACAATAGAAGGTTTTAAACAAGCAATGGAAAAGTTTGATTTTCCAACTATTAGAGAGTTTATTGAGATGATACATGATTCTGGGGCAAAGATATACGCATGCAGGGCAACTGTTGACCTTTGGGGTATAAAAAAAGAAGATTTTTGTCCTGAAGTGGATGACATTATATCTGTTGGACAGTTTTATACATTTTCAGATGATGCGCAGATAATATTTACTTAAAATGACATATTTTCCTATTTTTGTAGAACTTGAGAATAAAGAAATAGTTGTGGTAGGGGCAGGTGATGTTGCATTGAGAAAAATTTTAACACTGCTGCCCTTTAACCCTAAAATAACTGTTGTGGCTAAAGAAGTAAATGGAGAAATAAAGAGATTATATGATTTAAACAAAATTGATTTAAGAATCAAATATTTTGAAGAAAGCGATATTAAAAAGGATACGTTTTTTGTGATTGTTGCAGTAGATGATTTAGATTTACAAATGCACATTGCAAATATTTGCAATGAAAAAAATATACTTGTTAATAGTGTTGATAAACCCCAATATTGTAGCTTTATTTTTGGTTCAATTATTCGTAAAAAAGATTTGGTAATTGGTATAAGTACATCATCTAAGGCTCCAGCTGTTTCAAAGGTTTTGAAAGAATATTTACTACAATATTTACCAGATAATATTGAAAGTTTAATTGAGAAAGTTAGTGAATTAAGAAAAGTTAATTTTAAAACCATGCAAGCCACAATAAAAGATTTTTTTAACAATGTTAGAAATTAATGTACCACGCATTTATATAAGTGCTATAAAAAAAAGCTCCGGTAAAACAACTGTAGCCGTAGCTCTTTCAAAAATTTTATCTGAAAAATACAATCTTCTTACATTCAAAAAAGGTCCAGATTATATTGATCCAATGTGGCTTGAATGTGCAAGCAAAAACTATTGTTATAATTTGGATTTTTTCTTTCTAAAGGATAATCTTTATAATTATTTTGTAAATAAAATCAAACAAAATAATTGCAATTTTTGTCTTATTGAGGGCAATCATGGTTTGTTTGACGATATCTACCTAGACGGAAAAACGAGCAATGCGAGTTTGTCTAAAATTACTAAAACACCGGTTGTACTAGTTATTGATGCAAGCGAATTTGGTAGGAGTATCGCAGCTTTACTCCAAGGTTTTGTAAATTTTGATAGAGATGTTTTTATAGGCGGCGTTATTCTCAATAAAATTCAATCAGCTCGCCAAGAGAACAAGCTAATTGAAGCGATAAAAAAATATGTAGGGATACCAGTTTTAGGTGTTTTGCCACAACAAAATCAGTCAATTGACCAAAGGCATTTAGGCCTTTCATCAATATTGCCGATAGAAAAAAAACAAGAACTAATTGAAAATATTACTTACAATTTGGAAAAATACATGGATATACAAGAAATTATCCATATTGCACAACAATCGCCCAAGCTTTATGCCGATGAGAATAAATTGACTATAAAAAAATTAAATAAAAATGTTAGGCTAGCCATTGCTTATGATGAAGCGTTTAATTTTTATTACAATCAAAATCTAGAAAATTTGCAGTTAATGGGTATTGAAATAAAAAAGTTTTCACCACTATACGATGAACAGCTACCCGTTGCAGATGCTCTATACATAGGTGGGGGTTTTCCTGAATTATTTTTAAAAAAACTACAAAACAATAACAGTATTCGCAAACAAATAAACAAATCAGCAAATGATGGTATGCCAATATACGCTGAATGTGGCGGTCTGATGTATTTAACAAATAGTATATACTATAGTGACATTATTGGAGAAATGTGTTCAGTGTTTGATTTACAAACACATATATCCAAAAGGCCCATTGGTCACGGATATACTATATTATTACCAAAAAATAAAGAAAGTTTTATAGGCAACAAAAAGATTAATGCACATGAATTCCACCATGCTTTTTTCCCAACTTTTATTGGAATTGATTGTTTTTTTAATATTGAAAGGGGATACGGTATAAATGGCACTTGCGATGGGGCGATAAAAAATGATGTTTTAGCTGGATTTTCTCATATTTTTGATTACAATAATGATTTTTTTTACAATTGGATTAAATCGAATGCACTTGATTCATAAATAATTTAATGTATAATCAACATGTATGTTATCAAAAGCAATTAGTTGGGTTGCAGAAGGTTTCAGGCTATTCAAGTTAGCTTGGTCTGTTTTCTTACTTCAAACATTGTTTATATTTCTTACCATAGCAGTTTCTTACTTAATGAAAATATTTGTTTTGTCTATATTTTTATACATTATACAGATACTTTTAACAGCAGGCATGTTTATAAGTTTTTATAATGTAAAAAACTCTCAAAAAATAACATTTGATAATCTATTTGATGGTTTTTCCTATAATTTGTCCGGTTTGATAATGCTTAGCATCATTTTTTTGCTTTTTAGTTTAATTGCGTCTTACTTATTAGTCCAATTTGTAAACGTAAATGATTTCATTTCAAATTACAAACAGATAGCTATAAAAAACTATACACCAATTTCCATTAGCCATTGGTTCTATGCTTGAAATCTTTCATGAAAACTACGATATATAAAATGGAATTTTGTCATTTTTAGCTTTATAGAGCAATTCATCGGCTCTTTGCACAATAGATGCAAACGTATCGTTTAATCTAACTGATGTTGCTCCTATTGACGCGCTAACAAATATATTATCTAATTTTATATTGAAAGCCGATGTAATCTTTTTGGCGTAAGGCTCAATTTTACTAAAAGTAGTATGTGGCAAGATTATAGCAAATTCATCGCCGCCCCATCTGCACAGCATATCACTTAGGCGCGAGTTTTTTATTAAAATTTCTGCAAAGTTTTTCAGTATTTCATCGCCTTTCAAGTGACCGTATGTGTCATTTATGTATTTGAAATTGTTTATATCAATCATGCAAATAGAAAATATGTAGCCATATCGCTCAAATCTACACAACTCTTTTTTTAAAGATTCTTCAAAGTATCTACGGTTATATAACTTTGTTAGATGATCTTTATAAGCCATATCAATGAGAGTGTTTATGAAGGTAGTGTATTTTTGATGTATATCAACCTCATCTAATGTAGAGCTTATTTTTTTGCATATTTCGTTTAAAAATTGCATATTTAAATCTTTTTGCATTACTACCTCCAACAATTACGTTTGACAAACACAAAGTGTAACAAAATTATTTTGACCAATCAATAAAAAAATGATAAAATTTTAAAAATGTTTGAGTTTAAAAATGTGAGAGTAGAAAAAAGAGGAGAAAAGATTATAGAAAATGCAAGTTTTAAACTTATGCAAACAGGTCTAGTATGGCTTAGGGGTCCTTCTGGTAGCGGAAAGTCTACAATTTTAAGAATAATGTGCGCTTTAGAAAGCCCAACACATGGTGATGCTTTATACAAAGACTCATTAATATATAACCTTGATATACCCACCTTTAGGTCAAATTGCATTTATGTGCCGCAAATGCCCATTCTTGGCCAAATGAATGTAGTTGAATGTATCAGATTACCATTTACATTTAGGGCAAACTCAAAAAAAACTTTTAACGAAAAAAAGCTTTATGATTTGTTAGAGTATTTTGAATTAAATGATGCTTTGTCTAAAAATATTACACAGCTCTCGGGTGGAGAGAAATTGCGCATTGCACTAATTCGTGCCATTCTTCTTGATCCAGAGTGTTTATTGTTAGATGAGCCAACAAGTGCGCTTGATTTGCCAATGGAACAAAAAACCTTACAATTACTTAAAGAGCTATCTGAAAAAAAACTTATTATTGCTTCATTTCATACAGGCTCAATAAAAGGGTTTTGCACGCAAACTATTACAATTGAGAATCGCCATGCAAGCGCAAGTTGAAACAATCTCATTGCTTCAATTAATTATTTCATATTTAATGCTATTTGTTATTTTTTTCGTGAATTACACAGAAAAGTTAAATTTAACAAAAGACATTGTGTTTTCTTTTTTGCGAATGAGTGTTCAATTGCTTCTTATTGGGTATATCCTTAAGTTTATCTTCCAGATAAACGATGCTGTTATAGTACTTATATATTATGCTATTATGGTTTTATTTGCTGCAAATATTGTAAAGCAAAGGACAAAAGTAACATTTACACATGCTGGCGTTATAATTTTTGGAACTATTTTTATAGCGGGATTGGTTGTTACAATTTTTATGTCTGTTGTTAGTATTGGACTAAACAACCCATTTGAGGCAAGGTATTTTATTCCTTTAGCTGGCATGATAGTGGGAAATTCAATGAATTCTACCACGATTGCAGTTGAGCGTTTTTTTAGTGAGATCAAACAAAACAGGCAATATGTTGAAGAATTGCTTTCATTGGGTGCATTGCCAAAAGAAGCTGCTTTCGAATTTAAGCAAAAAGCTTTTAGAGCAAGTCTTGCGCCGCAGCTTGCAAGTGTTAGTGCAATGGGTGTTGTAAGTCTTCCCGGCATGATGACAGGTCAAATATTATCTGGTATAAGCCCCACAGAAGCAATTAAATATCAAATGGTAATCTTGCTTGCTATTAATACAGCTATCTGTTTGTCAGTGTATATTTTACTATCTTTTGAACAAAAAAAATTTTTTAACTTATTAACTCAATTAAACATCTAAGGTATTATTGGGTGTATCGTATGACATTTTATCAATGTCAAGCTCAAGATTTTCTAACCATGCGTAAAATTTTTCTATATTATCTTTGCCTTTTATAAAAGCTCCATGCTGTGGCGCTATCATGTCAATGTCTAGTTTTCTTGCCATATCCACCCATTTGTTTATAGCCGTTTTACTTGACATATACCTTTTGTGAAAACCGAGCATATACTGTGTGTGATTATCAAAATCTTCTACAAAGATATAGTTTTGACCAAGCGATGCGCCTAAATCTCCACTGTATAAAATTTTTGATACAGGGTCATAAATTTGAAAGTTTCCGGGTGAGTGTAAGAAATGCGCTGGGAGTATGTAAAGTTCACATTCGCCAAGTTTAATTTTTCCACCTTCATCTGATAAACCTATAAGTTTATTTATAAATAGTGAATCAACGCCAATATGTGGCAAAAATCTTATCCATAGGTTTGATATTAAGGCTTTGGTTTTTGGTAGTGTCATAAGATAGCCATTTATAGCAGAAACAATATCTGGATCTTGATGCGATAAGAAAATATAATTAATATTGCCTATCCCGCTTATAGCGCCTATTTCTGTTAATACATGCTTAAATACTTTGTGTCCTCCTGGGTCTAAGATGGCACTATTTTTGTTGTCGACAATTAAATGGACGTTTGCTTGCACCATTTGACCACTGCCAAAATCTTCAAGCAGAATATTTTGGTGAAAACCGTTATCAAATAGCACTGTATTATTTGCCATAAAAGCCTCCTGATTTAATTTTTTTCTATTTTAATAAAATTGACTGTAATTGTCAAGATATGCTGAATGAAAATAATAATTAATTTGCTGCCTACCATATAAAACGACGAGTTTTTTGTTAAAACACATTGGTGGAGCTAAGGGGGATCGAACCCCTGACCTCTTGGCTGCCAGCCAAGCGCTCTCCCAGCTGAGCTATAGCCCCAAAACCTTTATCATACTAAACAAAAATTGTTTTTTTGTCAATTGCTTTTTTATAATATTGAAAATTAATTGTGTGTTTTTTGTCAATAAATGTGTCAAATACCACCTAAAGTCGATAGCTTTAGGTGGTATAGATTTTGGGGGATTTTTACTTCTTTACGCCTTTTCCTGGACCTTCTGGTGCACCTTTTTCTGTTGGTTCACCCGCTTTTTCCCATGCATCAAAGCCACCTTCGAGGTTAACTACATTATTGTAGCCCAATTCTTTTAATTCATAGGCTACTATAACACCTCTTCCACCAGTTTTGCAGTAAACCAAATAGGCTTTGTTTTTGTCTGGAAACCATGTTGGAGCTTGAAAATCAATTAAACCCCTTGGAGCCCAAATTGCACCTGGTATGTGGCCAGCTGCATATTCTGGATATTCTCTTGCATCTAAAACGATGTAGCCTTTTTGAATAAGGTCTTTGGCTTCTTGTACGCTTACATTGTGGACGCATGTCTTTGCTTCTTTAATCTTTTTTTCTGCAAGGTCAGTCAAGCTGTAAGCGTACTTTACAGGCAATGATGCAAGAAAACTAACCAGCGCGAACAAAACCAAAAAACGTTTCATAAAAAACACCTCCTCTTATTTTATTACATACATTATACAATTATGTTAGTATAATGCAATAAAATTTTTGATTAAATTTATTTTATTCTTTCAATTAGATTATAAGCGTTACTTATACAATCATTAAATCCAACACCGTAGAAAGCATTGCCAACAAAGTAAATTCCTTGATTTTTTGATTCAAATGTTTGCAAATCGTTTATAATTTGTTGATGATTCATCAAATACTGTGGTATTGCGTGAGTGTATTTTATAATTTTGTAATATTCAAATGGGGCATAGATGTTCGCGCTTCGTTGCAATTCTGCAATGCTAGATTGCAATATATCTAAATTGTTTTTGAAAATAATAGATGGTCTTAGAGCACCGCCTAAAAACATTCTAACCAAAAACCTATCCTCAAAGCTTCTATTTTTAAATATACTTGAATCAAAAAGAACGCCGATTGTATCATTAATTTTGTTTAAATCAAACAAATAGCCATAAGAATCTACGGTGCTGTTTGCAAATTTTTTATCAAACCCTAGTGCAGTAACTACTATTGGTGAATATGGTATGGTTTTTAATTCGTCTGATAGATTTTTATCTAAATTGCATATGATGTTTGCTGCCAAAAAAGCTTGTGTAGCTAGAACTACATAATCTGCTTCAAAATAGCTCAAGTTTGTATAAACCAAAAACCTAGATTTTTTTTCTATAGTCTTTACATAATGACCATTTAAAATATTGAGACTTTTGGATAAATGGTCTATAAATGACTGCATGCCATCTTTGAAAGAGTACAATTGTTTTGCAAATGAGCCTGATGCAGAAGCTGCGCTGGCTTTTTTTTGTCTAATTAATTTTATTAAACCTTTTATTAAAGAGCCATATGTAGACTCTATTTCTTTTATACGCTTAAAGTTAGACATTATGCTCATTGTGTAAGGATCTGCTGCATATATGCCAAGTGACATTGGACCAATTAGTTTATCCAAGAATTCTTTACTAAGCCGCCTAATAACAAATTCAGCTACAGTTTCATCGTTATAATTTGGTTTAATAAAAGGTTCTTTTAAAAGTGCCAATTTTGATTTTAAGCTCAAAAAATTATCTAAGATTAATTTTTGCTGTTTTTGGGGTATTTCATAGAGTCTTCCATCAAATATAAATTTTCTGTTTGATGATTGATTGGCTTGTATTAAGTTTTGTGAAAATCCAGCTTGCTCAATAAATTTGATTGTATTTTCATTGTATAAAAATCCATTTGGACCGGCTTCGACTAAATAACCATTTTCTTCTATAGTGCGAATTTTGCCACCATTTTGCTGTTCTTTTTCTAAAACTAAAACATCAAAACCTTCTTTTTTTAGTAAATATGCACAAGCAATACCAGAAATGCCTGCTCCAACAACAATTACTTTTTTCATATATACTTTCCTAAAATTTTTTTTAACACTTCTATAAATTCATCATCATCATTAAAACAGCTCAATCGTGTAAGTTTTATATTTAAATATTTGGCAATATTTGCATAAACAAAGTCTATTTCGTAAATTGTTTCTGTATTGTCCGTTACAAAACTAACTGGCACGATAAGCACATTTTTTCCTCTAAGAGATGTTAATATATCAATAGTTGAAGGCTCAAGCCATTTTATGGGCCCAAGTTTAGATTGAAACGCAATGTAGTAGTTTTTTACATTAAGACTTTTTGTTATAAGTCTGCAAAAAGTATATGTGTCTTTTTCGTATGAATCGTTTTTTGCTATTTTCACAGGTAAGCTATGATTTGAAAAGATAACTGCATCTGGCAAAATCTCAAAGTACTTGTCTTTAACTTTTTGAATGTAAAACTCATTAAATTCTTTAAAAACACTCAAAGGTGGTAAAATTTTTTTGGGTTTTAATTCAAATAGTGATCCGTAAAGCGTTTTTGAGTAAATTGTGTATAAGGGTAAAAATAGTCTATTTGGTTTTAAGTCGCAAATCGGTTTTGAGTATGAAAAGCAATAGTCTACTGGCCTGTGCAAGATATTTTGTAGTTTATTGGCTTGAGAAATTGTTATTTTAAGTAGCGGAGAGGGTGCTTTTTTTAGTATTTTACAAGTAGAAAAAGCGCGACTTAGCATTAGTGTGGCAAACATTTGTAGCATAATAGGGTTTTTAATATTTGATATGTACGGATCACTAAACATTTTATACAAGAAAGTAAAACATTCGATTTTCTTTGAAACGTAGCCCAAATTAACTATTGTTATATTCATGCACTACATCAACTAGAAATTTTAAGTTGTCTTGCGGTGTTTGAGGCAATACGCCATGACCTAAGTTAAAAATATGCGCACTACCATGCATCTTTTTTAATAAATTGATTGCATGATGTTTTATAGTTTTTTTATCCGCAAGCAATATAGTATTATCCAAATTACCCTGAAGACATTTGTTTGTTTTTTTTGAAATTGCTGGCAAATCAACTCTCCAATCAAAACTATATGCATTTGTAGGCAATTTTAAAATATAGTCCAATAAATGATTTGCGCAAGTGGCAAAATAGATTGAAGGTTGTTTAAGAGTTTTCAGTATTTTAAGATTATACTTAAAAACATAATCTTTATAAATAGTTGGCGATAAAATACCAGCCCAACTATCAAACAATTGATAACAATCGCACCCACTTTCAAGCTGTCTGTTTAGATAATCAATAGTGAGATTTGTTAATGCATCCATGAGTTTAGTAAATTTTTGAGGTTCTTGATAAATAAAAGCTTTTGGAGAGTAAAATTTCGTATCATTAAAAAGATAACAAAACAATGTAAATGGCCCAGCTGCAAAACCAATAAGAGGCTTTTTTGTATATGTTTTAATTAGCTTTATGCCTTCAAATACAAAATCCAATTTATTTGATAGTCCATTGTAACTGATATTTTCAATATTTACGTCAACCAGTGGAGAACTTCCATCATGATAATAAATTTTGGCATCTATAGCTAAAAGCGGTATCAATATATCAGAAAATAGTATCGCAGCATCGACATTTAAGACTTCAAGGGGCAAAAGCGTTGTTTTAGCTATTATTTCAGGTATAATGCACATTTGCAAAAAAGTATAGTTTCGTCTTAGCTTTCGGTACTCTTTTAGGGCTCTTCCTGCTTGTCTCATTAGCCATATAGGCGTTTTTTGTCCTTTTATTCCGTTTAATCTATCTAAAAAAATCATCATTTAAGCTTTTGCCTCGTGCCAATTTTTACCAACGCCAATATTGACCTTCAGCGGTACCTCAAAATTAACACATTGTTCCATAGATTCTTTTAAAATGGGTTTTATTTTATCAATTTGGTTATCTTTGCATTCAATTATAAGTTCGTCATGGATTTGTAAAATGATTTTAGCATCAAAATTTTCTAGTGCTTTGTCAAGTTTTACCATTGCTATTTTTATAATATCTGCTGCTGTGCCTTGAATCTTTGCATTAACGGCTGCTCTTTTTTCAAACTCGGCTAACTTTTTGTTTGGACTATTTATGTTTTCAAAATATCGTCTTCTGTTAAAGTACGTTTGAGTGTAACCCAAAATTTTTGATTCTTTGAGTGTTTCTTCGATAAATTCTTTAGCTTTTGAAAAACGTTTAAAATAGCGCTCTATATACTCAGATGCTTTTTGAGGTGTTATTGAAAGCGTTTTTGCAAGACTTTTTTCTCCCATTCCGTAAATAATACCAAAATTAATTATTTTTGCAATCCTTCTGGCATGACTATCAACCATTTCTGGTAAAATATTGAGTACTTCGCAGGCAGTTTGTGAGTGTATATCTAAATCTTTTTTAAAGATATCCATTAAAGTAGGGTCTTTTGATAATTCAGCTAATATCCTTAACTCAATTTGGGAGTAATCTGCACAGATTAAACTATATTTATCTTTTGCAATAATTGCTTCTCTTATATTAAAAAATGGGTTATCAAGTGGGAGATTTTGCATATTAGGGTTTGATGAAGAAAGCCTTCCAGTTAGTGTTAGTGTTTGATTAAATGTTGTATGTATGCGGTTATTTTTGTCTACATTGTTAAGTAATGGTTCTATGTATGTTGATAAAAGCTTTGTTAGTGTTCTATAATCAATAATGAGTTTTGCCACAGGATGATCGATTTGCTCTAGTACAAAAGAATCTGTTGAATATCCAGTTTTTGTTTTTTTTATGGGTTTTATTGATAATTTTTCATATAAAGCTACTTGGAGTTCTTTAGTAGAATTTATATTGCATGGCCCAATGAATTTTTTTATTGAAGAGCGTTTTTCTTCAATTAAATCATTTATAAGCATTTTATAGTGTTTTAACTTTTTAATGTCTATACCTATGCCTTCTTGTTCCATTTTTTTCAATATAATTCTAAGTGGCAGCTCTACTTCAAATAGTAAAAATTCTAGACCAAATTTTTTAATTAAATCTAAAAAGATTGGTTTGAGATACTGTATTTTTTCATTTTCATGAAGTTTTGAAACCGTATCGTATAAACCTTTATCAATAAATAGAGCGCATTGCTCGATATTGCCTGCGCTTTTTGGCTGAATTAAGTAAGCGGCAAGCTCTAACAAAATAACATCATTTGTTTGGTTTTCTGATTTTTCAATATTGAATAAAAACACATGTTTATTTTTGTTTTCTTCAGTGGTAGTAGCTTCTATTTTGTTCATTAAACTTTTAAAATTATACATTTCAAAAAGTTTTTTAAGCGTTTTGCTATCTGGTTTGTTTCTTTTGATAGACTCAATTGAGATATCTATATCTATAGCCTCATCAAGCGTGGTTAAACTTTTGTACAGTTTTAATGTCTCTTCATCAAGATGCTCTCTTAATTTATCAGGTAATTTACTTTTATTTTCAATAATGCCTTCAATGTTGGTATAATCGTGCAACAATTTAACAGCAGTTTTTGGGCCAATACCTTTGATTCCTGGTATGCCATCTGATGTATCACCAATTAAAGCAAGCAAATCACTTATTTGGTTTGGTAAAACGCCAAATTTTTCTACAGTTTTTTTATAGTCATAAGTAGTATTTTTAACCGGGTCAAAGATAAAAACATTACCATCCACAAGCTGGAATAAATCTTTATCTTGAGTTACAATGATAATTTCATAATTTTTTTTAAATTTATTTGTAAGTGTGGCTATGATATCATCTGCTTCGAATCCCGGTATTTCTAAATATTTTATACCAAAAGCATTGATTATCTCTTTTGTGGGCTTAATTTGGATAGAGAGCTCTTGGGGCATTTTTGGGCGCTGTTTTTTGTAATCATCAAATAATACTTTTCTAAATGTTTTTTCTTTCGAATCAAAACAAATTAGGATAAATTGTGTATTTAACATCAAAAGTAATCTTGAAAAACCAAATATGACGCTTGTTGGAAAATCATTGTGTGATAAATTTTTTATAGCATAAAAAAATCTATATAAAAATGAATTCCCATCTACTAAATAAATTTTTTCTTTCATAACTATTTGACAAATGGCACAGATTTTACCATAATACACTTGTTTAGTGGGCGATTAGCTCAGTGGAAGAGCGCTTGCTTCACACGCAAGAGGTCACAGGTTCGATACCTGTATCGCCCACCATTTTTTATTATTTAATGCTTTTTTGTAACTATCCTTAGCGATAGCTCATCAAGCTGTTTTTGATCCACTTCGTTTGGAGCTACTGTTAAAGGACACACGCCTTTTTGTGTTTTTGGAAAAGCAATTACTTCCCTAATAGATTCTTCTTTTAAAATTAGTGTTACGAGTCTATCAAAGCCAATGGCTAATCCACCGTGTGGTGGTGCTCCGTATTTTAAAGCATCAATGAGAAACCCAAATTTTAATCTTGCTTGTTCATCTGAGATATTTAATATCTTAAACATTTTCTTTTGCAGTTCGCTATTGTGAATCCTTATGCTTCCACCGCCAATTTCTGTACCATTTAATGTAATATCATAAGCCCTAGCTTTAACTAGTTCTGGATGTTCTTCTAACAATTCTATATCTTCAATTTTTGGTGAGGTAAATGGATGGTGCATTGCATCCCATCGTTTTTCATCTTCATTGTATTCAAATAATGGAAAATCTACAACCCATGTAAAATTAAACTCATCTTTGTTGGCTAAATTCAATCTTTTTGCAAGTTCAACCCTTAATGCTCCAAGTGCGCTGTAAACAATTTCTTTTTTGTCTGCAACAAAAAATACGATATCGCCCACTTTTGCATCAAGTCTTTTAAGAATCTCATCTAAATGTTCCTTTTTGAAGAATTTTACAATAGGTGATTGCAACTCATTTTCTCTAATTTTTATCCATGCAAGACCTTTTGCTTTAAATACACTAACAAGTTTAGTAAGCTCATCAATTTCTTTTCTTGAAAACCATTCGCAACCTTTAGCGTTTATGGCGCATACAATACCTTTTTGGGCAGCTGCGTTAAATACCTGAAAATCACAAACGCGTGCTATATCTGTTATATCTTTTAATTCCAAAGCATATCTCATATCAGGCTTATCTGAGCCAAATCGACGCATCGCTTCATCGTAGGATATACGCTTAAATGGTATATCAAGTTCAATACCCAATGTTTCTTTGAAAATTGAGTAAATAATCCCTTCTGTTACTTGCATAACATCTTCTTCATCAACAAAGCTCATCTCAAGGTCAATTTGTGTGAACTCTGGTTGTCTATCGGCTCTTAAATCTTCATCCCTAAAACATTTTGTTATTTGATAGTACCTATCAAAACCAGCAACCATTAAAAGCTGCTTAAATAATTGTGGCGATTGAGGCAGGGCATAAAATTTACCAGCGTCTAGTCTGCTTGGAACTAAAAAATCCCTTGCACCTTCTGGTGTACTTTTAGTCAGCATGGGCGTTTCTATATCAATAAATCCTTGAGAGTCTAAGTACTTTCTTGCAGCAAATGCAGCTTTGTAGCGCATTATTAGGTTTTTTTGCATGGTAGGCTTTCTTAAATCAAGATAGCGGTATTTAAGACGTGCTTCTTCATTTGCATTTACGTATTCTTCAACAGGCAAAGGCGGTACTTCGCTGGTTGATAAAATATTTAAGTCTTTGGCTAATACCTCGACCTTGCCAGTTTTTAAATTTGGATTTTGTGTACCTTCTGGTCTTGGTCTAACTAATCCAGTAATTTTTACGCAATACTGACTGCGAAGTGTATGGGCCTTTTCGTGCAATTCTTTGTTTTCTTTGGGGTCAAAAACCACTTGCACAATGCCTTCTCTGTCTTTTAAGTCAATAAAAACTACTCCACCGTGATCCCTCCAGTTTTGCACCCATCCATGCAAATTGACTGTAGAGCCTAAAAATTTTTCATCAATATTTCCGCAATAAGCAGTTCTATCAAGTGGCATAAAAAACTCCTTTTAAAATATTTTCTAAATGATTTAATTTGATTGTTTCTTGAGTTGAATTTTTCATGTTTCTTACGATACATGTGTTATTTTTAAACTCATTTTCGCCTACTATAATACACACAGAAGCGTTTAATTTGTCAGCTTTTTTAAGCATGCTTTTTAAGCTTTTACTTTCGTATTCACAGTAAACACTGTATGTTAAATCTTTTAGTATTTGTAGTATTTGCAATGCATGAAATGTTACATTTAAATTCGCAATATATATATCTACGCTATTTTGCGCTTTTTTATCTATCATGTCAATCAAGCGTTCTTCACCAGCAGCAAAACCCACACCACAAATCTCTTTTCCACCTAAATCGGCAATTAAATTGTCATACCTTCCTCCAGCTGAGATTGTGATAGAATTTGTAAACTCAAACACAAACTTTGTATAGTAATCAAGTCCTCGAACAAGCATGTTGTTTTCAGTATATTGAATATTTAAAGCTTCCAAGCACGATTTAACGCCATCGTAATGTTTTTGGCAACTTTCACAAACATAATCTTTTAGTTTTGGCGCACCCATTGTGACAACTTTACATTTTTCATTTTTACAATCAAGAATTCTAAGAGGGTTTTTGTACAGTCTTTTTTGGCAGTCTTCACACAATGAGTCTTTATATTTTTCAAGGTAATCGAATAATGCTTTTGAGTAGGTTGGTCTACACAGTGGACACCCAATGTTGTTGATTTCTAAGTTAGCTTGAATATTTAACTTTTCAAACAATAATTTGTTTATATACACAATTTCTGCATCAATGGCAGGGCTTTTAATGCCAAAAACCTCTGCGCCAACTTGATGAAATTGTCTAAATCTTCCTTTTTGTGGCCTTTCATAGCGAAACATTGGGCCAATGTAGTACAACTTATTAAATACAGATGTCTCAAGATTGTTTTCTATAAAAGCCCTTGCAATGCCAGCTGTTCCTTCTGGTCGCATTGTTAATGATTCTCCGGACTTGTCAATAAATGTATACATTTCTTTTTCTACAATGTCTGTTACATCGCCAATGCTTCTTTTAAAAACAGAAGTTTTTTCTAATATTGGTGTTCTAATTTCTTTATATCCCAAAAACCTAAATATACTTTTTGCACTATCTTCTAAAAAATGCCATTTTTCGATCGTATCTGGCAGTATATCTTTAAAACCCTTCAAAAGCTACCCCCTAGCTTTTTTTAAAAATACTAAGCTAGCAATTGGAAATAATACTAAATTTGGCAACCAAATTGCATAATAATATGCATTATTACTAGCATATAAACTTTTACCGAACATTTCAAGTATGTAGAAAATTACAAAAGCAAACATACTAAAAATTATGCCAAACGTCCTACCAGATCTGTAAAAGCTCAAACCAGAAACATAACCGATGATTGATAAAATAAAAACACTTGTAGACAACACTAACATTTGGTGCAGCTCAAACAGTGCATCGCTGTTATTTGGATGTGTTTTAATATATTTAATAAGTTTATTTATGGGCATGAAACCGGGGTTGTTGGCAAAGTTATAAGTTAAATCGGGAAAATTTATCACAATTGTGTAAACTTTAAAATATGCGCTATTGATGCTGTTGTCATTTTTATAAAATAGATTTCCATCAAAGAACTTTAGGGCAAAACCATTTATTGTGTCTAAAAATTCAGCCTTTTTTGCTTTGATGATTTTGTTTTCTATATCTGCAAATATGTCGTAGGCTTTATCGTGTTTTGGTGATAAACTGCTCGTGTAAATTGTAAATTTTTTTGTTTTAAAAAATGTATTTTCTGATAATCCTGATTGTATATTTGTTTTTGCAAGCCTATAGAGTTTGTTTCTATATGAGGCATTTGCAATTGGCGATAGATAAGCTACGATAAAAAATAAAAAAATAAAGACAATAAATGTGAATAAAAGTGCACTTTTGTAAATCCTAAATGTTGAAAGTCCAATAGTTTTTGCAATATCAACTTCCAAGTTTTTAGACATTTGAGTGTATGTGAGGTTTATTGAAAGCATTAAACTCATGGGTATTGTGAAGATTGCCAAAAATAAAGCCATATAAGAAAGTATAGTTAACATATCTAATAAGCTTGTACCAGTGGAAAACAGCACATCCGAAAATTTAACCGTATCACCCACCAGCATAATAATTGTTATAATAGCAAGACTTATGAAAAACGACTTTGTGAGTTTTGCTAAAACGTACCTATCAAATAGCTTTATACCAAACAGCTAAAAGCCCTCCCAGGTAAAATTGTTGATTTAAATTTTCTAATATCTAATTTTTTTTTCTCAATTTTTGAAAAATACTCTTGCATAGTTAAAAAGTTTGTATTGTTTTTTAGCAGATTTAGCAATTTTACAAATTCATCAATAAATGGCCCACCCTCAATTTCCGCGTGCACGGGTAAAACACCGATGGTTGTTTTATTAATTGACTCTAAGGTTAAGTTTGTAAATTCTTTTGGGTTTTCTTCTAAACATGGCAAATTTGATGGTAATTCTATAAGTTTTGTGATTTCTTCTATAAATGGCTTTTGAGCCCTTGATATACTTAAGAATTTTATAAATTTTAAGTTTTTAATGTATTTCAAAGCAGCCTCAGAACAAACCCAACCAGGTGCGCCAAATGATTGAGGATAATGTTTGTAAATTGCAAAGTAAGTTGATATACCTTTTTCAAACCAGTTTTTTATGTCTGCTTGGTTTAATTTGTAAATATTGTCTTGCCAAAATCTATGGTCCCATGCATGAAACTCTACTTCATGGCCAAAGTGTTTTATTTGAAGCAAAATTTCTTTCAAGGTTGCCAAAATAGGCGCTTTTAATATTGTTCCATATAGCGCTGTTTTAAGTCCATAAGAGCTTGTAGCTTTTGTTTTTAATATTTTTTTAAAAAATGCGGGTTTTAGGAGGTATAGCAGTGCTTTGCCAGAATTATCAGGTCCAAGCGTAACATAAAACGTAGCTTTTATATTAAACTCATCAAACACTTTAATGAGTTTTGGTACGCCTATTTTTAAACCTTTATAGGTATCTACATCTACTTTGATGCAAACACTATTCATACTCTTTAATAAATGCATCAATTGATAAACGCAAAGCTTCTTCCAATGATACATTTGGTGTCCAATTGAGTATTTTTTTGGCTTTTTCTATAGAAGGTTTTCTATTGTATATATCTTGATATGATTCCCCGTAGAATTCTTTTGAATCTATTTCAATAATTTGTGAAAACTCTTTATCGTTTTTGTGTTTTTCGTGTTGAGAAAAAATTTCTCTCATAAGATAAGCCAAATCTTTAATCGATAAATTATTGTTTGGGTTTCCGATATTTATAATTTGTCTATTGCAAATATTGTTTTCGTTTTTTAAAATTCTTATTAGGGCTTCAATCCCATCACTGATATATGTAAAGCTACGCATCTGTTTTCCACCATCTACTAAATAAATGGGTTTTTTAAACAATAATGAAGCTATAAATTGTGTAACGACTCTTGATGAGCCTTCTTTGGCAATTTCTATTGAGTCTAACTTTGGCCCAATCCAGTTAAATGGTCTAAAAAGTGTAAATGGTAAGTCTTCATGATTACCATACGCCCAAATAACTCTGTCTAGTAATTGCTTTGAAGCAGAGTAAATCCAGCGCTCTTTATTGATTGGTCCTGTGCATAGTGGGCTTTTGTCTTCGTCAAATTCTGCATCTGGACTTATGCCATATACTTCTGACGTTGATGGAAAAACTATGCGTTTTTTATATTTAGCGCATTTTTTGATTATTTCTAAGTTTGCTTCAAAATCAAGATGAAATACCCTCAGCGGATCTTCAACATACATTTTTGGTGTAGCAATTGCAACAAGTGGCATAACACAGTCACACTTTTTAATATGATACTCAATCCACTCTTTATTGATTTCAATATCACCTTCTACAAAATGCAGCCTTGAGCTTTTAAGCTCTTTTATGCGATTGTCATCTATATCCATGCCATAGACTTCCCAGTCTGTCGAACTAAGTATCTTTTCGGTTAAATGATAACCGATAAAACCATTTACGCCCAAAATTAGTATTTTCACAAATATCCCCCTTTTAATATATTATAAATCTCTTGTTCTTTGTATATTTTTCCATCATACTCTACTTCTTTTAACTCAAGTGAGCCTTGTTTTGTTCCAATATATACATGGTTATCAATAACAGCAATTTGCTTGGGCTTTAATTTAATATTAGATGGCAGTGCCCACCAAATTATTAGTTCTTTTGTATTGTAATAGCAAAAACTTCCGGGATAAGGCTTTGTAACTGCCCTTATTAAATTGTATATTTCAATTGCACTCTTTTCAAAGTTGATTAAACCATCCTGTTTGGTTCTTCTGCCAAAGTAACTTGCTTTTGATTCATCTTGTTTTATGGGATTTATAGTGTTATTTTTAATCTTAGGCAGCGTTTCATCAAGTAATTTTATGGCTAATGTTTCTAATTTTTCATACAGTGTTTTGGCAGTATCATAAAAATCAATGTCTATGCATTTTTGTGCGATAATGTCACCAGCGTCAGCTTTTTCTATCATATAATGAAGAGTAACGCCTGTTTGTTTTTCGCCATTTACTAGTACCCAATTGACGGGAGCTCTGCCTCTGTATGCAGGCAAACAAGAACCATGTAAATTTATAGCTTTGTGGGGTGGTATATCCAATATATCTTTGCAAATGAGTTTTCTGTAATAAAAAGAAAAAATTATGTCCGGTTTTAAAAGTTTAATTTTGTCAATCCATTCTTTGGTATTAATATCTTCGTGTGTAAAATAATCTATATTGTGTGTTTGACACCATTTTGATACGCTTTCAAACCAAATGTTTTCATTTGTATCGTCTTTGTGCGTAAATACGCACTTTATATCAAACCCATATTTTTTTAATGCATTTAGGCCAATTACACCCATATTGTGATAAGCAAAGACAATTGCTTTCATCCTTTATCCTCATTAGTATCATAGATGTTTTCAATTACAAACACTGGCCTATTTTTGACTTGTTTATATATTCTGCCAATATATTCGCCTAGTATACCAAATGCAAAAAACTGAGCTCCAATTAGTATAAAAAGCACGCTAAATAGCGAAAATACGCCCCCAAGCGCCCACTGCACACCATAAATAATTCTTCCCATAGCCAAAGCTATACCAAGCAATATTCCAAATCCAGCCGTTAGAATTCCACCATAAAGCAGTATTTCGAGCGGTAAATTCGAAAATGATGTCATAAGGTCAAACATGAGATTAACGAGTTTAATTAAAGAATACTTTGATTTACCTGCCTGCCTTTGACTGTGTTCTATGGGAATTTCTACAATATTTTTTGTGTAATAAGTGGCAATTGCTGGTATAAATACAGTTTTTTCATCGTTATTTAACATGCGCTCCACTATTTTTTTTCTATACCCTCTAAGCATGCATCCCCAATCATTTAATTCTACTTTTGTAATTTTTTTTGTAATATAATTATTCAACTGTGAAGAAATCTTTCTGAAGATAGAATCCTTTCTTTGTTGTCTTACAGTTGCAATAACATCAAAGCCTTCGTTAAATTTTTCAACGATTTTTGGTATTTCTTCTGGGGGATTTTGAAGGTCTGCATCCATTGTGATTATTTTATCACCTTTAACTATGCTAAATCCTGCAAAAATAGCTGCGTGTTGCCCGTAATTTCTTGCTAATTCTACAACTTTAACATTACCTTTCAAACTTTTTAAAATATTCAAAGAATTATCCTTGCTACCATCATCTACATACACAATCTCATAATCTTCATTTAGCAAGTTCAAAACTTTAAGTAACCTTTCATGCAAGGCTATTATATTTTCTTCTTCATTGTAAACGGGAATAACAACTGATATCATTTTTCAACTCCAAAGAAAGCTTTTCTGTTTA
>JABEBX010019862.1_pt1 | contig 24847 bp, 22 predicted proteins | sample 7245971 | NCBI WGS metagenome assembly JABEBX01 (sample SAMN14506365, study PRJNA622280) | hot springs metagenome | biome: hot spring [ENVO:00000051]|acidic hot spring [ENVO:00002120]; feature: spring [ENVO:00000027]|sediment [ENVO:00002007]; material: sediment environment [ENVO:01001048]... | reverse complement strand
CCTTCAATCCCGCATCCAGCAGCGGGGGAACATGCTCCATGGCCGCAACATGCGGTAGACACAGAAACGCCACATCCGCAGCTTTTTTAATGGCTCCTGCGTCAAACGGGGCAATGGGCAGATTGATGCGGCCCAGCAGTTCAGGAAATAATTCACTGATCGGCTGTTCCTGCTTGCGGCTCGCCAGATACGTGATTTTGGCCGCCGGATGTTTCAGCAGCCAGCGGATGGTTTCAAGAGAGGTGTAACCGGTAGCGCCTATGATGGCAACGTTAATATCTTTCATCGCAACGTTCATTCCTTACCCGAGCACTCCGCGGCCCGAACGCGGTATTATAGCGCTTCATCTTCCGTTCTGATAGATCCGCATGTCATCTGTCCGCATGTCATCACAGGATCGCCCGGCGCGGTTGCGCCGACAACCAAAACCGGGTTATCCACAGATGCACACAGATTTTCACAGATTTTATCGATAACACGGATACGCTGTGACGGGGATCAAACCGCCGGCAAAGCCGGGCGGCTATGTGTTCGCGGGCGGACATAATCACATAGTCCAGTCGCGCCGGGATGCGGTTTGTGCCAACCGGGATTTGCCCCATATTCAGACATCCACCATGTGTGTGCGCTTGCGCAGCAGGGCCATGAATTGCTCCACCGGTCCGCTCCAATGCCGATTTTTAACCCACAGGATGTGCAAGGGCCGCTCAATGTGGCCATCGGCCAGAGATAGCGCTGTAATGGGTGAAGCACCGGTGGCGGTTTTGGCAGAGCCTGCGGCCAAGGCGGAAATCACCGCCACGCCCGCCCCGGCGGCTACGAGGGCTTTAATTGCTTCAGTGCTGGCGAGTTCCAATATGGGTTTGAGTTCCACACCCCGTTTGGCGGCGGCCTGCTCCAGAATGGTGCGGGTGCCGGAGCCAGGTTCGCGGATAATCAGTGGTTCTGCGGCCACCATGGCCAGTGTTACACGTTTGTGTTTGGTCAGGGGATGATCGGCTGGAACAATTGGCACCAACTGATCTTTCCAAAACACCTTTCTGGCGAGATCCGGATGATCCACCGAGCCTTCGGTAAAGCCCAGATGCAGCGTGCCATCCAGCAGGGCCTGCTGGACTTCAGCAGTATTGGCGATGCGCACGGAAAGCTGCACGCCGGGAAATGATTTTCGATATTCCGCCAGAAAAGCCGGCAGCAGATAGGCCCCGATGGTGGTGCTGGAGCCGATGGCCAGCCGCCCCTGTTTGAGATCGCGGATATCCAGCATGGCCTGTTGCGCCTGGGCGGACAATTCCTCCATGCGGCGGGCAAATTGTAAAAGGGTCGTACCAGCTTCAGTCAAAATGATACCCCGCGGCTGGCGGTCCATCAGTCGCAAGCCCAGCGATTTTTCCAGCAGCGCCATCTGCATGGAAACCGCGGGCTGGCTGATGCCCCGGCGCTTGGCCCCGGCGCTAAAGCCGCCAGTCTCCGCCACCGCCAGAAATGTCATAAGTTGATCGTATATCATGGCATAATTATAAATGATGCTTGATATTATTGCAATTGATTCGACTGATATGTCATGAATCTCTATGATTCGTCCTGTTGTGATTCACCATGAATCTGCATACAGTTCTCTCGGCGGGGGCACAGGGAGCGGTGATGGCGGCGGCGAGCATTGGTGTAACGTATCTGGCGGGCTGGCTGCTGGGACGGTGGTTGAAAATTGACCCGCAAACGTCATGGTTGATCGCTTCGGGCACGGCGATCTGCGGCGGATCGGCGATTGCCGCGGTGGCCACGGTATTGGATGCCGGTGAAAGCCAGATGACCGTATCCATGGGAACGGTTTTTTTTACTCAATGCGGTGGCATTGTATTTATTTGTACCCATTGGCCATGCGCTGGGTCTCACGCAATATCAGTTTGGCGTGTGGGCGGGCATATCAATACATGATATTTCTTCAGTGGCGGCGGTACGCTGCTGCTGATTCTGGCCCACCGCTGATTCCCTTGATGAATCCTTTGATTCGCGATCGCTAAATATGATGGCGCAAAAGAAAGCGGCCCGCCCCGATTAATCGGGACGGGCCGCGGGATTTTACAGAATCAGCACGAGGGTTGTTCTAACAACAACTTACCAAGCACCAGAACTGACATCGCGAACTGGAACCATGCAGATGTCATAAGGCGGGGTGTTGTAGTTCATCTCGACGCTTACAGCAGCATCCCCAACCTGTTGTTGCGAAATGGCATCTGACCCTGGGCCACCAGCGGTGGTATCGTAGGTGAAGATGTTATCACCGCTCTGGCCGACATAGGGATTAACTTCCCACGAAACGTGGTCATCACCAAAGCCGACATTCTGGCCATCGCCGTTGTGGTTGCCGGAATTGTAGATGTAGTTGCCGTAGGTATTGCCGGCGACGGCTGTGGCGGTATCGCGCACCAGAGTTGATCCGGCGGTTGTTGTTGTACCTGGCGATGCCGGAGCCATATCGCTGACAACTGGAACATCCGAACCGTCATTATCGGTCCACCAGCCACCGACGCTGGGCATTGTCCCATTCTGCCATGGACAAGCGATTGAGTAGCTTTCACCTTGGCCGTTGTTACCAAGTGGCGCGGCAGCCGCATTCTGCCCAAAGTTGGTGTTGTAGTAGGCACCACCAGCGCCACTGTTAGTCTGGTATTCGATTGAAGGTGTTGTGGCAATCGGGTCTGAAGGGCAGATATAGCTCTTGGGCGTATCCTGTCCTTGGAGTACCAACAACCACAGGCAGGAAAGCGGATCGCTCGCCGTGGCTGCTGTCGTTCCATTGACACTGGCAGGATACCAAGCTTGCACCACCGCGCCCGCCGTGAACGTTGTTGGCGTCGTTGTTGGAGAAAGTGGTGCGCCACCCGCTGTTAACGTTACCAAAGAAGTAGAGCCTACGCCCTGAGTGGCCGGGAAGTCGCTCTGGTTGCTCTGGGCGTAGATATACATGGATTGAATAATGCCGCGGACATTCGCCGAGCAAACCGCCCGATTGGCCAGTTCCTTGGCCCGGGCCAAGCTGGGTAATAGAATGGCAATGAGCAGGGCGATGATCGAAATCACGACCAGCAGCTCAATGAGGGTAAACCCTCGTTTTTTGACGATGTAACTTCGCATAATGGAAGCCTCCGAAAAAGAGAAAACACTTAATTGCGTGCCCTGCACTTCAGATAATACCCCCGCATCGGCTGAAAAGCCCAAAGTGGGAAGAATTATCGGAACTGGAAACCGCGCGGGAGCCACTGGGGCATCGGCACATTTAGTTGTGGGAAACGTTCCCATAACCAGCCGACCTTGGATGAGCCTGCGCGTGGTGGCCTCAGACCGCATAGCCTGAAAATAAACCACCTGGTAAGCTTGTCCAGCTCAAAATTCCAGAGCCGGACACACAATTCCACGTTTTGAAAACCGTCCCGACTCGGTGGGACGCAACCCTAAAAACCGGAACCTTATCAGACGTTTTACAAGACCCGAGCCCAAGGTTCCAGCATCACCGGCTACGGATCAACACAAACATGACGGCGGGTTGCGAGGAGCGGAAATAAGCGGCCAAATTGGCCCAAGCAGATGTACTGCCAGAATGATTGCGGTATAGGAAACAATCGCTCCTGCTTCACACCGACAAATATACTATCACCAGTTATCGGCGAGGTCAAGTGAAATCTTAAGAATAATTTGGAAAATAAAAATTATAGGCCGCAGCGGATCATCCACGGATCACAAACGCCGCAAATACGAAAATTATTTTGAACCTCCATCCTGAATCAAAGATTAGCATTGTCTTAGCGCCTGCTTAATGTATTGCCATTTTAATATCTACCGTTGTACATGGGTTTCGATGTTGCGACGGGTTCGGGAGTTCCGGCCGGCAGAGTCGAACAATGAGAAAGGAACATGTTTATGTTCAAGGCACTGCGTAGTGGTATTCTTGCGGCCATGGCCGCGGCGTTGGTAACCGCGGGGTTTACCACAACGGCCAACGCCGTTGAAATTCAGGGTGCGGGTTCGACATTTGTCGCCCCCATCATGCTCAAAAAGTGGATTCCGGCGTTTATGGCGTCGCATCCGAATGTCAAAGTGGATTATCAGCCCATCGGTTCCGGTGGCGGCATCAACGGCCTGATCAACAAAACCATCAACTTCTGCGGATCGGATGCCGCAATGACGGATTCCCAGATCACATCCGCGGGCGGTCATGTGCTGCACCTGCCGGAAGTCGCCGGTCCGGAAGTCATGAGTTACAACCTGCCGATGGTACACAAGCCGCTGGTCATGAACGGCAAACTCATCGCCGACATTTATCTCGGCAAGATCACCCGATGGAATGACCCCGCTATTGCGGCCTTGAACCCCGGCGTGGATCTGCCAGACCTGCACATACTCGTGGCCCATCGCTCCGACGGTTCGGGCACCACTTACATCTTCACCGGCTATCTCTGCAAGGTCAGTTCGACCTGGAACACGCAGGTCGGCCAATCCACCTCCGTGCAGTGGCCAGTTGGCCGTGGCGGCAAAGGCAACCCCGGCGTAGCGGCTCTGATAGAAAAGACCGTCGGCGGTGTGGGTTATCTTGAATATGCATACGCCATTATGGGGCACTTCCCCACCGCCACGTTGATCAACAAAGATGGCTTCAAGATTCGCCCATCCATTGCGTCTGTTATCGCCGCACAGAAGGCGGTTGTGGCTAATTTGCCCGCTGATTTCCGGCTTCCGATTATCAATCCCAGCGGACGCAAGGCGTATCCGATTTCGGGTTTCACGTATCTGATCATTGATCGGGACCTGGGCTACATGAGCAAAGCCAAGGCCAAGGCCACCGTGGAATTCATCCACTGGGTCCTCACCAAAGGACAGAAATACGCCAAAAGCATGCAGTACATCAAGCTTGGCGCATTGATGAAGAAGAAAGTGCTTGCCGAATTGGCCAAGGTTACCTGGAAAGGCCAGTCTCTGATGAACTGATCGCGGGAATTTTCAGGCCTTGAAGTCTGGACACTATCACCGGATCAGCAACAGTGAATTAATGGGAGTCCCCCGCAGGCTATGAACTGATGGGGACTCCCTTTCACTTTTTGCAATCGGACTTAAAATAAAAACAAACGGGAAGTTGTTGTGAGTACGATCATCATGAGCCAGGCACCAACGAACCAGCCGCCGGAAAGTACACTTTTCACCGCACCGCATAATGCGTGGCGTCGGACATTGGATAAAATAACCTGGGCGGCAGCCCTCGGCGGCGTTTTGCTGGCCATGGCGATTCTGATGACCATTTTTGCCGTGTTATTCCACGGGGCGTGGATGGCCCTGCATCAGATCGGCTGGCATTTTTTCACCACGCAGGCGTGGAACCCCGTTCCGGGACGGGACCAATATGGTATTCTGGCGTTTCTCTACGGCACGGGAATCACCACCTTTATTGCGTTGCTTATCGGCGTGCCAGTGAGCATCGGTACGGCGGTTTTCATCACCCGCATTGCTCCGCGCTGGCTGGCCGGGCCTATTTCGTTTCTTGTGGAAGTGCTCGCCGCGATTCCCAGTATTGCCTATGGCCTGTGGGGGTGCTTTGTCATGTCCCCCTGGCTGCAGAATTATCTGGAGCCGGTGATTTACGACACGCTGCACCACATTACACTAATCCCGGTGGGAAAATATCCCAGCGGACGGACAGAATTTTTTCCCGCCAATCTGGTGCGTGGCGGACCGTCGGGAAGTGATTTTCTGGCCGGCGGCCTGATCCTGACAATCATGATCCTCCCGATTATTACCGCCATTACCCGGGATGTCCTGATGCAATTTCCATCGGAAATGGAACAGGGCGCCTATGGATTGGGGGCCACATGGTGGCAAACCACGCGTCTGGCTCTGGCTTATTGCAAGGTGGGCATATTCGGCGCGGTGATGCTGGGGATGGCCCGGGCGATTGGGGAAACCATGGCCATTATTATGGTCATTGGCAATACCGATCATATCAGCGCCAGTCTTTTTGCCGGCGGCCAAAGCATGTCCGGCGTGCTGGCCAATGAGTTTATGGAGGCTGACCATCCGATCTATCTTAGCGCCATGTTTTATGTGGCGCTGGTGTTGATGCTTAGCTCCCTGTTGACCAACCTTGTCGCCCGCACCATGCTGGCGCGGATTCAGGCAGAACGGGAAGCCGCTTAAGTTATTTTTCAGCGCGTAAGGATTGAGTTATGGAAATGAATCAAAATATGCCGCCACCGAATCCTTACGTCTGCCGGCAGCCGGTACGCAAATGGATAAGCCGCGGAGTTGCGGGATTATGCATACTGTCCACGGCCCTGGCGCTGGCGGTGTTGTTTGTTGTGTTGGGGTACATCGGCATACGCGGATTTGAATATATGACCCCCGCCTTTTTCACCAATTTGCCGTTGCAGACACCCGAAGGCATGCGCAACTGTATCATCGGCACGGCAATTCTGGTCAGCCTGGCGAGTCTGCTGGGTGTTCCGCTGGGCATGTTGTGCGGAATTTACCTCGCCGAGTATGCGCGAAAGGGCTGGTTTACACACGCCGCCCAATTATGCATGGACGTGCTGGCGGGCACGCCGACAATTCTTCTTGGCGTCATCGCCTGGCAACTGGTGGTCGTGCCCATGCACCAGCAGTCCGGCTGGTCCGGCGCCCTGGCTTTGGCATTTATCATGGTTCCCATTGTTGCCCGCTCCTCCGAAGAAATGCTGCGCCTGGTTCCCCATCCCCACCGCGAAGCGTCCGCCGGGCTGGGGGCGTCCAAGGCCCAGACCTTATTTCTTGTCGTGTTGCCCGCCGCCAAGGCCGGGATCACCACTGGCATCATGCTGGCGGTTGCCCGTGTCGCCGGTGAAACGGCCCCCCTCCTGTTTACCGCCCTGGGCAACGATCAGGCCGTTTATAATCCCAGTCAACCCTACCCATCTCTCACGTTAAAAATATGGCAATATTCTCAATCAGCCGAACTAGCCTGGCGGCATCAGGCTTGGACCGCGGTGCTGGTGCTGGTGAGTTTTATATTGATTTTCACCGCCGCTGTCAGATTCGCCGTCCGCGGGCGGAAAGTTAACACAATATAATCCCCATCTTTTATTTGTCAGGCAGTTGCTTCCCGCGGAATTTCCCATTACTGTTTCCGGTCTTGAACAGGCGTTTATGCTGCGGAGTTGAATGATGGATATGCGTATTGCGGTGTTGCCGGGTGATGGCATTGGTGTGGAAGTTACGGATGCGGCCATGCGCGTATTAAATGCGGCGGCCAAAAAATTTCATCATGCCATTCATGCTGAATTTGCCGATGTCGGCTGGGCCGCCATAGATAAGCATGGCACCGCGTTGCCTACGGCCACTGTTGAAATCTGCCGGCGCAACCAGGCGATTTTATTCGGTGCTGTCGGCCTGCCGGACCGGGATAAAACTCTCCCGCAGAAACAGCGCCCAGAACGCGTGGCACTGCTGGAATTGCGCAAGGGCTTGTTCGCCAATTTGCGGCATGTTCTCCTGCCGCCGGGCCTGGCCAGCCGCTGCCCGCTGAAAATGGAACTCATCAAGAATGGCATTGACATTATGATCATCCGTGAGCTTACCGGCGGACTTTATTATGGCCAGCCGCAGGGGATCAGCGGCTCCGCCCCGGATCGCAGGGCGGTTGACACGCTCGGATACACGGAACATGAAATCCGGCGCATTCTCAAGGTTGGATTTGAGACCGCCCGCAAACGCCGCAGGCGTTTAACCAGCGTGGACAAGGCCAACATTCTGGCCACAAGTCAATTATGGCGTGAACTGGCCACGGCCATGGGAAAAGAATATCCGGATATTGCCCTTGAGCATATATATGTGGACAATGCCTCCATGCAGCTTTTACGCCGCCCCTCGGAATTTGATGTGATTGTCACCGAAAATACGTTCGGGGATATTTTAAGCGATGAAGCCTCCATGCTCGCCGGGTCAATTGGCCTGGTGCCGTCCGCATCGCTCGGTGCGCCGGATTCCGCCGGTAAATCCGCCGTGCCATTTTATGAACCCATTCACGGCAGCGCCCCGGATATTGCCGGCCAGAATAAGGCCAATCCCGTGGCCACAATTCTCACCGCCGCGATGATGCTCAATTACACCTTTGGCTTAACCAAAGAAGCGACCGCCATCGAAAAGGCAACATTCTCTGTACTCAACGCGGGCCAAAAACTCACCGGCGATCTGGGCGGCACAGCAACCTGCAGCGAAGTAACCGACGCGGTGATCGCGGCGCTGTGAAGCCGATGCTGCCAATGCCGCACCGCATGATTTATGCGGTGGCCGATTCACCTCAGCACATCAACCACCGGATTTCATCCGGTGCTCGTGGCGCATTGAGATCCAAAAGAGCACCCCGCATGATTTATGCGGTGGCCGATTCACCTCAGCACATCAACCACCGGATTTCATCCGGTCTGCCGAGTAGTGAAAACTTTTCTCTCGCACGTATGGATGCTGTCTCAATGCAGAAAAATAACTCGTCTCAAACTCGCACTCACAGACAATCAAAATGGGCTTGCGTATTGATTGCAGATTATTGCGGCGGCGAAGGCTCACTGTCCTATATTATTCAGTTCGTCGTGCGGCCAACCCGTTGTTTTGGATATTTCCTTGAGCTTCTTTATCAAACAGGCTTCTATTGCGGCTACCGTTGCACCCGAAAATCGGGCTGCGGATTTACAAAGTTTCACTTACCGCCTTGCGCTGGCGCGCTGAAGGTCATATTGCCCACCGTGATCCGACCATGCGCCGCGAGTTGCTTGAGCAGAATTCCCGGCGGCAGCGTTTCAGCAAATATTTTACCTCTGAGTTGGGGGTGGAGTTTTTCAAAGGCGGTTACCAACGGCCCCACCGCAAAAAAATAATTTCCACCGATGTACAACACCAGTTTCGCGTGAAATGGATCGCCATGAAAATCAGGCAGATCATCCACTTCCGGCACAGTAAACTGAAAGCCTTTGTTGATGGCGGAATTATTTTTACCACCGCTCCATGGTGGAAAAATGGCTTCCTTATAACTTGGCGGATGTACATGGCCATTCCAGTCCTGATGCGACGGGACATAGCTTTGCGCGAAAAGCATTCCACCGGCCAGCGTTGTGGCCGCTAATGATGTCCATGCGGCAAAATGTTTCAACAACATATTAAATTCCTTATTTTGTGTAGCTGTAACCGGCCCGTTCCAATTCCGGAATTGTGGCCACAATGCCGGGGGTTAAAACCGCGCCGGGAATCAGGTGATTGGTCAATTCCGCGGCCACTTTTTCATGGCTTAAATGATCGGGGTTATGCCCTTTGGCCAGCAGGCCGGAGGAAAATTCCCAGATCGCGTTATGGCACGCCAAAAACACCACACCCCGCTGCATGAGCAAGGGAATACAATTGGCATCCGGTGCGTAAAGCCCGGTCGGATCATTATAATCCGCGGCGTTTTTTCCCCGCACGGCCTGGGGAATATCCAGAAAAACATTCCGCTTGAACTTGTTGCCAATCATGCCGGGCAGATTGTATTTGTCCCAGATATATTGATCATAAAGTGGTAGATGGCAGGTGCCATGATTGGCGGATACCGCCAGAAAATCAGGATGCTTGAAAGACCACATCTGGGCGTTGAGGCTGTTGCGCATTAAATTCAGCCAGGGGCTGGCGATATCCGTATTATCCCACACCTGCTTAGGCTCCGGGCGATAATGCAGCACCGCATCCAGCGCTTCGCTATCCCATTGTTGGCGATGGGTGAGGATCATGGGGACGGTTTTGAAATCTCTGCGGCGCGGCGCGGCGGCGAGTTTAGCTGTTAATTCCTCCAGGCTGTGGGAGCCGTGTGGTTCCAGCGGCGCGGAATCACCATTCATGGCGTCCGCGGCACGGCTGGCCTGCGGCAGCGCCATCATGGCGGCGCTGGCGATGGATCCTCCGGCCAGCCAGCCAAGAAGTTTCCGGTGATGAATTGAGGTGGTGGTGAAAACGTTAGGTGTTGCGGTCATGACATCTCCTTTTCAAAAAATCTGCACAAATCGCATGGATGAAGTTTAGTCCGGCATGGCATATCAAGCAAATAAATGATTTCAATATCTAGTATAATAATATATTATGGCATTGCATGAAGTTTTCGATTTTCCGTTGAGGGGGCGGGTGGTACTTTTGGAATGCCAATGGGGGCGGGCAGAATGGGAACAGCATCACCCAGCGCTGCACGCCGGTTCAATAACCACGTTGTGTCTTTGAGACATCTTGCTTAACCCCCCATTGTTCATTGAACACAGCGCCAAGGATGCGTTCAAAATAAATTCTTTATTCGCGGTGTTCGTATTTGAGAGCACCTGATGTAAACCGGCCACCGCATTATCATGCGGTGCTCTTTGTATCTCAATGCGCCACGAGCACCGCGATGAAATCCAGTCCACCGGATTGCATCCGGTGCTCTTTGTATCTCAATGCGCCATGAGCACCGCGATGAAATCCAGTGGTTGATTTACTGGTGTGAACCGGTCACCGCATTATCATGCGGTGCTGCATTGGCAACACCGCATATTATTTCGAACACGAGCTTTACGGGTTATAGCTGTAGGTGTAGCTGTTGTACACCATTGCAGTCGGATTGCCGGTGTTGTACGCCGTGCCGAAGCTGAAAAAGCAGGGGGCGTGAACCTGGCTGGGCAGCGGCATGGAGTTGGCGGCGGGGCTAGTCGTGAGTGCCGGGACAAACACGAACTGCCCATTAGGCGTAACAGTGTAGGTTCCGTAAGTGCTCGGCGTAGGCGGCGTATTCTGCGTATATCCAGTGGATACAGGAAATGGATACGTGTTATTCTTTATGTCATTGTTAGCCTGCGTGTCCGTGGCGGGCACATACTGAATCGGGTGGCCCATGCCATCCAGAATTTCGATTACGCCGGTTATTGTTGGTCCGCCGGCGGCGGCACCCGGTGCCGGGAAGGTTCCCGTTACCACTGCGGTGGCGGGCAGATTGGTGAGAAAGTTCTTATGCTCCGCCCAATTTCCTGCGTTCGGCCCGCTGGTGATCTTATACGCGTGCAACCGCTGATAACCTTCGAGAAAAGCCAGCATATCGGTAGGCGTTTGCCCGGCGGTTTTATGTTCATACCATTCCAGCGCCCCCTGCAAGCCCTTCAGCTCGGATTTGGTCAGGGCCAATTCAGAACTTGCCTGCACCTGCTCACCCACGGCCAGGCCAATACCAATGAGAATAATGATGATCAACACCACCACCATCATTTCAATAAGTGTAAATCCGCGAGAATTGCGCATGGCCCATACCTCGTTAAGCATATACACTCCGCGCCAGTATTATAGCAGCTTCCACAGCAAAACCAAGGAAAAAATCGCACCGATTATGGGCCGGATCTATGACAGATTCTGCCCAGCCACGGGCTACGATGTAGAAGTTAGAAGTTGGTGTCCCGTTAGAAATTATTGTATTTAGGGAAGATAAATAGATTCGCCATCATTCGATGTTTCTATGATTATATATTAGCAAAGCGCTAGCAATGCGCTAGTTCCGCATTAGTTTTTCAAGTCAGGGCTGATTTATCAAATCAAAAGCGCAGTCTTCATGGACCTTTAACAAAAGTGCCCATAATCACCCGCACTTTGTGGTTGTGTCGTGGCGGAGTCGCCAATCGCCGTCGCGTTGTTTTTTTGGCTCTCTTTTAAGGAGAACAGGTTATGGAAGTATGGATAGGCAAGATTTCCAACCAATTTGCACGGCGGGCCTTTGTAGCGGCACTGCTAGCCGGTGCAAGTCTGGCGGGAACTGCCATGGGTGCGGCGACCGTCACGACCAGTACGGCCCCGGCAACGACCAGCACAATGACGCCCGCGCAGGTGCAGGCGGAGTTGCAGTCCTTGCAGGCCCAAGTGGCGGCACTCAAGGCCAAGCAGCGGAAAACGGATGACAGCGTGCAGAATGCCGCGCAGGTCAAGGCCATTGTTCAGGAAGTGCTGAGCAATTCCAAAACCCAGTCGCAGTATATGGATAAGCAGCTTCAAGCGGGGTATGACAACGGCTTTTACATCCAGACCGCGGACAAGAATTTCAAGTTTCAATTCAACGGCTACTTCCAGTACCGTTACGTGTTTGGACAGTATAAGCAATCTGTTCCCGGCGGTCCGGTGGATAATGGCAACACCAGTGGGAGTGCAAATGGCTTTGGCTTCCGGTACGCGCGGTTGATCTTCTCCGGTAATGTATTCAGCCCCCGGCTGACTTATTTTATTCAAAGCGATTTCGCCGGTGGCAATGGAAGCAGTAATCAGGATTTCTTTGCGGAGAAGGACCTCTGGGTTGCATATCGTTTTGCGAACTGGCTGCAGATAAAAGGTGGGTCATATCTGGTACCGTTTACCCATGTTGAATACATTTCCTCCGGTTTGGAAATGGTGGATTTCAACTCGGTGGAATGGCCGTTTGACCCGACTCGGGCCATGGGTGCCAGCGTGTATGGAGACATCATCCCGAACAAATTTAATTATGACTTCATGATCAATAATGGGGCCAATACCAATGCCGACGGTGGACCTACCAGCGGTGCTTTGGACAATCGTCTGGGTTTTGCCACACGCTGGGAAATGGGCACACGCATTTCAGATTTTGGCATGGAGCCGGATTTGCGTTGGAGCAAGCATCTGCAATGGATGCTTGGAGTGGCGTTTGACTTCGATAGCCAGACCAAGAGTGCAACTGCGTTTCCCGCCGGTCAAGGTACTGATGTAATCCTCGGTTTAGTCAATCCGCAGACGGGTAATTTTTTGGGGAACTTTACGCCAACTGGGAACATCTATCGTGCCACTGTTGACTGGCAGATGCATTATCGCGGATTTGCCTTCAGTCCCGTGCTGTTTTATCAGGACACCAATGACAGTCCTGGCGCACCGGCAGGATCGTCTCTAACCTCCATTTACGGCAAGAGCAGCGCCCAGCAGTTGGCCTATTATCTCCAGGCTGGCTACTTCATTGTCCCGCACAAGTGGGAATTGGCCGCCAGTTATGGCCAGATGTATCAGTTTGGTGAAAATACATCCATGAGCGCTTATGAGGCGGGTGTAAACTATTACATCATCGGCAACAATGTGAAATTGCAGCTTGATGAGATCTACACGCCGCGTTCGGCCTTCACCAGTCAGTTTGCGGAAACCTACGCGAACAACGCCAATTACATTACCGAACTGCAACTTCAGGTGAAGTTCTAAACAGGCGTTGGTCCTGTGGGACCGAAAATCATCCAGAATTTTATTACCGGGGCGGATAGCCAACTATCCGCCCCTTTTCATGTTCATCGCCATTTCATACGAAAGGCCGCTTCATGTTGTAAACGTGGCCATGTATGAATTACTATTTCAAAGCAGGCACCGTCACCCGGCATACGCGGCGTTTGCCGATTTGCAGAACGGGCCCCGCTTCGCCGGCATTGAGAGACACCAGTAACTTGGGATCGCTGATTTTATTTCCCGCAAGGCTTACCGCGCCGCTTTCCACCAGTCGCCGCGCTTCGCTGGTGGTTGGGGCAAAGCCCACGGTCTTGATCAGCGTCAATAATCCAATCTTCCCATTCTGCAGCAGCGCGGCGTCTATTTCCCGCGTGGCGATTTCCTGCGGCAATTGCCCCTCCGTAAAGCGCCGGCGGAAATCCGCGGCGGCGGCGTCCGCGTCCGCCGCAGTGTGGAATTGCTCAACAATCAGACGCGCCAGGCGTTCCTTGGCCGCTCGCGGATGGGTTTTTGTGCCATCCAGCAGCACCGCAATTTCCTGCTCCGGCAAGGCGGTGCAAAGCTCAAACCACTGTTTCATCAGGGCATCAGGAATACTCATGACTTTGCCGAACTGCTGCTGCGGCGATTCCGCCACGCCCACATAATTCCCCAGCGATTTGCCCATTTTCTGCACGCCATCGGTGCCCGGCAGAATCGGCATAATCATGACAATCTGTGGTTCCTGCCCCTGTCCGGTCTGCAAATCCCGCCCCACGAGATTGTTAAATGTCTGATCCGTCCCGCCGAGTTCCACATCCGCCCGGATCATGACGGAATCCCAGCCCTGCATCAATGGATACATAAATTCATGGATATAAATAGCCTCTCCGGCCTTGTACCGCTCGCTGAATGTGTCGCGTTCCAGCATCCGCGCCACGGTCATCTGCTGCGCCAACCGCAGAGCATCGGCAAAGTTCATGGCCGAAAGCCATTCGCTGTTACGGCGTATCTCCAGTTTTTCCTTACTGGTATCCAGTATCTTGCCCGCCTGAGCGAAATAGGTTGCCGCGTTCTGTTCAACTTGCTGTGTTGACAGCACAGGCCGGGTTTTCTTTTTCCCCGTCGGATCGCCGATCATAGCGGTAAAATCGCCGATGATCAGCACCGCCCGGTGTCCTAAATCCTGAAATTGCCGCAATTTGCGCAGCACCACCGCATGGCCCAGATGCAAATCCGGAGCGGTGGGATCCATGCCCAGTTTGATCCGCAATTGCCGGCCCTCTTTGCCGGCTTTGATAAGCCGTTGCTCCAATTCTTTGGCGGAATAAACGTGATCCACACCCTTCAGCAGCGCGGGCATACCAGCGGAAATAGTATCAGCAGCCAGGACGGTCATTGACGTCGCTCCAAAATTCATCGTTGATAGTTTAGCCGATAGGCCAATTCCCGCCACCACCGCACCATGGGATTAACAATCCCTGTAATAATCTTCCAGCGGAATTCAATTACCCAATCAGGCTCTGGATCCGCCGGCGGTTACTTTTTCAGCACCGACCGGGCGCCGTGACGTTTTACTGCGGCGCCTTATTTCGGCTTTACGCCGGAGAGTATCAGCAGCGTGGGTATAAGATTAAAACAGGCGTGCATGGTGATGTCGGTCCAAATATTCCCCGTGCGTTCATAGATATATCCCAATGCCACACCCAGGAAAAACAGGCTGGGGAACCATTCGTCGTAACCGGGCGTCACCATATAATGCACGCCGGCGAAGATGGCGGCGGTAATGAGAATGGCAATCCAGCGGCTGCGCGGCAACCACAAGGCTTCAGGCCAGCGGCGCGGCGGTGCCGCAGTCCATGGCAACGCGGGATCGGGATCAGCGTAGGCGGTATTATTTTCCGCGCCACCAGGCGCTGCGGCGGAAGATGTTTCCACGGTCATGCCGGCGTCCTGCGTTTCCCATGGCAGATTATCTCGATATGCTTGAGGAGGGTCCGGTTGCCGGGTGGATTTTACTCCCATCCCGGCGAGCTTCTGGGCAATCCAGGATTGAATCAGTCCGCGGAAAAAAAGTTCTTCTGAAATGGGCGCTATGACCACCACAATCAAAACCAGCAGTGCCACACTGATATGGGAATGGTCGTCGGCCATGGCCTTGAGCGCCGGATGCACCGGCGGCAATTTATGTGTTACTTTTTTGGCAATCACCTCTGTGACATCCAGAATAACAAATAATATGGGTAGAATGGCCGCAAAGCTCAGCACGCCCGTTAACATGCCGCGCGGAATATTGCCTGCTGTCACTCCCAATCCGGTCAGAGACTTTTCGAACCAGCGCGTGCTGAAAGCACACGTCGCCGCAATAGCCGAAAGACCGGCAACAATTTCAATCAGCGAAGATTGTTGTGTCTTCGGCAGATAATGAGCAAAAATGGCGGCGGTGCCGCCGGTAAACATATAGATCAGGAAAATAAACAGAATCGCCAGAAAACTTAGAATATTGTTCCTGGGCGGAGCTGCCTGCAGCGGGCCGGCGGAAAATACCCCGGCGCGTATCAGGACGTAAAAGCTCATTGCCAGTAAAATCAGGATAAGATAGCCATCAAGGATGGCTTGAGGATGAAGCGGTTGCGGATGGATGCTTTGGTCTCCAGAAAAAGGAATATACGCTGAATATTCTCCAGAAGATCGTCGAAACAAAAAAACGGGAAGTCGCCGAGGCTAAAACCCGCATTTCCATAAATACGCTACAGGAGCAGTGCAAACTGGCCGAAGCCCCCCGGAATTTTTTTGCCGCCATTACCCGGGAACCATCCGGGCTGGTCAACGTCATTGCGGAGGTTAAAAAAGCGTCACCTTCCGCCGGTGTCATCCGGGATGATTTTGATCCCGTGGCCATCGCTAAAGCATACTGCGCCGCCGGGGCGGACGCACTCTCCGTGCTCACTGATCAGGAATATTTTCATGGCTCTCTAAGTTATCTGCATCCGATTCGACGGGAAGTCCGTGTTCCGATTTTGCGCAAGGATTTTATCATTGACCCGTATCAGGTATGGGAATCTCTGGCGGCGGGAGCGGACGCCATTCTGCTGATTGCGGAAATTCTCGGTGATTCGGAAATGATGGATCTGCTGATTCTGGCGGCGGAATTGCGGCTTACCGCACTGATAGAAGTGCATGACATGGACAGCCTGCTTAGAATGCGCAACATGCTGGGTTTCCCCATGCGCAGCTACAGCCTGCTGGGAATTAATAACCGTGATCTGAAGACCTTCAAAGTGGATCTGGCCAACAGCATCCGTCTGGCGGAATTTGTGGATGACAAGGCCGTGCTGGTCGCCGAAAGTGGCATCAAGGACCGCTCCGATGTGCAGCGGTTAAATGCCGCGGGAATCCGCTCCGTGCTCATTGGTGAAACCTTCATGCGCAGCGGCGACATTGGCGGAACCATGGCCAATTTGAAGGGAATTCTGCGACAAAGTTGAATGTCGTGTTGCATGACGGGTCTTATTGCCGGATAGTGAATGATCCGAGGCGGCATCTGGAACATACGCTGGATCGCAAACGTATAAAAGGTTTCGGCGGAAAGCCGTCCCGGGGCTGGTGTCAGCACCCGGCGGAATGATGGTCATGCTCGTATGAATACCGTCTCAAAATGGGAAACGCAATGGCAGAACCAATCGTAACTCCTACCCCACATCCATGGATACGCAAAGCCTGGTGCGTTCGCACCGCGCTGGGGTTGTTAATCCTCGGATTTATTTCCAACCTGGTGTTTTTGTACCACAATTGCCCCTTTGATCTTTCCGAAGATGAAAGCCATTATTGGCAATGGTCCAATCATCTGGCCTGGGGATACTATTCCAAAGGGCCGGGAATTGCGGCCATTATTCACGCCGCGGTGGTGGTGGGGCACTGGTTTGGGCAGCACGCCACCATGCCGGTTATCCGCACTCCGGCGGTGATTTTCGCCTTTTTCAGCGGACTGGCGAGTTTCATTCTCGCCCGGCGGATGTTTCGCGATGATCGCGCCGGTTTGATGGTCATCGCACTTTCGGCGGGCGTGCCGGTGTTTGCCGTCGGCAGCCTGTTGATCACCATTGATTCACCGATGTATTTGTGCTGGGCCTGGGCGGTGGTGTGCCTGTGGCTGGCCGTGGAGCCGCGCTATGCACAAAGCGGAGAATTATTGCCGGAGCAGACAACTAAAGCGCGCATCCCGTGGCTGTATCTGGCGGGATTACTGGTCGGTCTGGGGATAATGTGCAAGCCCGTTCTGCTGTTTATTCCACCCTCGGCAGCCATCGCCGCGTGGCGTAACAAGTACCTGCGGCAAAAGCTCACAACATGGCACAGTTTGTGGGCGACCCTGCTGGCGCTGGCGATTCAAATTCCCACGTTAATCTGGAATGCCCAGCATCACTGGATCATGTTCCATACCATCGGCGGTGAGGGCGGTCTGGATGCCAACCATGGTCCGTTATCCCACCTGATCCATGCTCCGATGAATGTTTCCATGTATATACTTTCTCAAGTGGGGATATTTGCGGGGGTTTTATTTGTACTTCTCGTGATGGCATTTATTCAAGCCATCCGGGATTTAAAGAAAGTACCTGATCCCGTCCAGCGGGCCGTGTGGGATTTTTTAATCTGGATCACACTGCCAATTTTCAGCCTCTATTTTCTGTTGAGTTTCTGGAACAAAATTGAACCCAATTGGCCGGCGGGCGGATATTTTACCGCCATGGTGCTCTTCGCCGGTGTGGCCACGCGCTGGTGGAATCAGCCGCCCCCCAAACGCAAGGCCGCCCGCGTGTGGATTATTGCGGGTATCGCATGGGGCTTTTCATTGCTGGTATTTGCGGAAAATGTACAACGCCTGTATCCGTTGCTGGCCAAAATTGATTTCAAGGGCAAACATTTCCCGGCTAAAAAATTTGATCCCGCCTTTCGCCTTCACGCCCTGAAAGTCCGTGGACAGGCCATTGAAAAAGTCCGGCTTTCCCTGTGGAACCACCACGGACCGCTGCCGCTGGTAATGGATGATCGCTGGGATACCTCCAGTTCCCTGTGTTTTTATTTGCCGGGGCATCCGTTCGTATTTTGCCTGCAATCCCGTATGAACGGACGGCTGAGCCAATTTGATTTATGGCCCGGCCCGGACCAGATCAATCCCCGCACCGGAAAGCTGCGTTACCTGGGCCGCAATGTTGTATTAACCGGATCATTTACTCCCAAAGTATTCGACCGCCTGATCAAGCCGGCCTTTGCGCATGTCAGCCCCATGTTTCTGATCCCGCTGTACTACCATGGCGTGCTGGTCAAACATCTGGACGTATGGAAATGTTACGGCTTCAAAGGCTTTACGGTCAAAAAACCTCAGATTTGACGCATTAATTGCAGGGAATCTTCGCCGCCTGTTCCATGATCTGGCGGTAGGCTTCTTCCACCGCTTGGGGAATGATGCGCACCTGCCCGACCACGCTCATAAAATTGATGTCACCGTTCCAGCGCGGCACGATATGCGTATGCACATGCCCCGGTACGCCCGCTCCCGCGCAGCGTCCAATATTGATACCAATATTAAAACCCTGCGGATTCATTGCCTCCGTCAGCAGTTGTTGCCCCAGCACCGCCAACTCCAATACATCGGCCCGTTCTTCAACTGACAGTTCCGGCAGATCCGGCGTGTGGCGGTAGGGGGCCGCGAGAAGATGGCCGTTGACGTAGGGATAACGGTTCATCAGCAACATGCCAAATTGACTGCGGCGAATCACGAAATTGGCGGCATCTTTTTCCGGAGTTCTTGCCAGATCGCATAAAAAACAATCCGTCGGCTGCCCGGTGACACTTTTTATATATTCCAGCCGCCAAGGTGCCCAGAGCGTATCGGCCATAATGAGTTCCTCCAATCGTTTAACTCCGGTAGAATAACCCGCTTTGTATCGGGCGAAAACCCAACGAAAGGAAGAATGCCATGTCCGGGGATAAAAATTCCGTTAATTCAGCACCGGCTTGCGCCATTGTCATCTTCGGCGCCACCGGTGATTTAACCGCGCGCAAGCTGCTGCCGGCGTTATACAACCTCACACGCGACGGCCTGCTGTCAACATCCACCGTGGTGATCGGCTTTGCCCGCCGCCCCAAAACCGATGAACAGTTCCGGGCGGACATGCTGGAAGCCATCAATAAATTTTCCCGCTGCAAACCCGCGGACGCCGAAATCTGGCGAAATCTGGCTCCCCGGATTTTTTATCACCAGAGCACTTTTGAAAATGTGGAGGGGTATCACGCTCTTGCCGACCGGCTGGCGGAGGTGGACAAAAAATACAACACCGGCGGCCGGCGGCTTTATTATCTTTCCACGAGTCCCACGGAATTCAGCCAGATTGTCGAACACCTGGGCGACGCGGGCCTGGGTAATATTGATCCCTTTAACAGCCAGGCGTGGCGGCGTGCCATTGTGGAAAAACCTTTTGGCCGCAACCTCACCACGGCGCGTGAACTTAACCAGCACATCAACCGTGTCTTTGATGAATCACAGGTGTATCGCATTGATCATTATCTGGGCAAGCAGACGGTGCAGAATCTCCTGGTATTCCGCTTTGCCAATGGAATTTTTGAACCGATATGGAACCGCCGGTATGTGGATCACGTTCAGATTACCGTCGGTGAAACGCTGGGGGTTGAGGGCCGCGGCGGATATTTTGAAAGCGCCGGCACACTGCGTGATATGGTGCAGAACCATCTCATGCAGCTATTGACGCTTATTGCAATGGAACCGCCCGTGGCGTTGGATGGCGACGCCATCCGGGATGAAAAAGTCCGGGTGCTCAAATCCATTCAGCCTTTTAGCCCCGAAGAAGTCGCGCGGTTTACCGTGCGTGGCCAATACACCGATGGCAGTGTGGATGGCAAAGCGGTTATTGGCTACCACCAGGAGCGCGGTGTTGCACCCGACAGCCAGACTGAAACATACGCCGCCGTTAAACTGGATATTAACAACTGGCGATGGCATGGTGTGCCTTTCTATCTGCGCAGCGGCAAACATCTCAAACGGCAGGGATCGGAAGTCAGCATCCACTTTAATTCGGCGCCTGGCGTATTGTTTAACGCCCCCGGCGGCAATTTGGCGCGAAATACCCTGACCCTGCGCATTCAACCCAAAGAAGGCATTTCACTGCTCATTAACGCCAAATGCCCCGGTACGGTGACGCGCATCGCCCCGGCGCACATGGATTTTGAATATCAGGAGGCCTTTGGCAGCTATTCACCGGAAGCGTATGAACGCCTGCTGCTGGATGCCATGCTTGGTGATTCCACGTTATTTATTCGCCGGGATGAGGTGGAAAGCGCCTGGAATATAATCGACCGCATTGAAGATTCCTGGGCCGCCGGTACGCCGGCATTGGCGAATTACGCCCCCGGCACTTGGGGGCCGCAGACCGCCGATGAACTCTTACAGCGCGATGGCCGGACATGGGACTGCCTGGGAACGGATGCAGGCGCGCCGTGAAACCCGTATATGCGGGTGCGGCGGATTCCGGGCATTGCCCGCCTGATCTCCTGACATGTCATTCGGCTGCCCGTTGAATTGTTACAGGCTGTCGATGTACGTTTGCAGTTCTTCCATGGGCACGGCTGAATTTACGGCGATATACAAAATAATCAGGCTGAATACCGCCACCACGCCGACATCATAAGGAAACCGCAGGTAATCCAGTCCGCCAGTCATGCTTTTGGAGCCGATAAAATCCAGCAGCCACAATCCGCCGAGATAGGGGAACACCCACCAGGTGTTTTTCCATGGCAGGGTGGAAAGCCGTTCCCGCTTGATGACCCGCCAGCCCAGAAAAACAATCAATGCCGCACCGATGAGAGCCATGATGAAACTCAGCGTTTTCACATTGGACCAGTAAACAATGAGATTGGAAATAATGAAGGTGATGGGAGCCAGAATATTGGCCGCGGGCACGCGGAATGGCCGCGGACGATTCGCCTCCGGCATTGTCCGCCGCAGCGAAAGCAGAACCACCGGGCCGATGCCGTAGGAAAGGACCATCACGTCAGAGATTTCATTCACCATTTTATGCCAGCTTGGAAATGGGAGCATGAAAAAACATCCCACCGCAAAGCTCACAATGCTCGCGGCCCAGGGCACGCCGAAGCGGTTTAAGCGCTGCAGGGAACCATGGATGAATCCATCTTCACTCATGGCGCCAATCACACGCGAAGAAGTGGTGGCATAAATAAAGCCGGTGCCACCGGGAGAGACAATCGCATCGGCATATAACAGCATGGCCAGCCACGCCAGGCCAATACCCGAGGCCAGAGCGGCCAGCGGCCCGGCCCCAACTGTAAACCCCTTTGCTTTGTCCAATGAATGCCATCCATATTGGGCCAGAGACGCGGGATTAATGGCCATCACAAACGCCAACTGCAAACCTATGTAGATGACCATACCAATGACCACCGAGCCGATAACCGCAATGGGAATATTGCGCTGGGGCCGCGATGTTTCACCGGCGAGTTCCACCGCCTGCCGAAAGCCCAGAAAGCTGAAAATAACGCCCGCCGTACCCAGCGCGGTAAATACACCGCGAATATTGGAGGCCATCTGGTGCGGTTGCACATGCAGATTGGCGGTGTGATGGGCTCCGATCAGCAGACCGATGATGGTGATTACGGGAACCGCCAGTTTCCACCAGCCCGCGGTGGTGCTGATGCGCATAACCCATTTAATTCCAAAGAGATTCAGCACGGTAAAAATAGCCAGCAGCAGAACGGCAAATCCAAATCCCGCCGGCGTTAAGGCATGATCCTTGGGATAAATCAGCCAGGGCCAGATATTGGCCATATAACCCAGGGTGGCCAGCACCTCCACGGGCGCCACTGAAACGTAGCCTAAAAAAAGAATCCAACTCCATATTCGCGAGAGCAGTGCCCCGTGGCTTAAATGTGGAAAATGCACCACCGCGCCGCTGCGCGGAAACATGGTGGCCAATTCCGCATACACCAAGGCTAAAAGCAGAATGGCAATTCCACCGGCCAGCCAGGAAAAGATACTCAGCGGTCCGGCCTGTTGTGCCGCTTCCATTGGCCCTTTCAGCCAGCCGGAACCGATAATGCCGCCGAGGCTGGCGTATAACAGGCCAATCACACCTGCTTCACGCCGCAATGAACTTTTCTTACCGGATGAATCTGCCATGCCTGCCATCAACTCCAGCTCAAATCCCCGGCGGGCGTTCCGCCGATCATCGCACGATAACCCTCATCCGGCTGATGGGTTCACGGATGATGTACTGGTAGTGTACCAAGCATCACCAAGAACGTCAGAATTTTATTAGGAATCTTAAAAGAATAAATTCGCATTTTATAGCGCAGGAGTTTTAGCCGCCCAACCAGCCGATAGCATGTTTAGCCCATGGCCTTGGCCCGCGTTCATCGGCGTGGGTGTTTTGACTGCGCCAAGTGTCAATGATCGTCAACCCTCACTGCACCGTGCCCCTCATTGAAAATCCGGCTCGCTCCAGTAAGAGCCCACAAATCTGCGGACAGAGGATGTCACCGGCTCTTTCACCGTGTTCCCGAATCAACCCACCGGCAAAGCCGGCGGCTATATATTTGTTCCATAGCACACAGTGTACAACAACGCCGCGCGTGCACCGGCAATCCCACCATCCCGCTCCGGGATGGCTGCCGGCTATCTCCGCACGGTTGCATGATGCGGAAATTATTGCCACACTCCATGAAAGCATTCTGATTTAATCAATTGTAACGGGGAAAGTGGAACTGGTTCTCCAGAATCAAGCCCGGCGCATAGCGCTGGCTGGTTTTCTCATGGAATTCAAAGTTTTTCTGATACTGGCTTTGCAATGCGGGACTATTCCGGATTACCAGCATATTTTCCGCATTGAAATGTGCGGCGGCATAGCTGAAATTAAAACTGCCGGTAATGATGATATGACTATCAATGAGCATGACTTTGTTATGGGCAATGAGATAACGGTCATCAATGTAGGTGGGAATGCCGGCGGTGTAGACCGCATCAAGGCCGGGGCTGATAAGCCGACGGTAGTTGTGCGTGCGATAATTCTTTCGCTCCACATTGGAGCGGTCAAGAATAATTGTTACCCGCACGCCCCGCTGTCTGGCGTGGATCAGGGCCTGAATAACAGGTTTGCTGGTAAAGCTGTAGGCCTGAACCTCCACGCTTTTTTGTGCGGAATTAATTAGACGCACCAATTCCCGTGTGGCACCGCCGTCCGGGGAGAAAAATACCTGGAAAGAACTATTGCCCAAGGGGTGCGCCGCCGGTGGGGTATTGCGTAAATGCCCAAGCCATATCCCGGCCAACAGGCATAGCGATCCAATCACAAATACCGTCGGCTGAAAAAAACCGGGTGAAGCTGAACTGCGGCGGGCCATGAATTTCAACCCTGTAATTGCAGCGCGACCGATGAGTTTACTTTTTGGCCTTGGCCGCCGGCGCCGCCTTAGCCGCCGGCGCCGCCTTAGCCGCCGGCACAGCCGCAGCTCCCGCCTTGGCTGGTGCCGCACCTGGCGTTGCCACTGTGGCTCCGGCCTCTCCAGCTTCGGCCTTGGCCGGCTTCTTGGCGGCTACAGCCTTGCGGTGCGCTACCTTGGGCAGGTTGTAGATACCGGACTTGCCCTCTGTCCATTTGTCGCTATCTTCAAGCAATACAATACGTTCCGCTCTTTTCAGAACGTTACGATGCCGCTCCAACGTGCTTTTGCCTTTCAGGCTTCGATCTAATGACATAACCGCACACTCCGTGCCAAGCGCCAACCGGTTCACCGGCAAATACAAAGCCCAGAATTGTACCGCCATGCCAAATTTAAGACAAGCGGTCCTGTGTTCGTGTATGATTAGGGCGTGGCAATTTCTCCGTACCACCCCCATAATCGTCGCAAAATGAGGCTGATTAGCCGCATTGCAAAGACGTTTTCAACGGTCAAAGCGGGTGGGGGACACCCGCGATCCCAGGACTGGTACAGAAAAATTGCCACTCGCCCGCATTCAGGCGATGCGAGCAACGAAGTTGGAGGTCAAAAGAACCAGGGAAAAAAGTGTGAAGTAATTGTTTCACGATCCCATGCTTGCACCGGAGTTTCGTTATTCCCGGCAACGCCGGGTGTTCGTTAAGCGACGCAGCGGAGCGTGCGTTGAACGCTACGGCGTTTCATCAGCAGCGTTCCCACTCCCAGCGCGAATATCGCAAACGCCGCCGGTTCCGGCACAGTTGTGGGGTCAACAAAATTCCACGCCAAGGCGTACGTGTCGGTGGTGGGAATGCCGGAGGCCTGGTCGCCGAGCATTTCGACTGCGAGATCATACTGTCCTGGCGCAATGGAATTTATGCCTATGTTGGGGTTGATATTGATTTGCTGCACATTATCCAACATGCTGGTGCTGCTGGCCACAACATTGCCACTGGAATTCAGCAGGAACAGCAGCAGGTTGTTAATGCCGCTGGCGTTATATACAGATGCGGCTTTATCCGGGGACATCATTTGGCATTTTTCCCTTATAGAATGGGCGTTTTAACTTGATACATATCCCTTTTTTTATACGCGTCTG
>JABEBX010017381.1_pt1 | contig 24865 bp, 16 predicted proteins | sample 7245971 | NCBI WGS metagenome assembly JABEBX01 (sample SAMN14506365, study PRJNA622280) | hot springs metagenome | biome: hot spring [ENVO:00000051]|acidic hot spring [ENVO:00002120]; feature: spring [ENVO:00000027]|sediment [ENVO:00002007]; material: sediment environment [ENVO:01001048]... | reverse complement strand
GTGGCGATGCTGTTCACCGGCGACGAACTCGCCATGCCCGGCGAGCCGCTGCGCCCCGGCGCCATCTACAACTCCAACCGCTTTGTCATCCGTGCCCTGCTGGAAACTGCGGGATGCGAGGTGACCGATTTCGGCATCGTGCCCGATCAGCTCGAGGCCACCCGCGCCGTGCTGCGCCAAGCCGCGCTGGGCCACGACCTCGTGGTGTCCACCGGGGGCATGTCGGTGGGCGAGGAAGACCACGTCAAGCCCGCGGTGCAGGCCGAAGGCGCGCTCGATCTGTGGCAGATCGCCATGAAGCCTGGCAAGCCGCTGGCCTTCGGCCATCTGCGCCGCAGCGAAAATCAGGGCGAAGCCGCCTTCATCGGTCTGCCCGGCAATCCGGTGTCGAGCTTCGTGACCTTTCTCCTTTTTGTGCGGCCTTTTTTGCTCGCCTTGCAGGGCGCAGGGCAAACCGCCGTGCAGACGCTGCCGGTGCGCGCCGCGTTCGATTGGCCCAAGCCGGACAGGCGCCGCGAATATCTGCGCGTTCGGCTCAACGCGCAAGGCGAGGCCGAGCTGTTTGCTTCGCAGAATTCCGCGGTGCTCACCTCGACCGTCTGGGCCGACGGCCTGGTGGACAACCCGCCGCAGCGGCCCATCGCCCGTGGCGATGTGCTGCGCTACCTTCCGTTCTCCATGTTGTTGCAGGGCTGACCCATGCTCGTTCAGATTCGGTATTTCGCCAGCGTGCGCGAAATCGTCGGTGTGTCACAAGAAACGCACGACCTGCCCGAAGCGGTGCTCACCGTGGGGCAGGCGCGCGATTGGCTGCGGGCGCAGGGCGGGCGCTATGCCCTGGCGCTGGCGGCTGAAAAACCGCTACGCATGGCGTGCAATCAGCTCATGTGCGACGGCGACACAGCGCTGCAGCCCGGCTGCGAAGTCGCGTTTTTTCCGCCCGTCACCGGGGGTTGAGCCCATGGAGTCGATCACCATTCGCATCCAGACCGAGCCGTTCGACCTGGGGGCAGAAATGCAGGCGCTGCGGGCTGGGCGGCTGGATGTGGGCGCGATCGCCAGTTTTGTCGGGCTTTGCCGCGATCATCATCCGGGCGTTTGCGACCCCGGCCATGTGCAGGCGATGGAACTGGAGCATTACCCCGGCATGACCGAGCGCGCCATTGCCGACATGGTGCATGAGGCACAGGCGCGCTGGCCCTTGCTGGGTGTCACGGTGATTCACCGCGTGGGCCGCCTGCTGCCGGGCGACGACATCGTGCTGGTGCTGGTGGCCAGCGCCCACCGCGCCGCGGCTTTTACCGCCTGCGAATTTTTGATGGATTACCTCAAAACCCAGGCGCCGTTCTGGAAGAAGGAAACCACGCCCGAGGGCGGCCAGTGGGTCGATGCCCGCGAATCCGACGACGCCGCGCTGCGCCGTTGGGGCGTCGAGTCCGACAACGTCGGCTGAGCATCCCTGGGTTGCCCTCGGGTTGACCCGCTAGGCGCTCGATGTCCCATCGATTACACCCGGATACATCTGGGTTCGCGAGGGGATGTCATGCAAGCCACAAGACGACAGGTATTGATCGCAGCGCTCTGCGCGGTGTCCAGCAGCGCGGCAAACGCGGCTGGACAGGTGGTGCAAACGCCCTACAAGGCGCCGATGAAAGTGGTGTTCGAGTTTTACCTCGACGACCCCGCAACCCTTTCCAATGCGCTGTTCTGGGTGCGCTCGGTGTTCAACACGGTGCAGGCCTCGCCCTATGACTTTTCGCCCGAGGATGTGCAGGCCGTCGTGGTGCTGCACGGCACCGAGATTGCCGCCACCGTTACCCGCAATCAGGACCGTTATCGTGAAGCCGTCGAGCGCATGCGCTATTACGCGCAGATGGGCGTGAAGTTCAAGGTGTGCGGACAGGCGGCGCACGATTTCGGCTACACCCCGGCGGATTTTCTGGATTTCATCGAAATCGTGCCCAACGCCATGACCGAGTTGATCTATTGGCAGCAGCAGGGTTATGCCCTGATCATTCCGCGCATCCTGATCAAGCGGGAATCGACCGATCACATCCGCTGATTTTTTGCGCTCTCTCAGTAAAAACCCTCGCGAACGCTCGTTCGTTTTCTCCTGCTTGCGAATGACACATTCGGATACCCGAATTTGTAAACGGCTGGGCTAATCTCCGACAGGTCAGCGCACCGGCGATGGATGCCGGTGAAAAAACCGAAGGTTGGCCGCCCCTGGCGCGTCAGCCGAGCCTGGAGACCCGTTCCATGTCCACACCCAAAAAACTGGGGCCGCTGCAGTTCATTCTGCTGGCGATTCCCTGCGTTGCCGTGCTCGCCATTCCCTACTTCAACAAGCTGGAACCCAGCGTGTTCGGCATTCCCTTCTTCTACTGGTGGCAACTCGTCTGGGTGCCGCTTTCCGGGGTTTTCATCGCCATCGTCTACAAGATGGTCGTGCCGTCTGGAAGCGGAGACTGACGCCATGAATGTCGTTGCCACCGTTGTTTTTGTCGCGTTGTTTGTCGGTATCGCGGTTCTGGGATTCGCCTCGGCGCATTGGCGCAAGGGGGATATGAATCATCTGCATGAGTGGGGTTTGGGCGGGCGACGCTTCGGCACCTGGATCACCTGGTTCCTCATCGGGGGCGACCTCTACACCGCCTACACCTTCGTGGCCGTGCCCGCGCTGGTGTTCGGTGCCGGGGCGCTGGGTTTCTTTGCGCTGCCTTACACCGTGCTGGTGTATCCCATGGTGTTCGCCATCTTGCCGCGTCTGTGGATCGTGGCGAAGAAGCACAACTACATCACCGCGTCCGATTTCGTCGCCGGACGCTACGGTAGCCCGGCGCTGGCGCTGGCGATCGCGGTGACCGGCATCGTCGCCACCATGCCCTATATCGCGCTGCAGCTCGTGGGCATTCAGGTGGTGATCGGCGGGCTGGGTTTTTCCACGCAGGGGCTGATGGGGGATGTGCCGCTGGTCATCGCCTTCGTCATTCTGGCCGCGTTCACCTATACCAGCGGGCTGCGCGCCCCGGCGTCCATTGCGGTGGTCAAGGATCTGCTGGTCTACATCACGGTGATCGCGCTCATCATCGTGGTGCCGTACAAGCTCGGCGGTTTCGGCAACATTTTCGCCGCCATTCCGAAGGGGCATCTGCTGCTGCCGCCGGTGAAAGACGGCAACCTGGGCCTGCAGACGTTCTATCCGACGCTGGCCTTTGGTTCGGCGCTGGCGCTGATGCTGTATCCGCACGCCACCACGGCCGTGCTCTCGGCCAAGGGCCCCAACACCCTGCGTCGCAACTGGGTGTTCCTGCCCGCGTACTCCTTCATGCTCGGCCTCATCGCGCTGCTCGGTTATATGGCCTATGCCTCTGGCATTGCCAAGCTGCCTGATCTGGCGCCTTACTTCAAGCAGTACGGCCCGCAGTTCGCCATGCCGGGTCTGCTGCTGCACTACTTCCCGAGCTGGTTTGTCGGGGTGGGTTTTGCGGCGGTGGCGATCGGCGCGCTGGTGCCTGCGGCCATCATGTCGATCGCAGCGGCCAACCTGTTCACCCGCAATATCTACAAGCCTTATATCAATCCGAACTGCAGCACGCGCAAGGAAACCGAGATGGCCAAGCTGGTATCGTTGCTGGTCAAGTTCGGTGCGCTGCTGTTCATCGTGTTCCTGCCGCTGACCTATGCCATTCAGCTCCAACTGCTGGGCGGTATTTTGATTTTGCAGACCCTGCCGGCTATTGTCTCAGGCATCTACACCCGCTGGTTCGACGCCAAGGCGCTCCTGCTGGGTTGGGCGGCGGGTCTGGTCTGGGGCGTCTGGGCGGCGTCGCTCAGCGGCTTCAAGACCTCGGGCTATGGGCTGCACATTGCGGGCATGGTGATTCCGGCTTACATCGGCTTGTACGCCCTGGTGATCAACTTCGTGGTCGCTATCGTCGCCACCCTGGTCATCGGTGCCTTGGGCATGGCCAACAAGCAGGATGCAACCGTGGCCGCAGACTACGCGGGCTAACGACATGAGACAAGTTTCTGCTCCCTGAAGATCGCACGCCGGAGGTTTGATTCCGGCCGAACGCGACGGTAGTGCCAAGGGCCGACAGCAGTCGGCCCTTGGTTTTTGTATGCTGCGCACTCACCCCGGAGATCCCCCATGCTGCTCACCGCCATCCTGCTGCTCATTGCCTCGCAACTGCCCATCGTCGCGGCGGGCAAGGCCAAGTCGGGCACGTTTCGCTCCAAGGAAAACCGCTACGACAACAATGAGCCCCGGCTCTGGCTGGAGCGGCAGACCGACCCGCGCAGACGCCGCGCCAACGCAGCGCAGGCCAACAGCTTCGAGGCCTTGCCCTTTCTGTTTGCGGCGGCCTTGTTTGCCCTGTATCTGAAAGCGCCGTTGGAACTGATCAACGGCCTGCTGATCGCCTGGCTGGTGTTGCGCGCGATCTATCTGTGGTGCTACCTCAACGACCGCGCCTCGTTGCGCTCGGCGGTATGGGGGCTGGCGCTGCTGGTCAACATCGCCCTGTTGTTTGCCCCGTTCTATGGATAAGCAGGTCGCTTCAACGCAGCCTGCGCGCAGTGCGCTCGACGGCCTGCGCGTGCTCGAACTCGGCAGCCTGATTGCCGGGCCGTTTGCCACCCGGCTGATGGCCGAGTTCGGCGCGGACGTGATCAAGATCGAGTCGCCCGCACGCGGCGATGATCCGGGCGGCGACCCGCTGCGCAGTTGGCGCAAGCTGCACAAAGGCGAGTCGCTGTGGTGGACCGGGCAGGCGCGCAACAAACGCTGCATCACGGTCAATCTCAAACATCCGCAGGGCCGCAACATCGTGCTGCAGCTCTCGGCGCGGGCCGATGTGGTGGTGGAAAACATGCGCCCCGGCGCACTCGAAAAGCTCGGCCTGGGCTGGGAAGACCTGCGCACCGTCAACCCCAGTCTGGTGATGGTGCGCATTTCCGGCTTCGGCCAGACCGGGCCGATGCGCCTGCAGCCGGGCTTCGGCGCCATTGCCGAGGCCATGGGCGGCATGCGCTATGTCACAGGCGACCCGGATCGCCCGCCCATGCGCGCCAATTTGTCGCTGGGCGACTCCATCGCCGCGTTGCACGCCACCATGGGCGCGCTCATGGCGCTGCGCCACCGCGACGCCACCGGCGGGCGGTGGAACGGGGAGCAGGGCGGCGAAGGGCAGGTGGTCGATGTGGCGCTGACCGAGAGCGTGTTCAATCTGCTGGAAAGCACGCTGATGGAATACAGCTACGACGGCACGGTGCGGCAGCGCACGGGAACGAGCATTCCGGGCATCACGCCATCCAACGTCTATCGCAGCAAGGGCGGCGAGTGGGTGCAGATTTCGGGCAATGGCGATGCGATTTTCAAGCGGCTGATGCTCGCCATCGGCCGCGCCGATATGGCCGAGGATGCCGGGCTGGCGCGCAATCCAGGCCGCATGGCGCGCGCCGACGAGATCGACGCGGCCATACAGCAATGGGCGGCGGGACAAGAGCCCGAAGCCATCGTGCAGGCCATGCGTGCGGCCGAGGTGCCCGCCACCCGCATCTACAGCATTGCCGATGTGGCGGCCGATGCCCAGTTTCGCTCGCGCGGCATGATCGAGCCGCACGCACTGGCAGACGGCACGCCGGTCGATTTGCCCGCGCCCGCGCCCCGCTTGTCAGCCACGCCAGGAGCCACGCGCTGGCTCGGCCCGGCGCTGGGAGCGCACACCGATGAGGTGCTGGCCGAACTGGGGCTGGACGCCGGGCAGATCGCCGCGTTGCGGCAGGACGGCGCAGTCTGAACGCGTGATCGCGCGCTTACTGCTGCGCGACGTCGATCAGTTTCTTGTCCCGCGTCTGCACGCTGTAGTGCAGTTCTTTGCGCTGACGCTCGGCGACCTTGACAGGCTGGCGCACGATGTTGCGGCGCTTGACCTGCGGTTTGCGTTCGGCCACTACGCGCCGTTTGACCACCTTACGCTCGGCCACGATGCGCCGCTCGTCCGCCTGGCGCTCGGCCACGAAAATGCGCGGGGTGTGCGTGACGTAAATGGTCACGAACTGACCCTTGCGGAAAATGCCGCGCTCGGTCGTGCGGTTCCACTGCGCCACTTGCAACGGGCTGAGGTGATAGCGGTGCGCTACGCCCTGCACCGAGTCGCCATATCGGCCGACGCGCAGCACCATGCGACGCCCCGGCGGGGCTTCGGGCGCAAAGGCCAGCACCGCATTTTCGGCGACGGCCGCGCTGACGTTTTTATTGCTGCCGTCATCCGCCTTGGGAATCAGCACGGTCGAACCGGCCCGGATGAGCTGCCGCGCCGGAATGTCGTTGGTCTCGCGCAGCACGGCTTCGCTGACCTTGAGTTCGCTCGCCAGTTGCATCGGCGATTGAGTAGCTTTGACGGTGTAGGCCGTCCAGGTGGACAGTGGGCCGTTGTAAGCCTGCAGCGCTTGCGCAAAGTGCGTGGCGTTGTCGTAGGGCAAGAGAATGCGCGGGTTCGTCGCCCCCAGGATCACCGGCTTGGTGTAGGAGGGGTTGAGCGAGCGGAACTCATCGGGCGTCAGCCCGGCCAGTTTGGCAGCCAGCGACACGTCGATATCGCGCGTGATGGTGACCGCCTTGAAGTAGGGATGATCGGGAATGTCGGGCAGAGTGATGCCGTACTTGCTCGGATCGGAAATGATGTCTTTCACCGCCTGCAGCTTGGGGTAGTAGTTGCGGGTTTCGTTGGGCATGCGCAGGTCTTGGTAATCGACCGGCAGGTTGTGCGCCTTGTTGTAGGCAATGGCGCGTTGCACACTGCCTTCGCCCCAGTTGTAGGCGGCCAGGGCGAGCTGCCAGTTGCCGAACATGTTGTAGAGGTTCTGCAGATAGTCGAGCGCGGCGTTGGTCGAGGCCAGCACGCTGCGGCGATCATCCTGGAACATGTTCTGCTTGAGGTTGTAGTGCTTGCCGGTGGAAGGAATGAACTGCCACATGCCCACGGCGTGGGCCACCGAGCGCGCGTCGGGGTTGTAGGCGCTCTCGATAAAAGGCAGTAGCGCCAGCTCGGTGGGCATGCCGCGCTTTTGCACTTCCTGCACGGTGTAGTAGAGGTATTTGCGCGCGCGCTCGGTCATGCGGGCGACATAGTCGGGCCGGGTGGTGTACCACTGCGCGGCCTGCGCCACCAGCGGGCTGTCCATATTGGGAATGGCGAAACCGGCGCGGATGCGTTGCCAGATGTCGTTGTACTGCGGGGTGATTTCTTTGGTGTCGTCTTGCAGCGCCGTTTGCTCCGCGGGAGTGATGGCGCCGCCGCCGACCACCTCGGCCTTGAGCGGTGTGCCGGGTTCAGCGGCTGCGGAAGCGGAAGCGGCGGCGGTAGAACTGCTGGGCGGCGAGGTCAGAGATGAGGCTGCGGTTTTTTCGGAGGGAGGGACGGCGGCGCATCCGGCGGCCATGGCGACCATTGCACCCAAAGCCCAAAATCGCAGTCGTCTCAGTTGCCGCATCGGTTCTCACCCCTTGAAATCGTTTTTCCACTCTCGCAGCCAGGCCAGCGCCTGCACCGCGTCCCCGGGCTTTTGGCCCCTGTGCTGCTCCAGCGCCTGCAGCACGCCGGGCTGGTCGGTGCGCAGGAACGGGTTGATCTGCTTCTCCAGGCCGATATGGCTCGGCAAGGTGGGCAGCCCTTTGGCGCGCAAGGCCAGGCACCGTTTCTGGTGCGCCACCACCGCCTCGTTCAGGGGATCTGCAGCCCGTGCGAATTGTAGATTAGAGAGGGTGTACTCGTGGGCACAATTTACTGTCGTATTTTCAGGGAGTTGCGACAGTTTGTTTAAAGAATGGTGCATCTGGGCCGGAGTTCCTTCAAACAGACGACCGCAGCCTGCGGAAAACAGCGTGTCGCCGCAGAACAGCGAAGACGGCTCCTCGCCCTGCAGCGCGGTGGCCAGATAGGCGATATGCCCCAGGGTGTGGCCCGGCACTTCAAGCACTTCGAAATGCAGGGGCCAGCCCGTCGGTGAGAACACATCGCCCTGGCGCATGGCCTGCGTGCGTGCGGGAATGGCCTCGGCGGCTGGCCCCCAGACGGGCGGCTGATCGGCGGGGTGCTTCGCCTGCCACCACTGCAGCAGTTCGCGAATGCCGCCCACATGGTCGCTGTGATGGTGGGTGACTAGAATGCCGCGCAGTTCCAGGCCGCCCCGTTCCAGGGCGCCAATCACCGGCGCGGCGTCGCCCGGGTCGACCACCAAAGTGCGCGGATCGTTCGCGTCGGGCCTAATCAACCAGATGTAGTTATCGCGAAAGGCAGCAAGCGCTTCTGTATGCATGGTGACTCCGATCTGTGGCCGTTGATGAGCCTGCAGCACTGGTTGCAGACGCCTCCCGGTCGCTACGCCCTGGCTTGGGAACAGAGCCAGATCGACCGCGTGGTGACCGACATTTTCGGCTATCACGCGCTGCAACTCGGCAATCCGGCTTTGCAGGGGCTGGCGCACAACCGCATGCCGCATCGCTGGCTGGCGCTCGACGGCGCCGAGTCGGCCCAGCCCGATTTGCCTGGCGTGCGCCCGGCCTGCCTGCTGCCCGAGCATTACGGCGGCGAGCCGGTGTATGCCGAGCCCGGTCTGGTGGACGCCGTGGGCGTAGCGGCCGAAAACGCACAGCTTTCCCCCGAGCCGCAGCCCGCCGACGCCCACGCCATTCATACCGAGCATCTGCAATGCGACTTCACCGCGCTGCCGTTTCCCGCCCAATCGCTCGACCTGGTCGTGCTGCCGCACACCCTGGAGTGGGTGGACGATCCGCACGCCTGCCTGCGCGAAGTGGACCGCGTGCTGGTGCCCGGCGGGCAGATCGTCATCAGCGGCTTCAACACCTGGAGCCTGTGGGGCATGCGACAACTGGTCGGGCGCGTGGGCGGCGGCTGGTATTTGCCTCAGCACGGCGAATTTCTCGCCCCCCGCCGCGTGCGCGACTGGCTGCGGCTGCTCAGCTTTGAAGTCACCCAAGGCCGCTTCGGCTGCTACCGCCCCGCGCTGTGCTCGCCGCTGTGGCTGCACCGCTGGCGCTTCATGGACCAGGCGGGAGACCGCTGGTGGCCCGTGTTCGGCGCGGTGTACTTCCTCGCGGCGATCAAGCGCGTGCCCGCCATGCGTCTGGTCGGCAAGGTGGAAATGCGCACCCAGCGTCGCGCCGTCGCGCTGCGACCCATCGCGCAGCGCCGGGCGAAAACAAAAATCTGAACCCTATGACCACCGAATCCGACAACGAGATCATCATCTATACCGACGGCGCCTGCAAAGGCAACCCCGGCCCCGGCGGCTGGGGCGTGGTGCTGCGCAGCGGCGGCCATGAAAAAACCCTGCACGGCGGCGAGCCGCAAACCACCAACAACCGCATGGAACTGATGGCCGCCATCATGGCGCTCGAAGCCCTCAAGCGCCCCAGTCGCGTGCTGCTGCACACCGATTCGCAATACGTACTCAAAGGCATGACGGAATGGATCGTCGGCTGGAAGCGGCGCGGATGGACCACCGCCGACAAAAAGCCGGTGAAAAACGTCGATCTGTGGCAGCGCCTGGAAAAAGCCGCCGCGCCCCACACCCTACGCTGGGTGTGGGTGCGCGGCCACACCGGCGACCCCGGGAACGAACAAGCCGACGCCCTGGCGAACCAGGGCGTGGAGGCGGTGGGGCGGGGGTAGGTCACTTCGCCGCCACGCCCATTTACTCGACTGAAAGTCGAAACTTCATCGGCGTTTCTGAGGGGTCTTTGGCGAAGTCCGGGGATGCCGGTGAAAGGGCCGACGGGAATTTAAGGCGCTTTGCCAGTAGCGGTGTTGCCGTCTGCAGGTTCTCCATGACTTGCATGACGCTGCCCGCCCCTTTGAGATAGAAACGCTTGAGCGCCGTCTTGGCCGCCGAGTTCTTGGATCGGTCGCAGACGTCCTTCACAAAACCGGGCCAGTTGGAGCGATCCATCAAGGCCGTACAGACCGAGATGGAAATGGACAATGGCCGGGCTGCATGCCACCACAGCATGGGAATGAAAATAGTCTGCCCGGGCTTGAGCACCGCGCGGTAGGCCGTGGCTTCGGCCATGCGCGGAAAGCGGCTCAGATCGGGCGCGGCGGGGTTGTCCACCTGAGACCAGTTTTTCTGGGTGGGGCGCGGGTAGAGCTTGTCGCCGTCCTCGGGTGGAAAGAGATAGAACTCCTTGTCGCCATAGATTTCGGTGATCTGCGCGTGGGCGTGTTCCAGGTCGTAGTGCATGACTGGAAACTTGCTGCCCACGCCCCCCATGAGCAGTTTGAGAAAGCCGTCGGGACGGCGCCAGCGCTCGGGCATCAGCGGGCTCGCGTGGCGACCCGCAAAGGCGTAGGCATTTTGCGGACGGAGATCGGCCAGCAGTTGCGGCAGGTGATCGTGGATGAACAGGCGATAGAGGTAAGGCCCCGGCGCATCGACGGTCGATGCCTCGACGGCATCGACGAAGTCGCGCATCGCCATGCGTTTGGTGTAGGACACCTGCACGGTTTGGTCGCCGAACTTGTCGCGGAAATAACCGGGCGTCCAACGGCTCAGCGCCGGCCACTCCCGCACCGAGTCGGCGATGACAACGGGCCGATTCTTGCGAACGTACTCGTGCAGGAACTCGTTGTAGGGCAGGTCCTGTGCCTGCACCACGTCGATGGCGAGGGGCGGGCGGGTTTGCAGTGGCTGGGCGCGTGCGCGATCAGGTCCACCTCCAATCGGTGTGGCTTGCTGCATGGTTTGAACTCCAGGAAATGTGCATGATGGGCAGCCTTCTTTGGGCGGCGTCAGTTTGCTGAGTGTGTCGAACTGCTGGTCTCTTTCCCGAACAGGCGCTGGAAGAAACTCTTTTTGCCACTGGGTGCGGCTTGTTCTGTTTTGTCGTATTCGAGGGCGATCTGCCGCAATGAATCGAACACGTAATGACGGGGGCCGAGGCGTTTTCCCGTTAATTTCTCCATGCGCGAGACGGCCTGCATGACCAGCAGCGAGTGGCCGCCCAGATCAAAGAAGTTGTCGTCGGGCTCGATATGCGGGGTGGCGAGTAGCTCGGCCCAGAGGGCGGCGAGCTGTCGCTCCGTCTCGGTTTGCAGGCGGTCTGCAGCAGGTGCGGCTGCGGCGGGCGCCATTGGCGAAGCGACGGGCGATGCGGTCGAAGCCGGGCTGCTGACACTCGCCGTGCCCCGCAAGGCGGGCAAATCCGCGAGCGCGGTCTCGGGGTGCGCCATGGCGTCGACGAGCAACTGGCTGTACTGCGCCATCCACGCCGCCACGCGAGGGGCCTCGAACACGTCGGTGTTGTAGGTCAACCCACCCATCACGCCGCTGGGGGTGTTGAGGAACCACAAGCGAACGTCCTCGGCTGCGGCAGGTTGATACACCTTGAGATTCTCCTGCTCCAGGGTTCCCCAGTGGGTGTTTCGCTGTCGCACATCCTGATACGAGAAGAAGGCCTGATAGATCGGGTTCCTGCTGTCGTCTCTCTGAACCGATGAGAAATGCAGCATCTGCTCCAGCGGCGCGTCGGGAGCGGCAAACGCGGCGAGTACGACGTCGCGCACTTGACGCAACAAGGATGCGAACGATTGCGTCGGATCGGGGCGTATCCGCAGCGGCAGGGCGTTGACGAAAAAGCCCATGACCCTCTCCAGATCCACCGTGGGGCGCCCGCGTACCGGCGTGCCGATGACCAGATCGGTTTGGCCGGACTGCCGCCACAGCAGCGCCGCGAAGGCGCTGAGCAACACCATGTAGGGCGTGGCGTTTTGTTGCAGCGCGAATTGGTGCAGGCTGGCAAACCAATCGGCCGGGTGGCTGAACCAGTAGGTGTCGCCGCCACCGGTCATGCGCTTGGGGCGGGGGCGGTCTGCGGGTAGATTCAGCGGCGCGGGCAACGGGGTGAGTTGATCGCGCCAGTAGCCAAGTTGGCGCTGAAGATCGGGCGTTTCGAGCCATCGCCGCTGCCAGGCGGCGTAGTCGCCATAGGTGACGGGAAGCGGCGCCAGATCGGGCGCGCGGCCTTCTGCAAAGGCGGGGTAAAGCGCCGCCATTTCGTCGTAAATGAGATCGAACGACCAACCGTCCCAGATGATGTGGTGCGGCATGAAAAACAGCACATGGTCGTCTTCCGCCAGACGGTACAGCCCCAGTTTGAACAGCGGCAGTTCGCCCAAATCGAAGACCTCGGCGCTGCGGGCCTGCAGCCTTTTCATCAATTCGACCTCGCGGTCGGCAGGGGGCAGGGTGGACAGATCGTGAATCTCGCCCAGTTGCACAGTCAGTTCGGGGGCGACGACCTGCAGCGGCGCGCCGTCTTGCTCCACGATCACTGTGCGTAGGCTGGCTTGGCGTGCCACCATGGCGTTGAGCGCGCGCTCGAGGGCGACGAAATCCAACGCCCCGCGCAGGCGATGCGCGGAAGGGGTGTTGTAGGTTGGCAGCCCAGGATCGAGCTGTTCGAGGAACCAGATGCGCCCCTGCTGCAGCGACGCGGGCGCGACGGTCTGCTCGCTGCGATGCGCAATGGCTTCGACCTTGGCGCTATCGTCCTGGGCGTGGGTGTCGATCCAGCGCGACAGTCCATCGATGTTGGGCCTATCGAAGATGGTGCGCATTTGTACGTCCAGACCGGTTTGCTCACGCAGTCGCGCGGCTAGCTGCGCCGCCAGCAGCGAATGCCCGCCGAGGGAGAAAAAGTCGTCGTCGAGTGCCATACCGGGCAGGCGCAGCACCTGCTCCATCACTGCGGCCACCCGCTTTTGCGTGGGCGTCTGCGGAAGTCTGCGCTCGGCTTTGATCGGCCCGCCGCCGCTGATAGGCGAAGGCAGGCGCTTGCGGTCGGTCTTGCCGTTGGGCAAGAGCGGAAGCGTCTGCAGCGGCACGATGTGCTGCGGAATCATGTAGGCGGGCAGGTCTTGCTGCAGATGCTTGCGCAACTGCGCGGGGTCTAACTCCACTTGCGCGAATCGGGGGACGACATAGGCCACCAGCCGGGCATCGCCCGGGGTGTCTTCGCGCACCATCGCCACCGCCTGCGCGACTTCGGGGTGATGGGTGAGGTGGGTTTCAATGTCGCCCAGCTCGATGCGAAAGCCGCGCAGCTTCACCTGGAAGTCGAGCCGCCCGAGGTGTTCGAGTTGGCCGTCGTTGCGCCAGCGGCCACGGTCGCCAGTGCGGTACAGGCGCGCGCCGGGTTCGGTGGAAAACGGGTCGGGCATGAAACGATCCGCCGTGAGCGCCTCACGTTGCCAATAGCCCAGGGCGACGCTGGCCCCGCCGATGTGGATTTCACCGGGCACGCCAACGGGGCAAAGATTGCCGTGAGGGTCGAGCACCCACACCTGGGTGTTGGCCAGCGGCGTGCCGATGGCGATGCCTGCGGCGCTGTCTTGCACCGGCCAGCAGGTGGACCACACGGTGGTTTCCGTCGGGCCGTACATATTCCACACCGCGCCGCAACTGCGCTGCAACTGGGTGGCGAGGTCGGCGGGCAGGGGTTCGCCGCCGACCAGGGCTTTGAGCTTGCTTTGGCCTTCCCAGCCTGCGCTGAACAGCAGGCGCCAGGTGCTCGGTGTAGCTTGCAGGGCCGTGACCGGGTGGGCTTGCAGCTGGTCGCGCAGGGCGAAGCCGTCGGCGGCTTGTTCGCGGCTGGCCAGCAGCACGGTGGCCCCGACGGCGAGCGGCAGCAGGAGTTCAAGTACGGCAATGTCGAACGACAGTGTGGTCACGGCCAGCAGCATGTCGCCGGACGTCAGGCCAGGGCGTTGGGCGACCGCGAGCAGAAAGTTCACCACGGCGCGATGCGGCAGCATGACACCCTTGGGTTTGCCGGTGGAGCCCGAGGTGTAAATCATGTAGGCCAGCGATTCGGGCGTGGCGTCGCGCTGGGCCTCTGCGGCTGGCGGGGTGTCGGGCTGGGCGGCGATTTCAGCGGCATCGCCGTCGAGCCACAGGCTTTGCGCGCGCGGCCAGGGCAGGGCGTCGGCTGTGGTGGACTTGGCGATCAGCAGGGCGAGGTCGGCGTCTTCGGCCATGTCGGCCAGGCGCGAGGTGGGAAAGCTCGGGTCCAGCGGCACATAACCCGCACCGGCACCCAGAACACCCAGCAAAGCGGGCAGCATGTCGGCGTCACGGGGCAGGCACAGGCCGACGCGCGAGCCGCGCTGCACGCCGCGTGCGCGCAGTGCGTGGGCGATGCGATGCGCCTGCGCCCAGAGTTGGGCGTAGGTCATCGGGCTAGCGCCGCAGATTTGCGCGGTGGCATCGGGCGTGCGCGTGGCCTGCGCATGCAGCAGCTGGTGCAGCAGCAGGCCGGGAGGCAGCGGCGACGACGTGGCATTGAGTTGCGCCAGTTGCTGCCGGTCGGCGTCGGTGACGATGTCGATGGCGCCGAGCGCCGCATCGGGCGCGGCACAGAGATGCGTCAGCAAGGCTTGGTAGCTCGCCAGCCAGCGGCGCACGGTGGCTTCGTCGAACAGCGCGGTGGCGTATTGGCACTCGAGCCGAAGGCCGCCGTTGACCACGGGGACGGCATTGATGGACAGTTCGAAGTTCTCGGCCTGCCGCGGGTTGTAAACCGTACTGACTTGCAGATGGCCAAAGCTGCGCAGATCCATGGCCTGGTCGAGATTGAACATGACCGGGGCGAGCGGCACCCGCGATGGATCGCGTTCGATCAACAGTTTTTGCAGCAGGGTGCCGAAGGTGTAATGCTGGTGCTCGAAGGCATCGAGCACGGCCGATTGCACGGCGGGTAGCGACTGCGCCATCGGGGCGGCGGCGTCGGGCATCAGCCGCAAAGGCAGCAGATTGACGCCGTGGCCGACGACGGTTTCGAAACCCGGCAGCGTTTGCCCCGCGGCGGGTACGCCGACCACCACTTCATCATTGCCCGAAAGACGCTGCAACAACGCACCGAAGCTGCACAGCAGGGTGGAAAACAAGCTGGCGCCGGACTTGGCGCCGAGTTGACGCACGGCGCTCACCAAATTTGCGGGCAGCACATGGTCGATGCGCTTGGAGTCGAAAGCACGCGTGGCGGGCCGGGGGTGGTCGCAAGGCAGCTCGAGCACGGCGGGAATGCTGGCGTAGCGGTTCAGCCAGTACGCCTCATCGGCCTGATGTTCGGCGCTGCCTTGTCGCGCGGAAAGCGCTTGCGCAAACGAAGCGAAGCTCGCGGGCGCCTCGGGCTCAGGGGCTTCGCCCTTGCGGGCCGAGTAAAGCGCACCGATTTCGTCCACCAGGACGCCGAACGACCAGCCGTCGCAGACGATGTGGTGCGCGCTGAGCAGCAGGGCGATGTGATCGTCGCCCAGGCGTAGCAGGCGTGCGCGAAACAACGGCCCTTGTTGCAGATCGAAAGGCATGGCGACGGCCTGCGCGGCGGCTTGCTTCAGGGCGCTATCGCTTTGCTCGGAGGTCAGGCCGCGCAGATCGTCTGTGGGGATGTCGAGGTTCAAGCGCTCGGCGATGAGCAACTGTTCACCATCGGCGCTGAGGGTGGCGCGCAGCGCGTCGTGGCGATCCGGCAGGGCGCGCACCGCGGCGCTGAGCGCTGGCAGATCGACCGCACCGCGCAGATGCAGGGTGATGGATTCGTTGTACGCCAGCGTGGCGCTGCTGCCGAGCTGGCAGGCCAGCCAGATTTCGCGCTGGGCTTCAGTGGTGGGAGCGACGCGGGCGACGGGCGCGGCGTCGGCGAAGGGGTCGTAATCGACCGCGGTGGCGGTGGAAGTGTCCATGGCTTTTTCAGGCGTCGAGGCGCAGGTACTTGCCGGGCTGCTCGGGGTTGGGGACGAACCAGGCGGGGTTGCCGCCGGGGTCTTTGCCGATGCGTGCGCCGGGCACGGGCGGGTGGCTGGCGTCGAAAGACGCCGATGCCGATGATTTGCGCTGCGGCAGGAATTCCGCCTCCTGCAATTCGCGCACCGAGTCCTTGAACGCTTCTTTGATCAGGCGGATGTCGGCTTCGCTGTGCGCCGTAGTCAGAAAGCAGGGGAAGTTGTCGAGGATGTGTACGCCGCGGCTGCGCATCATGGCAAACAGCAGGTCTTGCAGCGGGTGATCTTCCAGCCAGCCCACGCGCCAAAGCGAGGCGAAATGACGGATTTCCAGCGGCGCACCGACTTGACGGCAGAACGCAGTCAGCTCGTCGGCCATTTGCGCGGTCTTGGCGTTGAGCGTGCCTTGCAGCGCCGGTCCTTGCGCTTTGAGGTGCAGCAGGCTGGCATGCGCGGCGGCTAGCGCCAAGGGGTGGCGCACGAAGGTGCCGGCGAAGTAGGTCACGCCGATAGTGGGAATTGAGTCATCGCCGTACTGCCAGGCGCCGCCGTCGAGCGCGTCGATGAACTCGCGCCTGCCCGCAACGACGCCAATGGGCATGCCTCCACCGATGACCTTGCCGTAAGTGGCCAGATCTGCGCGGATGCCGAAGAGCTGCTGGGTTCCCCCCAGGGCGGATCTGAATCCGGTGATGACTTCGTCGAAAATCAGGCAAGCGCCGCTGCGTTCGGTGATGGCGCGGATTTCCCTGAGGAATTCGACGGGTTGGAATTCGGGTCGGCGGCTTTGCACGGGTTCGACCAATACGGCGGCGAGTTCATCGGCATGCGCGCGGATGAACTCCAGCGATTCGGGCGTGCCGTAATCGAGCACGCGCACATCGCCGAACATGCCCCGCATGATGCCCGGCGCGCCCGGTATGCCTTTGCCGCCTTTGCCCGGACGCACGACGACCTCGTCGAAGGTGCCGTGATAAGAGCCTGAGAACAGCACCACGGTGTTGCGGCCAGTGACGGTGCGGGCAATGCGCACGGCAGCCATGACCGCCTCGGAACCGGTGTTGCACAGACCAGCACGGTCAAAGCCGGTGAGTTCGCAAATCAAATCGGCCACGGGGCCGGCCAGCGGGTGTTGCGGGCCGATGTCGTAACCGTCGTCGAGCTGGCGGCGCACAGCGTCGAGCACGAAGTCGGGCTGCCAACCGAACAAGTTCATGCCGAAACCGTTGAGCGCATCGACGTATTCATTGCCGTCCAGATCCCAAAGGCGCGCGCCCTTGCTGCGATTGACCACGATTTGATAGGTGATCTCCTTGGTCATCGGACGAAAGCCGTTAACTACCCGCGGGTCGGCCAGATGGTCGCGGTATTGCACGGTGTAGGCGCGACTCTTGACCGTGCGTTCGACGTAGCGGCGCATGAAGGCGGCAAGGCGCACCTTTTGACGTTCGGTCAGCGGGCTGGACTGAGTGTGGATGCGGGCGATGGCGCCAAAGGCTTTTTTGACGTCGTAGCGCAATGGCGCGCTGTCTTCGCCGTTTGCATCGGGCGCTGCGGGCAGGGGCTGAGCAGGGCTGGCGTTTGCTGCAGGTGGAGGCACCGTTGCGGGCGTCTGCGTGGGCGTCGGCATGGACACAGGCGGCGGCGTTTGAGGGGCGATCATCGTCTGCCCGCCTAGCAAGGCCAGTTGCTGGGACATGAGCTGCATTTGCTGCTGGATGAGCCACTGCACTGCGTCGGTCGGCGCGTGCTGCGGCAGCACGGCGGGATGAGGGGGTGTAGCAGCGAGCGGCGCGGACAGAGATACCGAAAGAGGCGCGGAAAGCGGCGCCGAAAGAGGTGACGGACTCGGCGCAGGCATCGCGGCTGGCTCGGGCTCCAGTTGGGCGTCGAGGTAATCGGCCAGCAGATCGAAACTGCGCAGGTTTTCCATCAGCTGACGGAAGGTGACCGGCACACCAAACTGCTTTTTGATTTGCAGCGCGGCTTGGGTGAGGGTGAGCGAATCGATGCCCAGTTCGACAAAGGCCATGCTCGGGTCGGCGCCACTTGCCTCATGGCCTGAGACATCCTCGAACAAATCGCGCAACTGGGCGATCAGGCGGTTCTTGCGCAGGGGGGCTGTGGGAATGGGCTGGGCGATGGACATGGCGGGTACTGGCTCGATTGACGTGGACGTCAGCGTTTGCGCGGCTGGTGCGATGGAACTCGTTGCGGCAGGACGACCCGAGGCCGGGGATGTGGCGGGACGGGAAGGGTGCTGCGCTACGGCCTCGATCCAGTAACGCTGGCGCTCGAAGGGATAGGTGGGCAGGTTGATCCGGCGGCGATTGGTGGGCGGATGGGCGGCTGAAACTGGCAAGGCGATGCCTGCGGTCCAGAGTGCGCCTGCCGCCAGCAACATGCAGGCAGTTTCCTGTTCGGGCGCATCGGCTAGTGACGGGATGGCCACGACCGAGGCGCCATCGGCGGGGGCATGCTGACGCACCAGTGTGGAGAGCGCACGACGCGGGCCGATTTCCAGAAAAACGGCGTTGGCATGACGGTTCAGCGCGTCGCGCACGGCGGCGGAGAAGAGAACCGGCTCCCGCAGATGGCGCACCCAGTATTCGGCATCGACGGCCTCTGCCGGGGTCAAGCTACGGCCTGTGAGGGTCGAGACGATGGGCAGGCGCGCAGGCGCCAAGGCGACAGTAGCCACTTCGGAGCGAAAGGCTGCGAGCGCGGGCTCCATCATGGCGGAGTGAAAAGCATGGGAGGTTTGCAGCAACCGGGTTGGCACGCCTTGCGCCTGCAGAGCGGCGTCGAAGCTGCTGATCGCTGCAGTCGGCCCGGCGATGACACAGGACGTCGGGCCGTTGATGGCGGCAAGCGAGATGTCGTCCGGCAGCTGGATGCGTAAATCGTCTGCCGACAATCGCACCGACAACATGCTTCCGGGCGTGAGCGCTTGCATCAGCGCGCCGCGCCGTGCGATCAGCCGGGCCGCGTCGGCCAACGACAGAACGCCGGCCAGAACGGCCGCAGCGAATTCGCCGATGCTGTGGCCGATCAGGGCGATGGGCTTGGCGCCGCGCGCCAGCCAGGTTTGCGCCAGTGCGTATTCAATACAGAATGTGGCGGGCTGCGTGGTTTGCGTGCTGGCCAGCGCATCTGGGTCGGCGCTGAACAGGCGTGCCCGCAAATCAAAACTCAGGTGCGGGGCGCAGGCGGCGATGGCGTCGTCGAGCGCTGCGCGGAAGTCACTTTCTGCAGCGTAGAGACCGCTTCCCATGCCGGGGTACTGTGCACCCTGGCCCGGGAAAAGCCAGATTTGAGGGGGTGGATCACCGCGCGCTGTGCGTTGTGAACGCAGGGGCCAGGCTGGTTCCGACAAGGCTCGTATCGCCTGCTCTGGCGTTTCGCAGACGAGGCAAAGACGCTGTGCAAAAGGGCTGCGGCCCACCTGCAAGGTGTAGGCCACATCGGCCAGATTGACATCGGGGTGTTCGCGCAAATGCGCGGTGAGGCGGCTGACCTGGGCGTCGAGCGCGCTTGGGCTGCGGGCCGACAGCATCAGCAGTTGCGGCCCGCTCGCTGGGCTGGATGTTGGCGTCGCGGGCGCTTCTTCGAGAATGATGTGGGCATTGGTGCCTCCCACCCCAAAGGAGCTGACCCCGGCGCGGCGCGGCTGCTCGCCGCGCGCCCATGTCGTGAGTGCATCGTTGACGATGAAGGGGCTGGACGCGAAATCGATCTTGGGGTTGGGCGTGGTGTAGTGGATCGACGGCGGGATGCACTCCTGTGCCAAAGCCAGCGCGGTTTTGATGACGCCGGTGACGCCCGCAGCAGTCAAGGTATGGCCGATGTTGCTTTTGGCGGAACCCAGTCGGCAAAAGCCGATGTCTGCGGTTTGCCTGCGGAAGGCGCGGGTGAGCGCCTCGACCTCGACGGGGTCGCCCAAAGGCGTGGCGGTGCCATGGCATTCGACATAGCTCACGCTGCGCGGGCTGACGCCGGCGTCAGCCAGTGCGGCGGTGATGACGGCGGCCTGACCGTCCAGACTTGGCGCCGTGAAGCTGGCTTTGTCGCGTCCGTCGTTGTTGATGGCCACGCCGCGAATGACCGCGTAGATCGTGTCGCCATCGTCCTGGGCGTCGCTCAGTCGCTTGAGCAACACCACGGCAGCGCCATCGGAAAACACCGTGCCCTGTGCCTGGGCATCGAAGGTACGGGTGACGCCATCGGGCGAAAGCATGGCGCCTTCTTGGTAGAGATAGCCGCTGTTGGGCGGGCAAGTCACGGCAACGCCGCCAGCCAGTGCCATGTCGCATTGACCCGCGCGCAAACTCGTGACGGCCTGCGCAACCGCCACCAACGATGTGGAACACGCGGTATGCACGCTGACTGCGGGGCCGGTGAGGTTCAAGCGGTTGGCAATTCGGGTGGCGATGTAGTCCTTTTCGTTGGCCAGCATGACGGCAAAGTCGCCGATTTTGTCGATCAGATCGGGGCGGTGCTGAACATGGTGCAGAAAATAGCTGGCGTTGTGCATGCCCGCAAAAACGCCGACGGGAGCCTGGCTCAGGTCGGGGGCGTGCCCAGCATGCTCAAGACATTCCCAGCACAGTTCCAGAAAGATGCGTTGCTGCGGATCCATCAACAGGGCTTCTCGCGGGGAGATGCCGAAAAAGACGGGATCGAAGCCGTCCACGCCGTCGATCAGCCCGCGTGCTTTGACATAGAGCGGGTCGTTCGTGAGTTCTGACGGCAAGCTGGGATCGAGTTCGTCATCACGCAAGTGCTTGATGCCGTCGGCGCCAGCCAGCAGCATGTCCCAGAAATCCTGCACGTTTTTCGCGCCGGGAAAGCGGCCCGCCATGCCGACGATGGCGATCGGCACGGAGGCGCCGGCGTGCGCAGCGCGATGATCTCGGGGGTTTGCTCCACGCGGCATGCGGCGGGCTTCGTCCCACGATGTGTCTTGGTCGCGATCCAACTGTTCGGCCAGCGCCGCGGGGGTCGGGTTGCTGAAAAACGCGCTGGCGCTCAGCGTCACGCCGTCCGCTTCGAGCAAAGAGAGAACGCGCATGACGAGCAGCGAATTGCCGCCGATATCGAAAAAATTGTCCGTGGCGGCGACGCTGCCCAAACCGAGTACGCGGGTAAATGCCGCGCGGATGCGATCTTGCGTGCTTGTGGAGGAGACGCTGTCGTCCGCTGCGGTTTTTTGCGGCCCGAATTCCGGCATGGGCAGTGCCCGCCGATTGAGCTTGCCGTTGACGCTGATCGGCATGTGCTTCAGCCAGTTGTAAACGGCTGGCAGCATGTATTGGGGCAGCGTTTGCGCCAACCAGGCGCGAATGTCGATCGGGCTTGGAACGTGGCCTGGATGCCGCGCGGTCAAATAGGCGACCAAGCCTGAGCCGAAGGGCAGATCGTTGCGCAGTGTCACGGCGGCATCGGCGATGTCGGCATGTTCTCGCAGGCGTGTTTCGATTTCACCGAGTTCGACACGATGACCGAGCACTTTCACTTGGTCGTCCGCGCGCCCGAGGCAGCGAATGTCTCCTTCGGCGTCGATGAAACCCAGATCTCCCGTCAGGTAAGCCCTTCCCACTTCAGGCAAGTCTTTGAATCGCTGTTCCGTCAGCTCGGGGCGGTTGAGATAACCGCGTGCGATGACTGGACCCGCTATCGCGATTTCGCCTTCCGCGCCTGCGGTGAGCACCTCGCCCTGGGCATTCAAAATGAGGATGCGCGCCTCTCCGATGGGTCGCCCAATACTGGGAAGCGCGGGCCAGGAGGTCGGGTCATCGGGAAGCGTCTTGACCGTCACGACATGGGATTCGCTCGGGCCGTAGTGGTTGTGCAGACGACATTGCGGGTGCCGGGAAAAGAACGATTTGATCGCGGCGTCAGCGCGCAAGGGCTCCCCCGCGGTGATGACATGCTTCAGGGATGGCAGGTCGATTCGATGCTGCTCGCAGTAATCGACCAGATGCGCCAGGGCGATGAAGGGCAGAAACAGGCGTTCGATGCGGTGGTGTTGGATCAATTGCACCAATTTCTGCACATCACGCCGCTGTTCGCGGGCCGCCAATACGAGTGAGCCTCCGCTGGCCAGCGTGGAGAACAGTTCTTGAAACGCGACATCGAAGGCGGGGGCGGAAAACTGCAAGGTGCGCAAACCGGATTGCTCGGGCGCGCAGCGCAGATGCCAGTTGATGAGATGAAGGAGCGGCCCTTGCGGCATGACCACCCCTTTGGGGGCGCCAGTCGAGCCGGAGGTGTAAATCAAATAACCCAGTGAGGCGCTCGTCAGGCCAAGTTCACGTGGACGCAGCGCAGCGGCAGGCTGCGAGGCCCAGTTCTGCAGCACAGCGGGGTCGTCGATGGCGAGGGTTTGCACGCGGCAGTCTTCGAGTGCTGCGGCGGTGTCGGCCGTTGTGATCAGCAGCAGAGGTTGCGCATCGCCTAGCAGGCTCTCCAGCCTGGCGGTGGGCTGATTCGGGTCAAGCGGCAAGTAGCCGCAGCCGCATTTCAAGGTCGCCAAAATTGCTTCAACCAAGAGCGCGCCACTGTCCAGGATGATCGCAACAAGGGCGTCCGGCCTCGCGCCCTGTTCACTCAACAGATGGGCGAGTCGGTTGGTGCGCCGATCGAGTTCGTCGTAAGTGAATGAGGCCTCCGAGCTGACCAAGGCAATGGCTTGCGGGCTGAGCCTGGCCTGCCGTTCAAAAAGCTCGTGCAGCAGAAAATCGGCTCTTTGAGACGGCGAATCTGGCTCGCGCGTCTGTGCGTTTTCTGGAGGATGAGGGTCCATCATCTGCCCTTGCTGGTAAGGCCGTGAAGAGGGGATGCATCAGCGAAATGTTTCATGGCAGACCCTCAAGCCATTGACGTATGGCCGTGTCCACAGGCAGGAAGGCCCAAGCCAGCGTGAGGGCGAGACATGCCATCGTCGCCAGATGCGCTCTGGGTGACAGCAGGACAACGAAGCGGTTTGACGACGCGATTCGATAGAGGGGATAGTGCACAAGATAGAGCGGATAAGACAGCTTTCCGGCCAAGCTGGCTGTTTTGTGAAAAAAACGGCTCAAGGACAGACTTGCTGCGAGGGCGACTGTCAGGGGCGCGATCAAGAGGGCATCGAAAAAATTGATCCAGGGGTGAGCGCTGAACATGGCCCCAAAAAACAGCACGGCGGCGCCTACCGCCAGCAAGCTATGAGGACGCCAGGTCTGAGGGCGCAGTTGGTAAAGCCAGGCCCCCAAAAAAAATTCTGCGATGACACGCGGAAAACCCAGCCAGAAATTGGAAGTTCCCCAGCCTGGGTTGAAAACGTGCATCTTGGCGGTGAGCACGATGAAGACGATGAATGCCAAGGCCGAGAGAACGGATGCGCTCAGACGTCGCGCATATTTCAGCCAGGCAAAAAACAGCACATTCACCACGGCCTCGAAGAACAAAGACCACGCGGGGACTTCAAGTGGGAACAAAGGGCCGGTCAGATGCCCATGCCCGAACGGCCAGACCCCATGATTGAAAAAGGGCAGACCGAGAACGCCAAATACTGAGGCGGCTACGAGCTGATGAATCCCCGGAACCGGTGGGGTCTGCGTCTGGGCGAGCATCACGGCGGAAATGATGCCGAGGAGCGATCCCATGACGTACATGGGCCCCAGACGCGTCAGCCGTACCCTGACAAACCGACTGAAACGCATACCGGTCAAAATACGCTCGCCATAGCTGTGCATCAACACGAAGCCAGACAAGACGAAGAACAGATCAACCGCAACCCAGGCGCCTGGCAGAAAATCGTTGAGCGAGCTGTGCTCGGTGTAGTGCAAAACCACCACCGCAAAAGCGGCCAGCCCCCGTAAGGCGTCTAGGGCATCAAAGTGGCGGGCATGGGACTGTGGGCTCAACTGCCGCTCCCGTGCTCATCTTTCTGCAAGCGTCCGCCGACGCTCGATGGCGCGCATCATCGCCGCCTTGGTGCCATCCAAGACACGAGAGCGCCCTACTTTGCTCAAGCCAGGCGGGATTGCGCCGATTCGCTTGCGCACCTCGTAATTTAAGGCCAACGCCCGTCGCCAACGGATGCTCTGTTCTGTATTGAAGATGATCGACATGGAAATCGACACATCATCCGGACCATTGCGCACGTGGTGCCCCGCAATGAACGGGATGTGTAAGGTTTCCCCAGGCGAAAAATGAAACGAATGTCCGAGTGCATCGATTTCGGCAGACCAAGGCAGCTTTGTACGCGCGTAGGCGACGTAGGCCTCCCGATCAATCTGACTCACGACACGATCATCCCACTGCTCGTAGACGTGAATCGTCTTTGAGCCGCGAAATTGCATCAGTAATGTGGAGTAGCGATCAATATGAAATGGAGTGATGCTGTTCGGTGAAGCGATAAACAAATAGAGGTGGGGATCGATAGGCTCGCTTCCGAGTCCGTGGCTGCGCAGAATTCCGCGCAGGTCGTCAACCAAGGCGTTACGCAGGTCTTTGAATGAATCATCCGTCTCGGGACGGCTGACCATGATGTAGGCATTCGAGGTGCGAATTTGCTCTATCGTCTCATCAATACTGACTTCTTTGGGGCGTTTGCGGAAAGTGGCTTCAAAATCGTCACCGTTTTGCAGCTTCGAGTTGGAAAACATCACCTGTCGTTTGGGCAGTTTCGGTAAGACGGCGCCCAGGTTCTCCAAGGTCAACGCCGGGTGGCCGAGGAGTTTGTGAGATAGCTTGAAGGGCGCGCGGTCCAGCAGCATGGCTTCCAGCTCAGCGTCGAAACATTGCATAACCACGATGTTTTCCTGCGCTTGATTTAGTAGGCGTAGTACCCGTAGGGCGACCCGGCCTTTGGCCCGCGGCTCTGGTTGAGCAGGGTAAAGACCATGGGATGGTCTTGCAGCATGCCGAGTGACTGCTGCACCGTGCCTTGATGGGTGCGTCCGGCCTGCACGACGAAAAGAATCTGCCCGGCGTGCAAAGACAGCGCGCGTGCTTCGGCGGAGGGCAGCAGCGGCGGTGCGTCGAGAATGATGACGCGGTCGCGATAG
>JABEBX010020204.1_pt1 | contig 24894 bp, 16 predicted proteins | sample 7245971 | NCBI WGS metagenome assembly JABEBX01 (sample SAMN14506365, study PRJNA622280) | hot springs metagenome | biome: hot spring [ENVO:00000051]|acidic hot spring [ENVO:00002120]; feature: spring [ENVO:00000027]|sediment [ENVO:00002007]; material: sediment environment [ENVO:01001048]... | reverse complement strand
ATCCCGCCCTATGCAGTCTAACGTTTCCGGCTTGTTGAAGCCATTTCAGCGCCTTCTGCAAGGCATTTTGTTTCCCACCCTGGAACAGCAAGTCAGCCCCCTGTCGGCGAAACACCGGCAGTTGGTGGGAATTTTCGCAGCTGCCTAAATCATACTCATTGGCGGGCACAATGGCATCAGAAAAACGCTCAACTATAGCTTGCCGCCGGGGTCCGTCCGAAGTAGAACGAATCTCCACGTTGCAAAGCAAGTTTCCCCCTCTATTTAGTGGGCTGAAGGCACATCAAAACACTCATCGGTAACCGTCGGGCAACATGTTCTCCTTTGACTTCAGGAAAACATCTGCCGAGGATTACCAACGCCGCCTGCTCCCAACCTGCCGACCGGAATCCGCACCATGGGGACAGAAGAGATTTCTGGACAGGAAAACACCGTTAGAAGCAACCGCGCTCATGCACGATACTGGGCGTCGTCCAAGACCATGAAAAAGCAACTGCGGATCCCTCCTTCGTCGGGATGACACGCTGGTGGGTGGACGGGCGCTGTGGTTCGCCTGGAATTTTCAGGGCAGATGTTTCGTTGCGCTCAACATGACATGGCGTTATTTGAGGTAGTGGGTGGCTGACCGGCCAACTCTTCAATTTCGACGATTCTTCCCGGGACGACGCCTCTCATTCCGCCCGCGCGAGTCCAATCCGCCCCTTTCCGAACGCACGGCGGCGAGACACGCCGCAAGGCCATGGTGTACTCTGGTTAGCGGGTTGGGAAACGTTTACCGGAGGATAACTTCCATGGCGATCGTAGCCGGCGTCGATTTCGGCACTCTCAGTGTTCGCGTCACTCTTGTTGACAGTAAAAAGGGCCCTATCGGCACGGCTTCGGCGGCCTACCCACTGCACCGTCGTCGCGAAGATCCGAACTACGCCACGCAATCGCACGCCGATCAGATGGCCGCCCTGGCCGCGGCGACGAAGGATGCACTCAAGTCCACGAGGGTGAGCGGGACGGATGTTGCCGCCATCGCGCTCGACACCACCGGTTCGAGCGTGGTGCCTGTCGGGGAGGGCTTGGAGCCGCTCGATGAATACTATCTCTGGTGTGATCATCGCGCCTTTGCCGAGGCGGAGGAGATCACGCTGAAGGCGCACCAGGTTGGTTTTGAGGGCATCGAGTGGTGTGGCGGCGTCTACTCGCATGAGTGGGGCTTTGCGAAGCTCCTGCATTGGCTGCGGCACAACCCGGAAAAGCGCGACCGCATGGTAACGGCGCTCGAGCACTGCGACATGGTTGCGGCCACGCTTTCCGGCGTGACGGAGGTAAGCGCGCTCAAGCGCAGCGTCTGCGCCATGGGCCACAAGTGGATGTGGAATCCCAAGTGGGGCGGCCTGCCGCCGGAGGAGTTTCTTGTCGCTGTCGACCCGCTGCTGCGAGGCGTGCGCGCCAAACTGGGCGGAGAGTCTCTGACCAGCGACCACATCGCGGGGCATCTCTCGGCCAAGTGGGCCACTGCTCTCGGTCTGCGCGCCGGAATTCCCATTCCCGTCGGCGCCTTCGATGCGCATTGGGACGCGATTGGTTCCAATATTCGCGAGGGCGACGTGGTGAATGTGGTCGGAACGTCGACTTGCATCATCGCCATTGCGCAAAAGGCGGAGCTGATTCCCGGCGTCTGCGGCGTCGTTCCTGGCAGCGTGCATCCGCAATACACGGGCATTGAAGCGGGGCTCTCGGCGGTGGGCGACATCTTCGAAGCCATCACTAAACGCGCCAACACCACCGTGGCCGCGCTCTCCGAAGGGCTCGACGCATGGAAGGCCGGCCAGACCGGACTGCTGCGCCTGAGCTGGGACAACGGCGACCGCACGGTGCTGGTGAATCCTGAACTGGGCGGCGTGACGCTGGGCTGGAATCTGGTGCACACGGCGCAGGATGAACTCTTTGCGGCCATCGAAGGCACGGCATTCCATACGCGCATTATTCTCGAGCGCATGGCCGAACACGGTGTGCGCATCGATCGCGTCATCAACGCGGGCGGAATTCCGCAGAAGAATGAGATCCTCAACCGCGTCTACGCGAACGTGTTCAACAAGCCGGTGCTGGTGCCTGCGGGCATTCCCACGAGCCTTGGCTCGGGCATCTTCGCACTGCTCGCCGCCGGAGTCTATAAGACCATTGAGGAAGCACAGGCGGAAGTTTGTCTGCCCTTCCGCACCGTCGAGCCAGACGCGAAGGCCGCCGCTGTCTACGAGCAGCTTTACCCGCTCTATCGCGACGTCTACTTTGCGCTCGGCAAGCGCGACGCGGCGCCAGCGGCGCTGGGCAAAGTGCTGCCCGAACTGCGGAAGATCGCGGCGCAGGTGCAGCAGGCCGGTTGACATTGCACTGGTTCTCAAAGCTGCGGTCTTCGATCGCCGCGGACGCCGCGCTCTGCATCGAGTAGACCATGGACACTCCACGCAGGCACAGCAAACCCGCGCGATGCCATCGGGAGACTGGCATCGCTCCAGCCCAGGAGCGAGAAGCTTGTCGCACCCGGCTGACTGATCCTGCATCAACGGCGCTCGCAGAAGCCTACATATTGCGGCGGTATTGGCCGCCGACGGCGAAGAGCGCCTCCGTAATCTGGCCCAGAGAGCAGACGCGAACGGCCTCCATGAGCTTGGCGAAGACGTTTTCGTTGCGCATGACGGTTTGCTGCAACGCAGCCAGCATGGGGCCGCTCTCAGCCGCGTGACGCCGGTGGAAGTCAGCCAGGCGCTTGAGCTGCGACTGCTTTTCCTCCTCGGTCGAACGAGCCAGTTCAATGTGCGCCGGCGCATTTGCTGCGTCCTTGGCGAGAAACGTGTTGACGCCGATGATGGGCAGTGTGCCATCGTGCTTGCGCAGCTCGTAGAGCATCGACTCATCCTGGATGCGCCCGCGCTGGTAACCGGTTTCCATTGCGCCCAGCACGCCGCCGCGCTCGGAGATGCGGTCGAACTCGGCAAGCACGGCTTCTTCGACCAGGTCGGTCAGCTTCTCCAGAAAAAAGCTTCCCTGATTGGGATTTTCGTTCTTCGCCACGCCCCACTCGCGATTGATGATGAGTTGAATGGCGAGAGCGCGGCGCACGGATTCCTCGGTTGGGGTGGTGATGGCTTCGTTGTAGGCGTTGGTGTGCAGCGAGTTGCAGTTGTCGTAGATGGCGATGAGCGCCTGCAGCGTGGTGCGAATGTCGTTGAAGGCCATCTCCTGCGCGTGCAGCGAGCGGCCGGAGGTCTGGATGTGATATTTCAGCTTCTGGGCGCGCTCGCCGGCGCCGTATCTCTGCTTCATGGCGACGGCCCAGATGCGGCGCGCCACGCGGCCCAGCACCGCATACTCGGGGTCCATCCCATTCGAGAAGAAGAAGGAAAGATTAGGCGCAAAATCGTCAATCTTCATGCCCCGGGCCAGATACGCCTCGACATACGTAAAGCCGTTGGCCAGCGTAAAGGCCAGTTGCGAGATGGGGTTCGCGCCGGCTTCGGCAATGTGATAGCCGGAGATGGAAACCGAGTAGAAGTTCCGCACCTGGTTGGCGATGAAATACTCCTCGATGTCGCCCATGACCTTGAGCGAAAACTCCGTCGAGAAAATGCAGGTGTTCTGCCCCTGGTCCTCTTTCAGGATGTCGGCCTGCACGGTGCCGCGCACGTTTTCAAGAACCATCGAGCGGATGCGAGCGGTCTCATCGGCGTCCGGCTCGCGCCCGTGTTCAGCACGAAATTTATCCATCTGCTGATCGATGGCCGTGTTCATAAACATAGCCAGAATCGTGGGCGCGGGGCCGTTGATGGTCATCGAGACCGAGGTCTGCGGATCGCATAAATCGAAGCCGCTATAGAGGACTTTCATGTCGTCAAGCGTGGCGATGGAGACGCCTGAGTTGCCGACCTTGCCGTAGATGTCAGGCCGAATCGCCGGGTCGGAGCCGTAGAGCGTGACCGAGTCGAAGGCCGTCGAGAGCCGTTTTGCCGCCATGCCCTCCGAGACCAGCTTGAAACGGCGATTGGTGCGGAAGGGATCGCCCTCGCCGGCAAACATCCGCGTGGGGTCTTCGTTTTCGCGCTTGAAGGGAAAGACGCCGGCGGTGAAAGGGAACGATCCGGGCACATTTTCTTCCAACAGAAAACGCAGCCTTTCTCCGTGGTCCTGGTATCGCGGCAGCATCACCCTGGGAATGCGCGTGCCCGAGAGCGTGGTCGAGATCAAGGGCGTGCGCAACTCACGATCACGTACTTGAACGACAAAGTCCTCACCCGCGTAGGCGGCCTCGAGCGCATCCCACGAGGCGAGAAGCTTTTTCGCCGCTGGGTCGAGCCGTGCTTCGCGCTCGGCGATCAGTTCGTCGAGGTCTGCGCCCTTGCCCGCATCGCGCGCCATGCGCTTTGCCTCTTCGAGTTGCTGGCGCTCGCTCGCGAGCCTCACCTGTTCCTCAAGCCAACGGTGATAGCCGCGCACCGTCTCGGCAATCTCGGCCAGATAGCGCACACGCGAGGTAGGCACGATGGCGCTTCTGCTGGAGGATGCCTTCACGCTGACTGGGGCAAGCCTGCCTGGCTTGACCGGAAGGCCCAGCGCGGCGAGCCTTGGCAGCAATCCCTGATAGAGCGCGGTGAGACCGTCGTCGTTGAAGCGCGAGGCCTGGGTGCCGTAGACAGGGGCCTCCTCCGGTTTCGCCGTGAAGAGTTCGCGATTGTGCAGAACCTGCTTTCTGACGTCGCGCAGCGCGTCCTCGGCGCCTTTGCGGTCAAATTTGTTGATGGCGACAAAGTCGGCAAAATCCAGCATGCCGATCTTCTCAAGCTGCGAGGCTGCGCCGAACTCAGGGGTCATGACATAGAGGCTGCGGTCGACGTGCGGCACGATCGCGGCGTTACCCTGGCCGATGCCGGAGGTCTCCACCAGGATCAGGTCGAAGCCGGAGAGCTTGCAGGCGGCGATCACCTCGGGAAGCGCGGCGGAGATCTCGGAACTGGCCTCGCGCGTAGCCAGCGATCGCATAAAAACCCGCTCCTGGCCGTTCCACGCGCCGATCGCATTCATGCGGATACGATCGCCCAAAAGCGCGCCGCCGGTTTTGCGCCGCGTGGGATCGATGGAGATGAAAGCGATTTCGAACGCGTCATCCTGGTCGAAACGGATGCGGCGGATTAGCTCATCGATCAACGACGATTTGCCTGCGCCGCCAATGCCGGTGATTCCCAGCGTGGGAACGTGGACCTTCTTCGACTCCTGCTTAAGTTCCGTCCTCAGATCTGCGCCGGAGCGTCCGTTCTCAAGCGCGGTAATCAGTTGCGCAAGCTTGCGCCAGCGTTCGTTTTTTGTGCCCGTACGGAGCGCATCGAGCGAGGTCGGCGCGAAGGCTGAAAGATCGACGTCGCAAAGTTCAATCATGGAAGCGACCATGCCCACGAGGCCCATGCGCTGGCCGTCCTCTGAGCTGAAGATGCGCGCGACGCCGTAAGCCTGCAACTCGGCGATCTCGTCGGGCACGATAACGCCGCCGCCGCCGCCAAAGACCCTGACATGCTCTCCGCCGCGCCCGCGCAAGAGGTCGATCATGTACTTGAAGTACTCGACATGCCCGCCCTGATAACTCGAGACAGCGATTCCCTGCACATCCTCCTGCAAAGCGGCCGTTACGATCTCGTCAACCGAGCGGTTGTGGCCCAGGTGAATCACCTCCACGCCTTGCGCCATGAGAATGCGGCGAATGATGTTGATCGAGGCGTCGTGACCGTCGAAGAGCGAGGCGGCAGTGACGAATCGGACTTTGTTTTTGGGCTTTGACGAAGCGGCGGGATCCAAAGCGGAAGAATAACGCATAACTTCCTCGTGCGGTTCAAATCATATCAAGATATAGATACACTGCTGCCTTTGTCCAACCGTAGAAGTTCTCCGGAGCATTCCATTCTCTACAAAAGCTTCTCCCGGGATTAGCCGTTGAGGGGAGCGGCGGCATCCAAGAAAGGGGTGAGTGGCATCCCTGTTCCGTGATGGATCTGCGCCGGGCCGCGGACTGCAGAGCCAAGGCCTCTGAGCAGGGAAAGACGTGGGTCAGCCATTATATGATTGCGGAATCGACCAGGGGCGTCGCGAAGAAGCGGTTCGCGGCAAAAGCTGCCGAGGACGAGATGCGGGGGGAATCCATTGTCGGCAGAGATTGGTACGGGAATGACGAAGACTCTCAAGTTTGACAACCGGCTGCGCTCGACGATCGATCCAAAGTCGCCGCGCGCAAGGGCCAATCGCGAAGCGCTCCTAAAGCTGCTGGCGGAGGTGCGCGCCCAGGAGGATACGATCCGGCAGGGCGGCGGTGAACGGGCCGTGGAAGCACAGCACGGCAAGGGCCGCCTGACCGCGCGCGAGCGCATCAAGCTGCTTCTCGACGAGGGTACGGAACTCTTCGAGTTGGGTCTGTGGGCTGCGCACGGCATGTATGCCGAGTACGGTGGCGCTCCCGGCGCCGGGGTGGTCACCGGCCTGGGTCGGGTGAGCGGACGCCTGTGCATGATTGTGGCCAACGACGCCACCGTGAAGGCGGGCGCGTTTTTCCCCATGACCGCTAAAAAAGTTCTGCGCGCGCAGACCATCGCCATGGAAAACCGCATCCCGACCCTCTACCTGGTCGATTCGTCGGGTGTGTTTCTGCCCCTGCAGGAAGACGTCTTTCCCGATACCGATGACTTCGGGCGCATCTTCCGCAACAACGCCGTCATGAGCTCGCTCGGCATTCCGCAGATCACCGCCATCATGGGCATGTGCGTGGCCGGGGGCGCGTATCTTCCCGTCATGACCGACACGGTTCTGATGACCGAGGGCTCGGGGTTGTTTCTCGCTGGGCCGTCGCTGGTGCAGGCGGCCATCGGCCAGAAGACCGGAGCCGAGGAGCTGGGCGGCGCGGCGATGCACGCCGCGGTTTCAGGGACTGTCGACTTCAGAGAGCCGAACGATCATCTCTGCCTGGCGCGATTGCGGTCGCTGGTTGCGAAGATGGGCGAACGGCACGCCGGCGCGGCGCCGGCTGCAATCTTCCGTCGCCGCGACTTCGACGCCGCGCGCGATGCGCCGCTGTTCGCCGCCGAGGATCTGTACGGGCTGCTGAATCCCGCGCCGGGGGCCACAAACCTTTACGAGATGCGCGAGGTGATTGCCCGCCTCGTGGACCGCAGCGAGTTCGACGAGTACAAGGCGGAGTTCGGGCGCACGGTTCTCTGCGGATACGCGTGGATCGGCGGACGCGCCGTGGGCATCGTCGCCAACCAGAAGATCAACCAGAACCAGACGGTCGCGACGGGGCCCGGCGCCGGATCTCTGCGTATCGAGGTTGGCGGCGTCATCTACACCGAGGGCGCGCAGAAGGCGGCGCGTTTCATCATGGATTGCAACCAGAATCTGGTGCCGCTCGTCTTTCTGCACGATGTCAATGGATTCATGGTGGGCAAGGATGCGGAGTGGTCCGGAATCATTCGCGCAGGCGCCAAGATGGTTTCGGCGGTGAGCACGAGCGTGGCGCCCAAGATCACGGTCATCATTGGCGGCAGCTTCGGCGCCGGTCACTACGCGATGTGCGGCAAGGCTTACGATCCACGGTTCCTGTTCGCATGGCCTACAGCGCGCTATGCGGTGATGAGCGGCGCTTCAGCGGCGGCCACGCTGGCCGAGGTACGCGCGCGGCAGATGGAGCGCGACGGCAAGGTGCTGTCGGAGGCCGAACGGGCGGCCATTCACGAGCAGATCCGCGCCGACTACGACGCCCAGGCCGATCCGCGCTACGGCGCCGCGCGGCTCTGGATCGACGCCATCATTGACCCCGCGAAGACGCGCGACGTTCTTATCCAGGCGCTGGAGGCCTGCGCATTGAACCCCGAGGTTCCGCGCTTCAATCCCGGTGTGCTGCAGACGTGAGAGAGGAGATGGAAGATGAGATCTGAGGCAGTGCAGACTGAGAGCATTGGCCCCTTCATGCTGACGGAGGAACAGGAGCAGCTGCGACGCGAGATTCGCGAGTTCGCAACGCGCGAGATTGCGCCACATCTGGCCCACTGGGACGAGGCCGGCGAATTTCCGCTGGAGACGGTGAAGAAGCTGGGCGCGATGGGATTGCTCGGCGTGATCTTCCCGCCTCACTACGGCGGCGCCGGGCTCGGTTACCTGGATTACATCCTCGCCATCGAGGAACTCTCCGCAGTGGACGGATCCATCGGCCTCACGGTGGCCGCGCATAATTCGCTGGGTACGAACCACATTTATCTGGCGGGCAACGAGGCGCAAAAGGAGAAATATCTGCCGCCGCTCGCGCAAGGCGAATGGCTTGCGGCGTGGGCGCTCACTGAGCCCGGTTCCGGCTCCGATGCAAGCGGCGCGCGCACCACGGCAGTAAAAACGGGCGACCGGTATGTCTTGAACGGCGTGAAGAACTTTATTACCAATGGTCATTATGCCGATATTCTTGTCGTCATCGCTGTGACCGACAAGAGCCGTGGCACGCACGGCCTGTCTGCCTTCATTGTCGAAAAGGGTACGAAAGGATTCAGGCCCGGCAAGAAGGAAAACAAGCTCGGACTGCGCGCCAGCGACACCAGTGAGCTGATCTTTGAAGACTGCGAGATCCCCGCGGAGAATCTCCTCGGCGCCGAAGGAGAGGGCTTTATCGACGCCATGCGCGTGCTGGACGGCGGCAGGATCTCGATTGCCGGACTCTCGCTCGGCATCGCGCGCGGCGCTCTGGACGCCGCATTGAAGTACGTCAAAGAGCGCCGCCAGTTCGGTAAGGCCATCGCCGAGTTCCAGGGAATTCAGTGGAAGTTGGCGGACATGTCCACGGAGCTGGAGGCGGCGCGACTGCTCACGCAACGCGCCGCTGCGCTCAAGGATGCGGGACGGAAAGTGACGCGCGAATCCGCCATGGCCAAGCTGTTTGCAAGCGAGGTGGCGGTGCGCATCTGCAATGATGCGGTGCAGCTGTTCGGCGGCTATGGATTTATCAAGGACTACCCGGTTGAGAAGTTTTATCGCGACGTGAAGCTGTGCACGATCGGCGAAGGCACAAGCGAGATTCAGCGCATGGTGATCGCGCGCGAGATTCTGAAAGTGTACCCGTCGAGAGGATAGCTGACGGTTGAAAGCTGCGAACGCATGAACGACCCGGTCAAAATCGTCGAGTGCCCGCGCGACGCCTGGCAGGGAGTTGCCGCGCCAATCCCTGCCGAGGTGAAGGCCGCCTATCTCGGCAAGCTGATCTCCGCGGGATTCACGCACATCGACGCCGTCAGTTTTGTTTCCCCCGCGGCCGTTCCACAGATGGCAGACTCCGAGCGTGTGCTGGAAAGACTGCGCCCGCCCGCGCATGTGGAGATCATCGGCATTGTGGTCAACCGGAAGGGCGCAGAGCGCGCGATTCGCACCGGCGCGGTGCGGACACTTGGTTTTCCCTATTCCATCTCGCCGCGGTTTCTCGATCGCAATCAGCATCAGTCGCCTCGGGAGGCTCTTGACGAGCTGAAATCGATCTGCGCGGAAGCGCGCGCTGCCGGCCTCGGCGTTGTTGCCTACCTTTCCATGGCCTTCGGCAATCCCTACGGCGACGCCTGGAGCGCGGCTGCCGTCCGTGAGGCATGCGGCGCGATCGTCGATGCCGGAGCGCGGCGGATCTCGCTCGCCGATACGGTCGGGATCGCATCGCCCGAGCAGATCGCGGATGCGGTTGCGCCGGCGATTGAAGCTTTTTCTGCAATCGAAATCGGAGTGCATCTTCACGCGCGCCGCGATCAGGCTTCCGCGCGTATTCGCGCGGCCTACGACGCCGGCTGCCGTCGGTTCGACGCGGCCATAGGCGGGCTGGGCGGCTGCCCTTTCGCGCAGGATGCGCTTGTGGGCAACATTCCCACCGAGACGCTGGTTGCAGCGTTGCGCGAGCGGGGAGCGGCGCTGCCCGCGCTTGCGGACCTGGACCCGTTGGTCGCCGCCAGCGCGGAGATTGCGCGGAGTTGCACGGTGAGTCATTCACAGGACTCCGTTATGGGAGGATAGATTGGCCTACAACACGATCGTGGTAACTGACGCCGGTGCGATTCGCACCGTTGCGCTGCATCGGCCGGAGCGGCGCAATGCAATGACGCCCGAAATGCAGGACGAATTGATCTCCGCGCTGGAAGAGACTGCCGCGAGCCGCTGCCGTGTGCTTGTTCTCACCGGCGCCGGAAACTCATTTTGTTCCGGGCTGGACCTCGCCGCACTGCGCGCGGCGCGCGGCTCCGCGGACTATCGCGCCGATGCGGAGCGGACGGCGCGGCTCTTTCTGGCGCTGCGCGATCTGCCCGTTCCCACGATTGCGGCGGTTCGCGGCCCTGCCATCGCGGGCGGCACGGGCCTGGCAATGCTCTGCGACTTTACGCTGGCCGCGCCGGACGCCAAATTCGGCTTTACCGAAGTGCGCATCGGCTTTATCCCCGCGCTCGTTTCCATCTTTCTGTCACTTCAGATCGGCGACAAGCGCAGCCGCGATCTGCTGCTTGCCGGCCGTATCTTCGGCGCGGATGAGGCTCTCCGCCTGGGGCTTGTCAACGAGATTGTTCCCGCCGAGGAGATGGAAAAACGCATTGCGGCGTTGGCCGGAATTCTGATTGCGAACAGCCCGCAGGCTTTGAGCGCAACCAAACAACTGATGGGTGCAAGCTGCCGCGCGTGGCTCGATGCCGCCATTGCGCGCGCCATCGAGGCCAGTGCGCAGGCGCGCGATACAAGCGACTTTCGCGAGGGTCTCGCAGCCTTTTTTGAAAAGCGTCCGCCCGTGTGGACGAAGTGAGGGCATGAGGGGACAGCCAATCCGGATCCTCGTCAGGCCGGTGTTTTTTGCCGCACTTCGTCGCCGGCGGACGGTCAAGCCGGATAGACTGGCAGAGTTATGGCTGTCCAGGATTTTTACCCTGAAAATCTCGCCTATTGTTATGGCTGCGGCAGGCTCAACGACCGCGGCCACCACATCCGTACCGATTGGGACGGTGATGAAACCGTCTCCGTCTTCACTCCCGAGCCATGGCATATCGCCATTCCCGGATTTGTCTACGGCGGCATCATCGCTTCGCTCGTGGATTGTCACTCGACCGGCACCGCTGCGGCCGCTGCCTATCGCGCTGCGGGCCGCGAGCCGGGCAGCGAGCCGCCGTTTCGCTTTGTTACCGGATCGCTGCGGGTCGACTACCTCAAGCCCACTCCGCTTGGCCTGCCGCTTACCATTCGCGGTCGCGTCAAAGAGATAAAGGGCCGCAAGGTGATTGTCGAGTCCACTGTTTACGCGGAAGGAGTCGCCACCGCGCGCGGCGAGGTTGTCGCTGTTCAGATGCCGGACGACTTCGGTAAGAGCTGAAGCCGGGTTAACGAATCAAGAGGGCACTCCATCGCCCCTGGCCCACTGTTGACGGCTGCGCTGCCTGGTTGAATGCGCTGCCGATCAATGCCCTTTGGGAGTCCACTTCTTGCGCTCGACGGGCGGCGCAGGCTTGGGCCCCGCAATCGGCGCGGTTGCTGGTGTCTCTACACTAGGTTCAGGGGCCGGACCGCCAACCGGTGATGCGGATAGCGTGGCGCTGGCCGGAGATGCCGTCGTTTCCACGGCGTTCTCTGCGCCGGATGCAGTGGCCCGCGGGACGATGGAATCTGAAGCCTTGGCGGTTTCCGGATGCGCGCTGCGCGCGCCTTGCACTCCTTCCAGCATGAGCTCCGCAACATCGCGGATCTCAATCATCGCGTCTGCTGCTTCCGGCGTGGCGCCCAGCATGCTCTTGCAAAACGGACAGCCCACAGCCAGCACCTTCGCCTGCTGTCCGCTCTGAAGCGATGCGCGGGCCTCCTGCAGGCGGTTGGCCGCGATTTTTTCGCGGCCTGCCTCTTCTTCCTTCCAGAACTGCGCGCCGCCGCCACCGCAGCAGAAGGCCTTCTCGCGGTTTCTCGGCATCTCCACACAATCGTGGCTGAGGGCGCGCAGCAGGTTTCGTGGCGCGTCGTAAACACCGTTATGACGGCCCAGATAGCACGGATCGTGGAACGTGATCGTGGCCTCCAGAGCGTGCGTCCGCAGCCGTCCGGAGGCAACCAGCGAATCAAGAAATTCAGTATGATGCAAGACCTTGAAGTCGCCACCCAGTTGTTTGTACTCGCGGCCGATGGTGTTCATGCAATGAGGGCAGGTCGTGACAATCAGCTTCGGTTGAACGGCATTCAGCGTGGCGATATTCTTCCTGGCCAGTTCCTGAAAGAGAAATTCATTGCCTGCGCGCCGCGCGCTGTCTCCGGTGCAGCTTTCCTTTCTTCCGAGAACAGCAAAATTCACCCCTGCGATCTGCATCAGGCGCGCAAAGGCTCGCGCTGTTTTTTGCGCCTGCGGGTCATAGGCCGGCGCGCAACCGACCCAGTAAAGCACCTCCGGATGCGGATCCTCGTCGATGGTGCGAATGTTGAGCCCTTCGGCCCACTCCATGCGCTTTTCGTGGTTGATTCCCCAGGGATTGCCCGTTCGCTCCATGCCGCGGAAGGCGGCTTGCAACTGCGTTGGGAACTCGCCTCTTATCATTACCTGGTTGCGCCGCAAATCGACCAGGTCCAGCATGGGCTCGTTTTGCACCGGGCAGGCTTCGAGGCAGGCGCCGCATGTCGTGCAGGCCCAGAGCGCCTCGGGCCTCAGTGCAAAGTCCAGCAGCGCCCTCGATCCGGCGCCATCGACTGCGGTGGAATTCAATTCCATTCTCTTGTTGACGACAAGCGCCGCCGGGCTCAGCGATTTGCCGGTGGCCGAGGCAGGGCAGGCATCCTGACAGCGGTTGCACTGAATGCACGCATAGGCATCGAGAAGACGCGGCCAGGCCAGCTCGCTCAGGGTTCCAGCGCCCAACGCGAAGGAGGCTTCGTCTCCGGCTGTCTCCATGTTCACGTCAAGATAAGGAAGCACGCCGGAGCTCACCTGCCGCGCAAAAAAATACTTCACAGGCGCGAAGAAGAGATGGATGTGCTTGCTGTACGGAAAATACAGGAGGAAAGCCAGGATGCTGCCCAGCGCGGCCCAGTAGGCAAAGATGCTCCATGCCATTGCATGATTCGGAGCGATCCATTGAGACACAGCCGAGGCGATCGGCTGAAAGGAGTCGTTCCCATGAAGCCGCAGTTTTGCGGCCGCGCCCAACAGCCGGCTGCTCACGTGAAAGAAGATGAAGGCTGAGACGATCGCTGAATCCCGCTGGATATACCGGCGCTTCACCAAAGGATGCAGCAGCGTCTTTTCGTTGAATCGGAAGTCCCGCCGGGCGGGAACTAGATAGCGGCGCGCCACCAGAGCGACAACGCCGATCAGAACCAATCCACTCAGCAGATCGGCGAGCAGGTTATAAAGTGCGCCGGCTGGATGGACGGAGGAGATGGAAAGTCCGGTGTAGCCCTCCACTGCGTCCACCAGATTGAGCAGCATGTAGTAGGCAAATCCGTAAAAGATGAAGGAATGCAGGATCGTGACGATGGGACGCCTGCGGAAGGCTCTGCTCTGCAGCAGCGTCGTGATCAGCGCATAACGCAGTCTCTTCCACGGATGATCCGCGCGACGATCGGTGTCGGCCCGGCCCATGCGAATCCGCCGGTAGACGCCGTGAAAGCCCGGCGCCGACACTCCGATCATGAGGGCTGCAAAAATTGCAAATGCGATTCTGTGCGCAATCGGCAGCATGAAGAGCGTCTCTCCGTCTTGTGCGGGCAAGCCGCCCCGCAGCTTATGAGCCTGCGGGCCTGCGTCGCGCGGCGGCAATCTGATCAATGATGGCCGGAACGACGTTCTGGACATCTCCGATGATTCCAAAATCGCAAACGCGAAAGATCGGCGCTTCCGCATCTTTGTTGATGGCCACGATCAGGCGGCTCTTGTTCATGCCGCTCAGATGCTGGACCGCTCCGGAGATGCCAACCGCGATATAAACCTTCGGCTGCACGGTTTTCCCGGTCTGGCCAACCTGATCGGAGTAGAGCCTCCAACCCGCGTCGACGACCGCGCGCGACGCGCCGACAGCGGCGCCGAGCTGATCCGCGAGCCCCACAACCAGGCGCTCGAAGCCGGCCGCATCGCCGGCGCCGCGTCCGCCCGAGACAACAACATCCGCATCCGCCAGCGCGATCCGGTCGGTGGCATAGCGAACCTTCCCGGTGATGCGCACGCGCGGCGGCGGCAAAACAAGGTCCACATCGTACTGCTCGCCCGGCTCGACTCCCGTTGGCGCGGCGGCGGCAAAGACACCCGGCTTGATCGAAACCACCACAACCTGCGACAGCGCTTCAATCCGCTCCGTTACGCGCGCCAGCCAACTGTACCGCTCGGCCACAAGAGCGCCCTGCTGATCCACAACGCTCACCACATCTTCGAGCAGCGCGGCATCAAGCTTCACCGCCACGCGGGCGCTCCATTCGCGACCGCTGCGCGAGGCAGACAACAGAATCGTATCGGCTTCGCCTTCACGGGCGATCTGCGCCACGGCGGCGGCCCATACCTGCGGATCGTACTGTGCAAGATCCTCGCGATCGGCCACCAGAACCTGATCCACATAGGGCGCGATCTCCGTGGCAGCACCGGCCACGCCGCTGCCTAATACCAGGGCTGTTATCGGTCCGCTTCTTCCGATCTGCCTGGCTGCCGTGATCAGCCCAAAGGTACTTCTGCCGACGCGCCCGTCCGCGTGCGCCGCCACCACCAGAATCATGCGATCACCCCGGCTTTCTCGCGCAGCATTGCGATCAGTTGCGAGGCAGCCGCGGCCGCGTCGCGGCCATCGACGATCTCGCGCAGACGCTCCCGGTTTTGCGCCTCCACCCCGTGGCTGCGCACCTTCAATGCGACCCCGTAAGACTCCAGCGTCTCGCGGCGAATCTCCTTTCTCTTCGCCTTCATGACATTGGGCAGTGTGGGATAGCGCGGCTCGTTCAGATCCTGTTGCGTGGTTATGACTGCGGGCAGATCCACTTCAAACGATTCCACACCATCCTCGGCATCGCGTTGCCCGGCAAGAGTCGTTCCCTTGAGATCGAGTTTCCGTGTCCAGGTCAGCGCCGGCCAATCCAGCCGCCCGGCAACCGCGGCGCCCAGCGCCTGGCTATCCCAGTCGGCCTGTTGCCCGCCGCAAAAGATCATCTGCGCCTCTTCCTTGCGGGCAATAGCGGCCACCACCGCGCTGAGCGCGATCGGATCGACCTCTTCGTCGGTCTCCACATGGATTGCGCGGTCGGCGCCCATCGAGAGCGCCGAACGCAGCGCCTCCTGCAAGCGCGCGGGGCCAACGCCCACAACCACGATCTCTGCCTCTGCGCCACGCTCCCGAATGCGGAGCGCCTCTTCCACCCCGTATTCGTCCATGGTATCCATCACGAGCTTGCGGCCCTTGAGATCGACGGCGCGGTTATCGACATACACGCTCTCCTCGGCATCCAGCACCTGGCGAATGATGGTAAGAATGCGCATTCCTGTCCTCCGCCGGCCACCCCGCGCGGACGGCGCGGCCGGCTCTGCTTTTTTGCGATCAACCGCGAACTTCCTCGACCGTGTAGCGACCGGCCGCCACCATGGTTGCGGAGATTTCGCGGCCCAGCGCGACGGTATTCGCCGGCTCGTGTTTGGCCAGCCTGCGCACAATCGCCATCTGCGTTCGCAGAGTGTCGCCCTCGGCAACGGCGGCGACCAGTTTCTCGGCGAGCAGGACTATGCGACGGAATGAGTTGGCGATGAAGTACTTCGCCAGGCGCACGCCCATCGGCATTTGTTCGGCTGACTTCTCGGCGCGCAGTAATGCGGACTCGGAGACCATGATCTCGGCCAGCATGTCGGCCAACATGCCGACAACTTCCTGCTGTTCGCTCAGTTCCGTACCGAACTTCTGCGAGGCCGCGCCCGCGCAGAACAGCCCCAGCTTCTTGGCGTTTCGCACCAGGTTTCTCTCCGCGCCAAGCACTCCGCCCGGCGGCTCTTGCAGGCTTGGCCCTGCCATCACCTCGTCCATCACCTTCTTGATAGCGGGCAACAGGGCAAGGCGGCCCTGCATGGCGCGTTTGACCATCCAGCCGGTGGTGATGAGCCGATTGATTTCATTGGTGCCTTCAAAGATCTTGTTGATGCGCGAATCGCGATAGGCGCGCTCTACGGGATACTCTTCCACAAAGCCGTAGCCGCCGAAGATCTGGAACATCTTGTCCACGGCGCGTTCAAGCATCTCCGAGACCCAGAACTTCAGGATCGAGCACTCGACGGCGAATTCCTCGATCGCCTTCTGAATCTTCTGGGAAGACTTTTCTCCCTCCGGCATGGCGGCATCAATGGCGCCCACGGTACGATAAACCGCGGCTTCGCCTGCATACACGTCCGCTGCCGTGTCCGCGATTTTTTCCTGGATCAAGCCGAACGAAGTCACGGGTTTGCCGAAGGCGATCCTGTCTCTGCCGTAGCGGACTCCATCGCGAAGCACGGTGCGCGCTCCGCCCACGGCCGCGGCGGCCAGTTTGTAACGGCCGACATCAAGCACATTGAAGGCGATGTGGTGGCCCTTGCCGATCTCGCCAAGCACGTTCTCCACCGGAACCTGGCAATCGACCAGCGCCAGCGGACAAGTCGAGGAACCTCGGATGCCGAGTTTATGCTCCTCGGGTCCAACCGTTAATCCCGGGGTTCCAGCTTCAACCAGAAACGCTGTGAACTTTTCGCCGTCGATCTTGGCGAAGATCGTGAACAGGCCCGCCATGCCGGCGTTCGAGATCCACATCTTTTCACCGTTCAGCACATAATGCCTTCCGTCAGGCGACAGCGTTGCGCGCGTGCGAATGTTCATGGCATCCGATCCAGCCGATGCCTCGGAGAGCGCGTATGCGGCAATCCACTCCCCGCTGGCCAGCTTTGGCAGGTATCTCTGCTTCTGCTCCGGAGTTCCGTACCAGAGCAGAGGCAGCATGCCGATGCCCACATGCGCGCTGAAGGTCACCGAAAAGCTTCCGGAGACAGCGATCTTATCGGTCAGCATGGCCGAGGTCACCTGGCCCAGCCCCATGCCGCCATAGGCCTCCGGCACATCCACGCTCAACAGGCCAAGCTCGCCAAGTGCGCGCATCAACTTGCGCGACAAGTCGAAGTCTTTGGCTTCAATCTGCTGGATGTTGCCGAGAACCTGTTTGTCGGCGAAGTCGGCTGTGATCTCCGCCATCTGCTTCTGTTCATCGCTCAGATCTTCCGGCGTAAAAATGTCTTCGGGCTGCAGATCCTCGACCAGGAAAGCGCCGCCGCTCACCTTGCGGGAGGAATGCGAAACATCTGCTGTGCTCATCGGTTCTCCTTTAGTCCTGCAGGTTTTCGAAGATGCCGGCCGCGCCCATGCCGCCGCCGACACACATGGTGACCATGCCGTAGCGGACATGGCTTCGTTTCATCTCGCCCAGCAGAGTCGCTGTCAGCTTGGCGCCGGTGCATCCCAGCGGGTGGCCGAGAGCGATCGCGCCGCCGTTTCTGTTGACCCGCGCCGGGTCGATTCCCAGCGTTCGAATCACGGCCAGCGACTGGGTGGCAAAGGCTTCATTCAGCTCGATGATCTCGATCTGATCGAGCGTCATCCCGGCCATCTTCAAGGCCTTTGGAATCGCGTAGATCGGCCCTGTACCCATCAGCTCCGGTTCGCAGCCGGCATAGGCATAGGCCACCAGCCGCGCCAGCGGCCGCGCGCCAATCGTCCGCGCTCTCTCTTCCGACATCACCACCGCGGCTGCCGCGCCATCCGACGTCTGCGAACTGTTGCCTGCCGTCACCACGCCCTTGGCATGGAAGGCCGGTTTGAGTTTGGCCAGCGCATCCAGCGAGGTATCGGCGCGCGGACCTTCGTCGATGGCAAACTCAACCTCCGTCACCACCGGCTTTCCATTCCCCGGCGAGGCCACACGGACCGGAACGGGAACAATCTCGTCTTGAAAATGCCCGGCTTCGATTGCCTGCATCGCTTTGCGATGGCTGTCGAAGGCAAACTGGTCCGCGTCCTCGCGGCTCACACCGTACTGCGCGGCGACGCGCTCGGCGGTCAGGCCCATGGTCAGATATGAGCCGGGAAAGTTCTCCGCGAGCCAGGGATTCATGGCGATCTTGTTGCCGCCCATCGGCACCTGCGACATTGACTCGGCGCCGCCTGCCACAATCACTTCGGCGCCGCCGCAACGAATTCGCTCCGACGCCAGCGCGATCGACTGCAAACCCGACGCGCAGTAACGATTGATCGTCATGGCCGAGACCGTAATCGGCAATCCTGCGCGCAGGGCGGCCACGCGGGCGATATTCATGCCCTGCTCCGCCTCCGGCATGGCGCAGCCCATGATCACATCGTCGATCTCTTTGGCGTCGAGCTTCGTGACCCGCTCGACGGCGGCGCGAACTGCAACCGCGCCCAGCTCGTCCGGACGCGTATTCCTTAACATGCCCCGCGGAGCCTTGCCCACCGGCGTGCGTACCGCGCTCACAATCACTGCATCCCGCATTCTTTCGCCTCCTTGCCTGCCTTCACCGATCGTTTTCCCCGTTCTTTTGCGAGTGTCCGGAGTCAGTTCCTCAACGGCTTGCCGGTTTTGAGAGTGTGCGCAATTCTCTCGGCTGTCTTCGCTTCGCCGCAGAGCGAGACAAAGGCTTCGCGCTCCAGGTCGAGCAGGTACTCCTCGCTGACCGGAGTTCCCGCTGGCAGCTTTCCGCCGGAGAGGATATGCGCCACATGATTGGCGATCTTCACATCGTGATCGCTGATGTACTCGCCTTGGCGCAGGAGATAGGCGCCCATCTGGAGCGTGGCGCGCACATTCTCGCCGGGCGCGGGAACGGCAGTCTGCGGCAGAGGCGGACGGTAGCCCGCTCGCGCCAGACGCAGGGCCTGCGCCTTGGCATCGGCCACCAGCCGCTCGCGGTTCATCGTCACCGTATCGCCTGCCTCCACGATACGCATGGCCCGAGCCTCGAACGCCGAGGTGGAGACCTTCGCCATGGCGATGGTCTCGAAGATGCTTCGGAAGACGTCGTAGATTTCGACCGATTCGCCGCGGCTGTCGGCCTTCACCGCATTGGCCGCGGCAATGGCGCGCAGCGCCATCTCCTTGCAGCCGCCGCCGGCGGGCACCAGTCCCACGCCGGTTTCCACCAGTCCGGTATACAGCTCCAGATGCGGCTGACGGAGCGCCGCGTGCATGCAGATCTCCGTGCCACCGCCCAGGCAGAGACCAAAGGGCGCCGCAACCACCGGCCGCGGACAGAACTTGATGGCCTGCGTCATGGACTGGAAGGCCCGGGTGAAAAGATCGATCTCGTCCCACTCCTGATCCTGGATCGCCATCAACAATTGCATCAGGTTGGCGCCCGCCGAAAAGCTGGCTGCATCGCTCGTAACGATGAAGCCCTCGAAGTTGCGCACATGCTCGCTGGCGGGGTTGAGCGCCTGCCGGATGAACTGCACGATGTCCTGCCCGATGCTGTTCATCTTGGAGTGGAATTCAATGCAGGCGATTCCGTCGCCCAAGTCGACCAGGGATACTCCGGCATTGCCGGCCACCTCGCCGCGGCTCTTCTTGTAGAAGCTCACCGGAGCCAGTCCCACGTCCATCACCCGCTTCTTGTAGCCGCCGCTTGCGGGATCAAAGTACTCCTCGCCGCCCTCGCGATACCAGGCGCCGCCGGCGGCCAGCACAGCTTCCACAACCGGGGGAATCGACAGTCCCGCAGCCCGCATGAGAGCCGCGGCTTCGGCCACGCCGGCCGCATCCCACATCTCAAAGGGGCCAAGCTCCCAGTTGAATCCGGTCTTCATCGCGCGGTCGATTTCAACAATCGATTCGGCCACCTCGCCAATGCGGTTGGCGGCATAGATCCAAAGCTCCGGCAGGGCCTGCCGATAGAAACGCGTCGCTTTGCCGCGCGGATCGCCGCCCAAGAGCGCGCGAATCCTCGCCGGCAGCGACTCGTTGGTCTTCGCCATCTCGACTTCCGGCAGAGCTGCGCGCGCGGCGGGGCGGTATTCGAAGCTCTCGAAGTCCAGCACTTCAAGCTGGTCGCGTCCCGCGCCACGTTGTTTCCTGTAGAAGCCCTGGCCGGTTTTGTCGCCCAGCCAGTTATGCTCCATCAGCTTCTCGATCACTGCGGGCAGCCCCACGTCCTGACGCTCATCGCTGGCATTGGCGGCAAAGTTGCGCGCCACGTGCCCCAGCACGTCGATGCCTACCATATCCGCAAGCCGGAAGGTGCCGGTCTTGGGCCAGCCGACGATCTGGCCGGTCAGCAGATCAATCTCTTCCACCGTCAGCCCCTGCTGCTGCATGATGCGGACGGTGTTGAGCATGGCGAAGGTGCCGATGCGGTTGGCAATGAAGTTGGGCGTATCGCGCGCGGGAACCACTGCCTTGCCCAACTTGCGGTCGCAAAAATCAGCAATCGCCGCCAGCGCGTCGTGGTCGCTCTCAGGCGTTGCGATCAGTTCCATGAGCCGCATGTAGCGCGGCGGATTGAAAAAGTGCGCGCCAAACCAGCGTTGCCGCACAGAGGCCGGAAAATCGGCAGCGATCCTGGCCACCGGCAATCCGCTCGTGTTGGTGGTAAGAATCGCCGAGGCGTGCAGGTGAGGAATCACGCGAGCCAGAAGGCCGCACTTGATCTCGAGGTTTTCAGACACCGCCTCAATGACCCAGTCGCAGTCGCGCAGACGCGGCAGATCATCCTCAAAGTTGCCGATCGAAATCATGCTTGCCAGAGAAGGCAGAGCCAGAGCCGCGGGTTTGGATCTCTTCAGAGCCTCCATGGCGCGCACCACTACGGCATTGCGATCCTCACCGGCAGCCACCACATCCAGCAGCAGCACCGGAACTCCGGAATGTACCACGTGCGCGGCAATGCGAGCGCCCATGGTCCCCGCTCCCAGCACGGCCACGCGCCGGATGAAATACCTGCTCGCCCCCGACCCGGAAACGATGCCTGGACTGGACTGTAGGTCCATCGAGAGTTCTCCTTTTTGAGCCAGGAAAAGAGTGAGATTTCTCCCATCTCTTGCTCGAATCTGGGTTCAGAAAAATTTGACCTTCGGGTCAAATAAATCCTCATCCACCCTGGCGAACGAATATTACTGAACGGCGGGTAAAATGTCAACTAGCAAGAAATCAACGCGGAGGAGATTGATGTTAAATTTAAGATAATATTTAGGTTATCCGCAGAAAAAACAGCGCGCGCGGACCATGAATCAGGTCTTTTCCCTCGTTCCGGAGCTACGATCGGGGAGCCAGCCCTGAGATCAGAAGGCGCGAGAACTCCGAGACGATCTCCTCTTCGCCGAGGCCTCCGCCAGGCTTGTACCAGGTTCCGATCCAGTTGATGGCGCCGGCGATGGCGAATGCGGCCAGCTTGGCGTTGCAGGGAACGATGGAGCCGTCCTGAATCCCCTGCTCGATGTGGGCCCGAATGGCCGCGTCGATGCGGCGTTTCAAATCGCGCACCTGGCGGCGGGCGGGGCTGGAAAGCTCAGCATCGTCCAGCATGGGCACGCAACGGCCAAAGTCGGTGGTTACGATGGCAGTGGCATAGAACTCGATGTAAGCGCGCAGCCTTTCCAGACCCGTCCCCTGACAATCCCCGGCTTCGCGCAGGGATGCCTCAATCGAATCAATCCCCGCCCGATAGCACTCCACAAGCAGCTCTTCCTTGTTGCGGAAGTAGTAATAGAGTGCGGGTTTGGTGATGTTCAGCCGCGCGGCAAGCTCGCTCATCGAGGTTTTATGGTAGCCCTTCTCCAGATACAGCTTCGCGGCGGTCTGCAACACCGCATCCCGCTTGGTGTCCATGCGGTGCTGCGCGCGGATATAAAAGGCCTTCCAAGGCTGGTGAGCCGGAACGACCGGTTCGGAATCCTTACTTTCAGTGGGCAATCACGTTCTCCCTTCTCAACCGATCGACATGGGGCGGATAAAGCAAATGCGCCCTCGAGCGCCTGTCATTTCACCGCTGCGTCTCCGTCCCTCATTGAGTGAGGAACCCGTGAGGCGCCGCGAGCGATGGGGCGCCGCATCTTCTCAGTCCAGAAACAGGTCGGTCTGCATGGGCCGACCTGGCTGAGTTTCATACCTGCTGAAGTCGCTAACCCCCGCGGCGCGCAGCACATCCTCATCGATGAAGAAATTGCCGGTGGTTGAACGCGCCGCCTGATTCAGGATAACCGCAGCCGCGTCGGCCACAATCTCCGGCTTTCTTGCCGGTGCGCCGGCCATTCCGGGAATCGCCTGCAGCGCCGCGGTGGCGATCACCGTCCGCGGCCAGAGCGCGTTGACCGCAATCCCCAGCGGGCGAAACTCCTCTGCCATCCCAAGCACGCACATGCTCATTCCATACTTGGAGATCGTGTAGGCCGGATGCCGGGCGAACCACTTCGGGCGCAGGTCGATCGGCGGCGACAACGTGAGGATGTGAGGATTTTCAGCGTTCTTCAGGAACGGAAGACAGGCCTGGATGCAGGCGAAGGTTCCACGCACATTCACGCTCATCATCAGATCGAAGCGTTTCATGCTGGTCTCAGCGGTGCCGGTCAGGCTGATGGCGCTGGCGTTGTTGACCAGGATGTCGATGCCGCCGAAGTGCTCTGCTCCGCGCTGGGCCGCCTGCTGAATCTGATCTTCAAAACGGATGTCCACAGCCAGCGGCAGCGCCTTGCCGCCAGCCTTTTCGATCTCCTCGGCAGCCGTAAAGATCGTGCCGGGCAAACGCGGATGCGGCTCGGCCGTCTTGGCCGCCAGGATGATGCCGGCTCCTTCCCGAGCAGCGCGCAGAGCGATGGCTAATCCGATGCCGCGGCTGGCCCCGGTAATCAACAAGATCTTTCCATGCAGGCTTGACATAGATGCTATCTCCTTTTATTTCTGCGATATGCCATCTTTCAGCCGACATATCCGGTGGGCCGGCCAGACTCTGCAACACAAGGCCAAAGATTTTTTTCTGCCCTGATGGTAAAAAACTTCGTGACAAACGTCCAGTAAAATGGTTATTTTACCCAACGGTTAGAAATTCACGCCTGAGGCGCTCTATGGAATTGACCGTTGGGGATAGTATCTGCTCCAACCCTGCCGCAACTTCTCAACTCAATGCGCAGAAACTCCCCCTCCAGAGGCTTTACGCATTTGAGCGGGAGCGCGCCGCGATGCGCTTCCTTGTTCAGCCGATCCAAGGCACGGTGCGCGAGTGGACCTGGGGCGAGACGATGCTCGAAGTTCGGCGAATGGCCGCATGGCTAAAGGCGCAAAACTGGCCTCCCGGCTCGCGCATCATGATTCTGGGCAAGAACAGCGCCTGGTGGCTGATGGCTGATTTCGCCATCTGGATGGCTGGATACGTGAGCGTCCCGCTTTTCCCCGCCGCCAGTTCGCAGACGATGGCCGCCCTCTGCGATCACTGCGGACCGGTGGCCTGCTTCCTTGGGCGTTTTGACAATCCCATTCCCTCCGCGCGGAAAGCTGCGGATTCATTTGTTTCGATCGCCTGTCCCGACGCCGACCCTGCCTCCCTTCCGGCGCACAGTCTGCATTGGAACGAATTGCTGGCTACCCAGCCGCCCATGGAGGAGAGCCCCGTGCGCGACGGGATGGATGTAGCCACCATCATTTACTCATCGGGCAGTACGGGCCAGCCCAAGGGCGCAATCCATACCTTCCAGGGGCTGAGCATGATGGGTCTGTCGATGAAGCCGCAATTTCCGGAGGGACTGCCGGAGACCGACCGCGTGCTCTCCTACCTGCCCCTGGCTCATATTGCCGAACGCGCTCTGATCGAGATGAATGCGCTGTTTTCGCCGCTGGAAATCTACTTTGTCGAGAGCCTGGAAAAGTTCCCCGCGGATCTAGCCCGCGCCCGATCCACCATCTTCTTCTCAGTGCCTCGTCTCTATGCGCGTTTTCAGCAGAAGGTATTCGAGCGTGTTCCGGAGAAGCGACTCCGGCTGCTTCTGGCGCTGCCACTGGTGGGCGCACTGACGCGCAGGAAGATTCGGCGCGCCCTCAGCCTTGATCGTACCCGCATTGCGGCCGGCGGCGGCGCCGCAACACCGGTGGATCTGGTCCGCTGGTACCGGAGCCTGGGGTTGAACTTCATCGAAGGCTACGGCATGACAGAAACCGGCATCACACACGTTCCCTTGCCGGGCACGGCGCGCGTGGGCTTTGTCGGTCAGGCAAGTCCGTATGCCGAAACGCGCATCTCTCCCGAAGGCGAGATCCAGATCCGCGGGGCCATGAACATGGTGGGGTACTTCCGCAACCCGGAACAGAGCCGCGCCGCATTTACCCCGGATGGATTCCTGCGCACGGGCGACCGCGGCGAGATCGATGCCGAAGGCCGCCTGCGCCTGATCGGCAGGCTCAAGGAGGAGTTCAAGACCTCCAAGGGAAAGTACGTCTATCCTGCGCGCATCGAAGAAAAACTGACCCTTGCCGGCGTGTTTGAGAGCGTGGCTGTTTTTGGCGAAGGCTTCAATCAGCCGTTTGTTCTCGCCGTCCTTTCGCCAGAACGCCGCGCCACCTGCTTGAACCCGGACGGCCGCTCCAAGGTTGAGGCCGAGCTCGAAGCCTGCCTGGAGCGCGTCAACGCGAATCTGGAGCTGGCTGAGCGCGTCAGCTTCATCGCCGTCTCACCGGAACCTTGGACGACAGAGAACGGCTACCTGACGCCGACCCTGAAGGTGCGCCGGTTTGCGTTGGAGCAACGCTACTCCTCCCAGTTCCGGCAGTGGGAGCTTGCGGGCAGAAGAATTCTCTGGCTGGAGGCGCTATGACGGCATCCGCGTTGTCCTCGCCGAAATTTCATTCGATCCTGGGAAA
>JABEBX010016032.1_pt1 | contig 24948 bp, 24 predicted proteins | sample 7245971 | NCBI WGS metagenome assembly JABEBX01 (sample SAMN14506365, study PRJNA622280) | hot springs metagenome | biome: hot spring [ENVO:00000051]|acidic hot spring [ENVO:00002120]; feature: spring [ENVO:00000027]|sediment [ENVO:00002007]; material: sediment environment [ENVO:01001048]... | reverse complement strand
CCGGCGGGCACGACAGCGGCCGTCATAGCGCGGCTTTTCGCCCTTGGCCCGCTGCAGTTCCCGCATGGCCTCCACTTCTTCCCTGCTGCAATAGCAATAATAGGCCGACCCCGCCGCCAGCATCTGGGCCAATACGGTCCGGTAGCGCTCCATGCGCTGCATCTGGTAGAAAGGGCCTTCGTCCCAGTCGAGACCCAGCCAGGCCATCCCCTCCAGAATGGCCGCCGTGGCTTCGGGCGTGGACCGCTCCACATCCGTATCCTCGATGCGCAGCACGAAGCGGCCTTGATGCTGACGGGCATGCAACCAGGAATAGAGGGCCGTACGCACCCCGCCGATGTGGAGATAACCGGTGGGGCTGGGGGCGAAGCGCGTGCGTACCGACATGGAATGATCCTTGAAATGGGTCGAAAACGGCATGATAGCAATCTCCGCGACCGGGGGGTATGTCCATCATGGTTTGACGGGATAGGCAAAACTTTCCTACTATCGCCCATCAGGTATTTTGCATAAGGACACAAGCGCCTGTTTATAATCAGATAGTTGTATTACAGCAACAGATAGGCGAGCGCCTTTGCCCCCCTGGGCCGGGCTCGCAGAAAAAAGGAGGCCTCATGAAGAAACAGTTCATCGCCCTGGCGACCCTCGCTGCACTGGGCGGCAATCCTATGGCCTGGGCGGATGCCAGCAACCATGCCATAGGTCTGCAGAACAGCAGCCTTTCCGCCACGCTCCAACAGTACCTCGACAACGGGGCTTTTGGCACTGATCCGGCGGTCGCAGCCGCCCAGCCCGGCGATGTCTGGCAGCGCATCGACAACGGCCTGCGCCTCAGCGACGTCTCCCGCGTCGAAGTCGACAAATGGCGCACCTGGTTTCTGCAACATCAGGGAAAATTGGATCAAATCCTCGGCAACGCCCGTCCCTTTCTCTATTATGTGGTCAATTCCGTAGCGGATCGCGGGCTGCCCATGGAACTGGCCCTCCTCCCTGCCATCGAGAGCGGCTATAATCCGAAAGCCTACTCCCCCGCCAGCGCCGCCGGCCTCTGGCAATTCGTTCCCGGCACCGCCCGCAATTTTGGCCTGCAAAACACCCGCTGGGGCGATCCGCGCCTGAGTCTCACCGCCTCCACCGGCGCCGCCCTGGATTATCTTTCCTACCTTTATAACTATTTCGGAGGCAACTGGCTCCTCGCCATCGCCGCCTACAACGCCGGCCAAGGCACAGTTTCCACCGCCATTGCGCAAAATCTCGCCGCCGGCAAGCCCACCGATTTCTGGGATCTCAACCTTCCCCAGGAAACCGAAAACTACGTCGCCGAACTGCTCGCCCTGGCGCAGGTATTGCGCAACGCCAACGCCTATCACATCGCCCTTCCCGACATCCCCGACCAACCCCATATCGCCGTCATCACGACGCCCAAATCCGTGGATCTCAACGTGGCCGCCCGGCTGATGGACATGCCCGTGGCCGAACTCCAGCACCTCAATGCCGGCCTGCGCTATGGGGTAGCCCCCGCCGATTATCAGCTCGTCGTACCCACGGAAAAGGCCGACACCCTGCAATCCGCCTTGCTGACCTTGCCCTCTTCCGCCACTGCCACCCCCGCCGTCACGGCCGTAGCAGCCGCTGCGCCGCAGCCGACCTTGCACAGCGTCGCCCTCCGCCGTGGCGAAACCCTCTGGCATCTCGCCCGGCGCGCGGGCGTGACGGTGGCCGAGCTCAAGCGCTGGAACCATATTCGCTCCGCGCGTGATCTGCGCGCCGGGGAGACGCTCAGGATCTACGCCCGGGGCGCTCCTATGCCGGCCGTATATGCCCGCAACAACGACACCCTCACCGTTCGTCCCGGGGAAACCCTCTCCCGGGTCGCCCAGCGCGCGGGCGTCAGCGTGGCCGAGCTCAAGCGCTGGAATCACATTCGCTCCGCGCGCGATCTGCAAGTGGGGCAAAGCCTCAGCATCCACGGCGGGGAAAAGGCCGTACCGGTATACACGGCCGCCCGCGGCGCCCAGAAACTTCAGGTGCGCCCGGGCGAAAGCCTCTGGCAGATCGCCCAGCGGGCTGGCGTAGGCGTGAGTGCCCTCGCCCGCGCCAACCACCTCACCGAAAAGAGCGTACTGCATCCCGGTCAGAGCCTGCGCATCCCGCGGACCACCGCCGTAGCCGCCATCTCGGCCCGCGAGGAGCACGCAGCTTCGGAAGGGCGAACCACCACTTATGTGGTACGCCCCGGCGACACCCTCTGGCAGATTGCGCAACACTACCACGTCACCCCCAAATCCGTGATCCAATGGAACCGTCTGGCCTCGGCGGCAGACCTCCAGCCCGGCGCACGGCTCACCATCTATGGCCCCCACTGAGCGTGGATGCCATGATCCTGTCATGAAGAGGTAACCATGGGATTCCTGCAAAACAAAAAAGCCCTGGTCGTCGGCGTCGCCAATGACCGCTCCATTTGCTGGGGCATCGCCCAGGCCATGCAACGCCAGGGAGCGGAGGTATGGCTCACCTATCAGGGAGAACGGACCCGCGGTCGCGTTGAAGACCTAGCGGCGGAGATCAACGGACCCCAGCCCCTGGAACTGGATCTGCAAAATGACGAGCAGTTGAACGAGGTCATGGCGGAGATTGGCCGGACCTGGGGCGCTGTGGATATCGGCATCCACGGCGCAGCCTTTGCCCCCAAGAACGAGCTCGCCGGGTCCTATCTGGAGGCTACCACCCGCGAAGGCTTCCGCATCGCCCATGAGGTGTCCAGTTACAGCTTCACCGCCCTGGCCAAGGCCCTACACCCGCTGCTGCAGGGTCGCCAGGGCGCCTTGCTGGCCCTATCCTACCTGGGCGCCGAGCGCGCCATGAGCAACTACAACGTCATGGGCTTGGCCAAGGCCAGCCTGGAAGCCAGCGTGCGCTACCTCGCCTATGCCATGGGTCCGGAAGGCATCCGGGTCAATGCCATTTCCGCCGGCCCCATCCGCACCCTCGCCGCCAGCGGGATCGGCGATTTCCGCAAGATCCTGGACCACTATGAGGCCCACGCCCCCCTGCGGCGCAATGTCACCCAGGAAGAGGTGGGCAACACCGCCGCTTTCCTCTGTTCGGACCTCGCATCGGGCATCACCGGCGAAATCGTCTATGTCGATGCCGGCTTTCGCAACGTCGGCTTCTGAAACAACGGCGTGGGCCCTGTGGCCGCACGCCGGGCGCAACCTAGACTGAGCAATTGGCAACTCCGCCAACCGCCGTTTTCGGGATCAACACATCAGGCGCTCGCCCGCTTCACCTCCGCGAGCATCTCCTCGAAACTATCGGCAAAAAGCTGCAGCCCCTCGCGTTGCAGGGTTGCGGCGATCTCTCCATCCATATCGATCCCCAGCGCCTGCAGACGCGCCATGGTAGTCCGGGCCTCGGCCAGACCGTCTCCCAGGGTGGATTGCAGGCGCCCGTTCTCGCGAAAGAGCTTGAGGGTCGCCTCGGGCATGGTGTTGATGGTCTCCGGACCGATGAGGGGCTGCACATAGAGCAGCTCGTCATAGGCCGGGTTCTTGGTGCTGGTGCTCGCCCACAGCAGGTATTGCGGCCGCCCCCCGGCCTGAAGCAGGCCGGCGAAGCCCTGGCTATGGAACGTCTCCTGGTAGATGGCATAGGCGGATTTCGCCATGGCCACCGCCGCCTTGCCCCGCAAACCCAGGGCCTCCTCACTCCCCATGGCCGTCAGGCGCTGATCCACCAGGGTATCCACCCGCGACAGAAAGAGGCTGGCCACCGCCTTGACCCGCCGCGGATCACCGCCGGACGCGATATACTGGCTCAAACCCCGCTGATACGCAGCGAAAACGGCCCGCACATGGCCGAGGCTGAACATCAAGGTCACATTGATGGAAATCCCCCGGGCGATGAGCGCCTCGAAGGCGCGGATACCGGCGGGGGTCGCCGGCACCTTGATGAGCAGATTCTCGCGCTGCACCAGGGCGCGCAAGCGCTCCGCCTCGGCAATGCTGGCCTCGGCATCGTCCCCCAGGCGCGGCGACTCCTCCCAGCTCACCAAGCCATCGTCGCCGTTGCTGGCCATGAATGTCGGGTGCAGGAGATCACAGGCCTGACGGAGGTCTTCCACCACCAAGGACTCGTAAAGCCGTTCCGCGGACTCGGCCGGCCGCCGCAAATCCTCCTGATAATATGGGCTGCCATGGATCGCCTTCTGAAAAATGCTCGGATTGGAGGTCACCCCGCTTACCCCATCCTCCTCTATGTACCGGCGCAGGATGCCATCCCGAATCAGGGTCCGCGAGAGGTTGTCCACCCAGATACTCTGCCCACAAGCCGCCTTCAAGCCCTTCAGATCCGTTGCCATCTTTTCTCCCGATAGAATGCCGTTCGTTTGTAACTACAAGCGAGGTTTGCCCAGTTCAAATTTGCCCGTCGCGGCAAAGCGATTCGGCACGCGCAATTTTTTAAGCCATTTCCTTTATATTTCTAATTATAGACCAGATTTAGCCATATAGGTTCACACCCATGCTGGACAGTAACCGGGCCGGCGCGCTAGATTCTGGCGGAAGCATCCACAGGAGTTCACCATGTCCGAAGACCTCGTCATCCCTGGCCATCCCGCTCCCGACTTCCGCCTTCCGGCCCATGACGGGCGGCAGATCGCCCTGGCGGATCTGCGCGGCAAAAAGGTCATTCTGTATTTTTACCCCAAAGACGATACGCCGGGATGCACCACCGAAGGCCAGGAGTTCACTGCGCTTTATCCGCAGTTCCAGGCCGCCGACACGGAAGTTCTGGGCCTATCCCGGGACAGCCTCGCGGCCCATGAACGATTTGCCGCCAAGTATCATTTCCCATTCCCCCTGCTTTCCGATAGCGACGAAGCAGTCTGCCGCGCCTACGGCGTACTCAAGGAAAAAAACATGTACGGCAAAAAGAGCATCGGCATTGAACGCAGCACCTTCGTGATGGACCGCGACGGTCGCATCGCCCACAGCGAACGCAAGGTCAAGGCTGCCGGTCACGCCGCGGAGCTGCTCAAGATCGTCCAGCAGATACCCTGACCATGACTGCCCACGCCCCGGTCTTGGGAGAATCCGAAAAACCCCGCCTCTACATCCTGGACACCAACGTCCTCATGCACGATCCGGCGGCCCTGTTCCGCTTCCAGGAGCACAATATCCTCCTGCCCATGATTGTCCTGGAGGAGTTGGATCAACACAAGAAGGGCGTCACCGAGCAAGCGCGCAATGTCCGCCAGGTCAGCCGCTATCTGGATGAGATGCTCCACGACGGCGACGACCTGGACGCCGGGCTGCCGCTGCCCTATGCCCAGGGTCGCCTCTATTTCCAGACCATCGCCCATTCCCTGGTCCTTCCGGCGGATCTGCCCGGCGGCAAGGCCGACAACGAAATACTCGCCGTCACCTTGGAGCTGCAAAAACGTCATCCCGAATGGCAGATCATCCTCGTCAGCAAAGACATCAATCTGCGCATCAAGGGGCGTACCCTCGGCGTGCGCGTCGAGGACTACCATAGTGACCGGGCGCTGGAGGATGCCGATCTCCTCTATACCGGCCTGGAGGTCCTGGGCGCCGACTTCTGGCAGAGCCACAGCCGGGATCTCGATGCCTGGCAGGAAAGCGGCCGCAGCTTTTATAAAATCAGCGGCCCCGCCACCCGCCACTGGCATCCCAACCAGTTCATCACCCTGAGTCCGGAGGGGGCGGGAGAAGAGTTCGCCGCCATCGTGCGTAGCATCCACCCGGATCACTGCATCATTGAGCGGGTCACCGATTACCGCAGCGAACGCCACGCCGTATGGGGTATTCAGGCACGTAACCGAGAACAGAACTTCGCCCTGAATCTGCTCATGGACCCGGACATCGACTTCGTTACCCTCCTTGGCCATGCCGGTACCGGCAAGACGCTGCTGACCCTGGCTGCGGCGCTGCATCAGATCCTCGACGAGAGACGCTACGCGGAGGTCGTCATCACCCGCGCGACGGTCCCCGTCGGTGACGAGATCGGCTTCCTTCCCGGCACCGAAGAAGAAAAAATGCTCCCTTGGATGGGCGCCCTGGAAGACAACCTCGAAATCCTTGCCCGCGGCAGCGATGAAGGCGGCTCCTGGGGCCGCGGCGCCACCCAGGATCTGGTGAGCAAACGCATCCGCGTCAAGTCCATGAGCTTCATGCGCGGGCGCACCTTCCTCGAAAAGTTCGTTATCATTGACGAGGCGCAAAACCTCACCCCCAAGGAAATGAAAACCCTCATTACCCGCGCCGGGCCGGGCACCAAAATCGTCTGCCTGGGCAATATCGCCCAGATCGACACCCCCTACCTCACCGAAACCACCTCGGGCCTCACCTATGTCGTCGATCGCTTCAAGGACTGGGGCCACAGCGGCCATATCACCCTGCGCCGCGGCGAACGTTCCCGCTTGGCCGACTTCGCCAACGAGGCCCTCTGACCCGCCCCCAAGCCTTGCCCCGGCCAGCCTTGGGGCGTATCTTTTCCGATGATCGGGTCCCATTTGCAAAAAGGACGCATCCCATGAAACTGCAAAAAAACATGTTACCCGTTGAGCGCTGGCTGCGGATTTACTTTGGCGCCATGATCGCCGCCGTTTTGCTCTGGTACCCCTGGCCATTCTGGGAATGGACGCTGTCCGGCTATCTCCTCATCGCCACGGGGATTTTTGGCTACTGTCCCATTTATGCCTTCTTGGACGGCCGCAAAAAGGGCGACAACAGCACTACTCCCGTGTAGGAGCGGCCCATGGCCGCGATCCATGGGCCGACCGCCCATATGTTTCTCACGTTACGTTAAGAACGGCAGTTGATGCGGGGGTTTTGCCGCCAGAGCAAAAACCCTCCGTCGGCAGTCGGATCTGGGTTCATGGCCGTCGCAAAGCGCCCGATCGAGCCGTGGCAAAGCCATGGAGCGGCAATCGTCAGCACCCGCCCGCTGCCCGCGCCGTCCCACCACGCATACCCATGACCGGCGCTTTATGATTTAATTACCCCTTCATTTTGACAAAATCACGCAAATGGCACTGATCGTACAAAAATTCGGGGGCACCTCCGTAGGGAGCGTCGAGCGCATTCGCGAAGTGGCGAAGCGCGCCATCCGCACCCGGCAGGAAGGCCACCAGGTCGTCATCGTGGTCTCGGCCATGTCCGGCGAGACCGACCGCCTGCTCCACCTGGGGCGCGCCGTCAGCCCCAAGCCTGCGGAACGGGAGATGGACACCCTGCTCGCCACCGGGGAGCAGGTCACCATCGCGCTGCTCGCCATGGCGCTGGAGGGGTTGGGCCAAAAGGCCGTTTCCTACACCGGCGGGCAGGTGCCCATCCTCACCGACACGGCCCATACCAAGGCCCGTATTCAGCATATTGCCAGCGAGCGCATCCGCGCCGCCCTGGATGCCGGCAAGATCGTCGTCGTCGCCGGCTTCCAGGGCGTTGATCCCGATGGCAATATCACCACCCTTGGGCGCGGCGGCTCCGACACCACCGCCGTAGCCCTGGCCGCTGCCCTGCACGCCGACGAGTGTGCCATTTATACCGACGTGGACGGAATCTACACCACCGACCCTCGGGTGGAATCCCGGGCACGGCGGCTGGACCGCATCACCTTTGAAGAAATGCTCGAAATGGCCAGTCTCGGCGCCAAGGTCCTGCAGACCAGATCCGTCGAATTCGCCATGAAATACAACGTGCCCGTGCGCGTCCTGTCTTCTTTCACGGATGGCACCGGCACCCTGGTCACCAATGAGGAAAACCCTGTGGAAGCTCCGCGCGTCTCCGGCATTGCCTTTTCCCGTAACGAAGCCAAGATCACCGTGCCCGGTGTGCCCGACCGCCCCGGCATCGCCCACGCCATTCTCGGCCCCATCTCGGCGGCACACATCAATGTGGACGTGATCATCCAGAACGTTTCCGAGGCGGGCAAGACGGATTTCACCTTCACCGTGGAGCGCAGCGATTTTGCCAAGGCCATGGACATCGTCCGCGACATCGCCCAGGGACTCGGTGCCGATGCGGTGCAGGGCGACGAGCACATCGTCAAAGTTTCCGTGGTCGGCGTTGGCATGCGCTCCCATGCCGGCATCGCCGCCACCATGTTCGCCTCCCTGGCCCAGGAAAACATCAACATCCAGATGATTTCCACCTCCGAGATCAAGATCTCCGTCGTGGTCGACGAAAAATATCTGGAACTGGCGGTGCGTACCCTGCATACTGCCTTCGCCCTGCACGGGGAGGCCGCACTCTGATGGCACTGATGCACAATTATGCCCGACTGCCGGTGGCCTTTGTTCAGGGGGAAGGCGTGTGGCTCCAGGACAGCGACGGGCGACGCTACCTGGACGCCCTGGCGGGCATTGCCGTCTGCGGCCTCGGCCACAGTCACCCGGCGGTGACCCGCGCCCTCCAGGAACAGGCCGGACGCCTCCTGCACACCTCCAACCTCTATCGCATCCCGGCCCAGGAACGGCTGGCCGAGACGCTCTGTACCATCAGCGGCCTCGACGGTGCCTTTTTCTGCAACAGCGGGGCCGAGGCCAACGAGGCCGCCATCAAGATCGCGCGCCTCCACGGCCACGCCAAGGGGATTGCCGAACCCCGCATCCTAGTCTTCAGCAATGCCTTCCATGGTCGCACCATGGCCACCCTCACGGCCACGGGCAACTTCAAGATCCAGGCCGGCTTTGCGCCGCTGCTCCCCGGCTTTCTCCGTGCCCCCTACGGCGATCTGGCCACGGCCCAGGCCCTGGTACAGGCCAATCCCGATCTCTGCGCCATTCTGGTGGAACCCATCCAGGGCGAGGGCGGCGTGCGCCCTGCCCCCGAGGGTTTTCTCGCCGGCCTGCGCGCCCTCTGCGACGACGCCGACATTCTCCTGATGCTCGACGAGGTACAAACGGGGATCGGCCGCACCGGCCAGTTCTTCGCCTACCAGCAACTCCCCGGTTTCCTGCCGGATGTCCTGAGCCTGGCCAAGGGCCTCGGCAACGGCGTACCCATCGGCGCCATGCTCGCCAACGCCCGTGTGGCAGCCTTATTCAGTCCCGGCAAGCATGGCACCACCTTCGGCGGCGGCCCGCTGGTCTGCGCCGTCGCCCAGGCCGTCCTCGATACCATGCAGCAGGAGGCCATCCCCGCCCATGCCGCACGCATGGGGGCCATCCTGCGCCGGAAGCTGCGGGAACGGCTTGCCGCGCATCCCCAGGTCGTCGATATTCGCGGCATGGGCCTCATGGTCGGCATCGAATTGCGCGACAAGCCCGAGGGCTTGGTGGAACGCGCCCTGGAGAAGGCCCTCCTCATCAACGTCACCGCGGAGCGGGTGATTCGCCTCCTGCCCCCCCTTATCATCCAGGAAGGCGAGATCGATCTGCTGGTGGAAGGGCTCGCGGACCTGCTCCAGGAGAGGGTATGAGCATGCGCCATTTTTTGCGTCTCAACGACCTTGACCGGGACGAAATCCTCGCCCTGTTGCACCGCGCCATCGCCCTCAAGGCCCTGCAGCGACAGGGGGACCGCTATGCCCCCTGCAAGGGTCGGACCCTGGCCATGATCTTTGAAAAGTCCTCCACGCGCACGCGGGTTTCCTTTGAGACAGGAATGACCCAGCTCGGCGGACACGCCCTCTTTCTGTCCCCCCGCGACACCCAGCTTGGCCGTGGCGAGACCATCGAGGATACGGCCCGGGTGCTCTCGCGCATGGTCGACATGGTCATGATCCGCACCTTCGCCCACAGCAACCTGGAGCGCTTTGCCGCCTGCTCGCAGGTGCCCGTGATCAATGGCCTCTCCGACGATCATCACCCTTGTCAGCTCCTCGCCGACCTGATGACCGCCCTGGAGCACTGGGGCACGCTTGCGGGCAGAACGGTGGCCTTCATTGGTGACGGCGCCAACAACATGGCTCACTCCTGGATGGAGGCGGCCACCCTGCTGAATTTCCACCTGCGCATCGGCACCCCGGATGGCTACCTGCCCGCCCCGGAGATCATGGCCATGACGGCAGAACGGGTAGAAATCGTCCATGACGCCCGGCAAGCCGTGCAGGGTGCCGACCTCGTCGTCACCGATGTCTGGACCAGCATGGGGCAGGAAGAGGAGGCGATCGCCCGCCATGCCACCCTCTGGCCCTTCCAGGTCAATGCGGCCCTCATGGCCGCGGCGGCCCCCGATGCCATCTTCATGCACTGCCTCCCCGCCCATCGCGGCGAGGAAGTCACCGCCGAAGTCATCGACGGCACCCGCTCCCTGGTCTGGGAAGAAGCGGAAAATCGTCTCCATGCCCAAAAGGCGCTCATGGAATTTTTATTCGGTCTCGGCCCCGTGGCCGCGACCCACGGAGGATAAGCAGATGGTCAAGAAAGTCGTCCTCGCCTATTCCGGCGGCCTGGATACCTCGGTCATCCTCAAATGGCTACAGGACACCTATCAATGTGAAGTCATCACCTTCACCGCCGACATCGGCCAGGGCGAGGAACTGGAACCCGCCCGGGCCAAGGCCACCCAACTGGGCGCCCGGGAAGTCTTCGTGGACGACCTGCGCGAAGAGTTCGTGCGTGATTTCGTCTTCCCCATGTTCCGTGCCAATGCCATTTACGAAGGCGAATATCTGCTCGGCACCTCCATCGCCCGGCCGCTCATCGCCAAACGCATGGTGGAAATTGCCGCCGAAGTGGGGGCCGATGCCGTCGCCCACGGCGCCACCGGCAAAGGCAATGATCAGGTACGCTTCGAACTGGGGGCCTATGCCCTCAATCCGGACATCCGGGTCATCGCCCCCTGGCGGGAATGGGATCTCAACTCCCGGGAGAAGCTCCTGGCCTACGCCGAGCGGCATGGCATCCCGGTGGAGCGCCATGGGCAAAAATCCCCCTATTCCATGGATGCCAATCTCCTCCATATCTCCTACGAAGGCGGGGTCCTGGAAGACCCCTGGGCGGAGCCCGAAGCCACCATGTGGCGCTGGACCCAGGATCCGGAGAAGGCTCCTCAGCAGCCCCGCTACCTGGAAATCACCTTCGCCCACGGCGATCCCATCGCCATCGACGGCGAGGCCCTCCCCGCAGCGCAACTGCTCGCCCATCTGAACACGGTGGGTGGCGAACATGGCATTGGCCGCCTGGACATCGTGGAAAACCGCTATGTGGGCATGAAATCCCGAGGCTGCTATGAAACCCCCGGCGGCACCATCCTCCTCAAGGCCCATCGCGCCCTGGAGTCCATCACGCTGGACCGAGAGGTGGCCCACCTCAAGGACGAACTCATGCCCCGCTACGCCAGCATCATTTACAATGGGTTCTGGTGGAGCCCGGAACGGCGCGCCTTGCAGGGCCTCATCGACGGCACCCAGCGTCTGGTCAACGGCGTAGTCCGCCTCAAGCTCTACAAGGGCACTTGCATGGTGGTGGGCCGCCAATCGGCCAACACCCTTTTCGATCCCCGCATCGCCACCTTTGAAGACGACGCTGGGGCCTACAACCAGAAGGACGCCGAGGGCTTCATCAAGCTCAACGCCCTGCGTCTGCGCATCGAAAGGCGTCTACAGGGATGAGCATGGACGGCCACATTCCCGTCGCAGCCCTGGGTAAGGGTTCCCGTCTGTCCCTGGAGGGACGCCGCAGCGAGCGCAGCGTCATCCTCGCCGACGGTAGCATGCATACCCTGGCCTTGCTCCATCCGGGTACCTATACCCTGCAGAGCGATGCGGGGGAAACCCTCCGGATCCTGGCTGGCCTTGCCTACTACCGGCAAAGCGGGAGCGAGATTTCCCAGGAATTGCGGGAGGGTGACACCATCGTTATCCCCGCCCAGCAAAGCTACCAACTGGAAGTCATCGAACCTTTGGATTACCTGCTCACCCCTTAAAGGAGAGTATCATGCGCATCCTGCACACCATGCTCCGCGTTGGCGATCTCGATCGCTCCATCCAGTTTTACACCGAAGTCCTCGGCATGCAGGTCCTGCGCCGCAAGGATTACCCCCAAGGGAAATTCACCCTCGCCTTTGTCGGCTATCAGGACGAAAGCACAGGCGCTGTCATCGAGCTGACCTACAACTGGGGCATAACCGCCTACGAGCTCGGCAATGCCTTCGGCCATATCGCCATCGAGGTGGAAAATGCGGCAGAGGCCTGCGCGGCCATCAAGGCCCGGGGCGGCCGCGTGGTGCGCGAAGCCGGTCCCATGCAACATGGCCAGACGGTCATCGCCTTTGTCGAAGACCCGGACGGCTACCGCATCGAACTCATCGAGCGCGGCGTCGCCTTCGACGAACACCCGGCCTGAAACCGGATCAATCATCCCCATCCTGAGACCATAGACAAGCACCCTCGCCCATGCCCGCCAGATAGCGGCGATGGAGCTCACGCTCGGCAGCGCTGGCGGCAATGACCCGCAAGGGCGATTCACGCATCGCCAGGGCACCGGGCCCGGGAGCCGCCGCCGGCGTTGACCCTCCATGCATCTCCTTGCCCATATCCAGACCCATATCCACCTGACCGCCGGTCATGGCCAGATAGACCTGGGCGAGAATTTCACAATCCAGCAAGGCACCGTGCAGCTCACGACTGCTGTTATCCACCCCGTAACGGCGGCATAGGCTGTTCAAGTCATTCTTCTGGCCGGGATGCCGGCGGCGGGCATCCACCAGGGTATCCAGCACCGGTGGGGCAATGGGCTTGCGCTGGAGCAGGCGCAATTCGTGGTTGATGAAACCCATGTCAAAGGGCGCATTGTGGATGATCAATTCGGCACCGGCGATGAAGGCCAAAAACTCCTCCACCACCTCGGCAAAACGCGGTTTATCCTGCAAAAAGGCATCGGTAATGCCATGCACGCGAATGGCGTCAGGGTCGCTGGGGCGCTCCGGATTCAGGTATTGCTGGTAATGGCGACCGCTCAAACGGCGGTCCAGCAGTTCCACCGCGCCGATCTCGATGACCCGATGCCCCTGCTTCCAGTCCACCCCGGTAGTTTCCGTATCCAGCACCACCTGCCTCATGACCAGCCCTCCCCTTGCTGCGCTGCCGTCGTCCCCGCGTAACGATCCATTACGGCATTGAGGATAAGATCCACCTGCTCGTTTTCCTTGTGTCCATTGTGGCCGCGCACCCATACCCATTGCACTTGGTGGGCCTTGGCGGCGGCGGACAGGCGCTCCCAGAGGTCCTGGTTTTTCACTGCGCCACCGCTCGCCGTGCGCCAGCCCCGGCGCTGCCATGCCGGCAGCCATTTCATCATACCATCTTGCAAATAGCGCGAATCGCTGATCACCCGCACCGTCAGCGGACGCTTCAAGGCCTCCAACCCCATGAGGGCGGCGGTCAACTCCATCCGGTTGTTGGTCGTGCTGGGCTCGAAACCCCACAGAATCTTCTCCGCAGGCCCCTGGCGCAGCAAGGCCGCCCAGGCGCCAATGCCCGGGTTCCCGCGGCAACCGCCATCGGTATAAATCTCCACTGTCTTAGCCGTCATGCTTCATCCCTGGTCCTTATCCCGGGCAAAGGTAGCCGGCACCCCGGAGGCCAGCGCCCGCCGACGGCGTCGGCGCAGATAGCTCTGCCACAAGAGTTCCGGCGGCGGCAGTCCGGCTTCCCGGCGCTGCGCCAGAAGCAGGTAGGCGTTGGCGCCAGCCGGCCACCAGCGGTCTCCCATCAACTCCAGCCATTGCGCATTCTCTTTCAGTCCGGGCAAGGTATATTGAAAATAACGCCCTTCCCGCAGGGTAAAGTCCTGCTCCTCCAGCAGCCCGCGTAATTGCCCGAGGGAAAGGAAGGGCCGCCACCACGGCCAGCTCCGGTCGCGCCGCCAGCGATGCCATCTGCGCAGCAGGTTCAGGCTGCCGCCCGGGTTGAAATCCATGATCAGGATATGGCCTTCCGGCCGCAACACCCGCCAGCACTCCGCCAGGGTGCGCTGCGGATCTGCCATGCGGCTCAGGCAAAAGGGAACAATCACCAGATCAAAGCGCATGGACGCTAAAGGCAAGGCATCGCAACGGCCATAGGCTTGGAGATAGCCCCCCGTCGGCAGGGAAAAACCATCATTGAGCAAAACCCAGGCATGATGAATGCCCGGCGGCAAGCCCCAAAAAACGGGTTGCCCCAATTGTAAAACCGCTTCCGGCTGCAGGCGGGTCAGCCAACGCGGCAACAGTTCACGGGCACGATCCAGGAGCAGGCGGCCGCCATGGGTTTCCCACCATTGCGACGCCCTCTGCTGCCGCTTCTGCGACCTAGCCATACCCCTCCGCAGGATTATCCATGATCCTCCTTATGCTACTCTGGAGCCTCCAACAGCGCACGAGTTCAGCCCATGGACATCCATTTCATTCCCGCCTTCACCGACAATTACATCTATGCCGTCACCGCCGGCACCGCCTGCTGGATCATCGATCCCGGCGCTGCCGAGCCGGTCCTGGACTGGATCCAACAGTACCGATGTCCGCCAACGGCCATCCTCTGCACCCATCATCACACCGACCATGTCGGCGGCGTCGTCGCCCTTGCCACGCAATTCAAGATACCCGTATACGGCGCCAACACCCGCATTCCCTCCCTCACCTATCCCCTTCAGGAAGGCAAGTATGCCATTGACGGAGTCCCGGTGACCATCATGGAGCTGCCGGGCCACACCCGCGACCACCTCGCTTACCTGGTAGATCAGCAGCTCTTTTGCGGGGACACGCTCTTTGCCGCCGGCTGCGGGCGCCTCTTTGAAGGCACCCCCGCGCAAATGCTCCACAGCCTGGATCGCCTCGCCGCCCTTCCCGACGCGACCCAGGTCTATTGCGCCCATGAATATACCCTGAGCAACCTGCGCTTTGCCCGCCATCTCGAACCCGATCACCCCATCCTCCGCGACCGGCAACAGCGGGCAGAGCGGCAACGCTTGGCAGGCCAGCCTACTCTCCCCTCCACCATCGGCCTGGAACGGGCCAGCAACCCCTTCCTCCGGGTCCGGGAGCCATCGCTCATTGCCGCGGTACAAGCGCGTGACGTCGGCGTTCCCAACGATCCGCTCAGCATTTTTACGGCGTTACGTTCCTGGAAAGACCAGTTCCAGTAAGCCGCCCAAGGCCTTCTGCCCGAAGAGACCGTTCGGCGGCCCTATCCCGGGATGCAACTGAGTTCAAAACGCTGTCCCCAGGCCTTGCCCAGCACTGCCTTGACCGCGGCGGCATCCACTGCGGCCAGCCGCTGGAGGGACTCCTCCACCGCAATGCAACGGCCCAGATAGAGCCACTGTCGCCCCAGTCGCGCCATGCGCGTTTCCACATCCTCCTGGCCCAGCAGGATCTGCACGCGCAGACTGCGTTTGGCCCCCGCCAATTCCTCCGCCTCCGGACCGCTCTCCATCAGACGCTGCAGGACCTCGGCCATGGCAACGGCCGTTTCGTCCCGCGAGCGGGCGGGCGTCGCCACATAAATCATCCACTCCCCCGCATCCCGAAGTGCCTCCAGGTGCGAAAAGACCTGATAAGCCAGGCCACGACGCTCGCGCAGTTCGCGGAAGAGGTGAGAGGCCGTGCCGCCGCCCAGGATCAAATTTGCCACCGCATAGGCGTAATAATCCGGATCCGCAACGCTGCACGCCTGGGCCGCCCAAACCAGGTGCGCCTGCTGCGCCTGGGGGCGATGCACCAGCCGCCGACCGATGCGGAAGGTCGGCGGCTGGTCCGCTCCACGCGGCTGCGGAGAAATATCCCCAAAGGCCCCCTCGGCCCAGCGACAGAGGGTATCGTGGGCCACCTTGCCCACACCCGTCACCACCAGCCGCGACTCCTTCAGAACCCGCTCATGATAAGCCACCAGGCGCCGCCGGCTCGCCTGGCGGATGCAACGCGCACTACCCAGGACCGACCACGCCAGGGGATGATCCCCCCATAGCTCCCGCAATACACGTTCCTGCACCCAGTCCTCAATATCCTCAGCCGCCATGGCGGCCTCCTGGGCCACCACCTGCTTCTCCAGGCGCAAATCGGCATGGGCGAACTTGGGCCGCATCAGCATTTCTTCCAGCAAGGCAAACCCCGCCCCGGCATCCTCGGCCAGCATGGTCCCATGAAAGACCGTCATTTCCCGATCCGTAAAGGCATTGATGGTCCCGCCCAGGGCCTCCATGGCCGCATTCAAGGCATCGGCATCCCGCAGTAGAGAGCCCTTGAAGACCATGTGCTCCAAGAGATGGGCAAAGCCATTTTCCTCCCTAAGCTGATCGCGGCTACCGTTGCCCAGACTCAAGGACAAGGCAACGCTCTGCCGTCCCGGCAGGTGCTCGCTGATGACGGCCACGCCATTGGTCAGAACGGTTAGCTCGGCATGCATTGGTTCATCTCCCAGCACCTTATGCCCATCCTGAAACAATGAAGGCGCCGCAATGCGACGCCTTCGGAGGAAGTGCTGGCCATTTATTGGGGAACGTCTTTCATGCTCAACTTGACCTTACCCTGACGATCCACTTCCAGTACCTTCACGCGCACGGCCTGTCCTTCCTTGAGATGATCATGCACATCATTGACCCGTTCGCTACTGATCTGGGAGATATGCAGCAAGCCATCGCGCCCGGGGAGGATCGTCACAAAGGCACCGAAGTCCATGATCTTCGCCACCTTCCCGTCGTAGATCATGCCCACCTCCACATCCGCGGTGAGCAGTTCGATACGCCGGCGCGCCGTCATGCCGGCTTCGCCATCCACCGACGCGATGGTGACCGTACCATCGTCCTGAATATCAATGCTCGTACCCGTTTCCTCGGTGAGGGCGCGGATCACCTTGCCACCCGGTCCAATGACGTCGCGGATCCGTTCGGGATTGATATGCAGGGTAATGATGCGCGGCGCGTAATCCGACAAACCCGAACGGGCCTCGGCCAAAACCACCTTCATCAGTCCCAGGATATGCAGGCGCCCGGCCAAGGCCTGCTTGAGGGCCTGGGCCATGATCTCCCGGGTGATACCATCGATCTTGATATCCATCTGCAGGGCGGTGATGCCCTGTTCCGTACCCGCCACCTTGAAATCCATATCGCCCAGGTGGTCCTCATCGCCCAGGATATCCGTCAATACCGCAAAGCGATCGCCATCCTTGATGAGCCCCATGGCCACGCCGGCCACTGGTGCCTTCAACGGCACTCCGGCATCCATCAGAGCCAGTGATGCCCCACATACCGAGGCCATGCTGGAGGAACCATTGGACTCCAAGATCTCCGATACCACCCGCAGGCTGTAGGGAAACTGCGCCGCCGTCGGCAGAACGGCCGCGATGGCGCGCTTGGCCAGACGGCCATGGCCGATCTCCCGCCGCTTGGGGGATCCCACCATGCCCGTCTCACCGGTGGAAAAGGGCGGAAAATTATAATGGAGCAGAAAGCGGTCGCGGGTCTCCCCCTGCAGGGCGTCGATGATCTGCTCATCCCCCTTGGTGCCCAAGGTAGCCACCACCAGCGCCTGCGTCTCGCCGCGCGTAAAAAGGGCCGAACCGTGGGTCCGCGGCAGAATCCCCGCCTCGATGGAAATGGGCCGTACCGTATGGGTATCACGCCCATCCATGCGTGGCGCCCCGTCCAACACCCGACCACGCACAATGGCGGTCTCCACCTTTTTCACGAGGTTCGTGACCGTGTCCGCCCGATGGGCATCGCCCTCGGCAAACTCCGCCACCATGGCCGCCCGGATTTCCTCCAAGCGTTTGCTCCGCGCCTGCTTCTCCTGCAAGGTATAGGCTTCCCGCAGGATCGGGCCGGCGCGTTCAGTCAATTGCGCCTGCAAGGCTTCATCCACCGGCGCCGCCTGCCAAGCCCAGCGCGGCTTGCCCGCCTCAGCCGCCAATTCTTCAATGAGCCGAATGATCGGCTGGATCTGGGCATGGCCGAACATCACTGCTTCCAGCATGGTTTCTTCCGGCAGCTCGCTAGCCTCGGATTCCACCATCAGCACAGCATGCCGGGTACCCGCCACGACCAGATCCATCTGCGACTGGGCCAACTGCTGATAGGAAGGGTTGAGGATCATCTGGCCGTTCACCAAGCCCACCCGCGCCCCGCCAATGGGACCGCTGAAAGGAATGCCCGAGAGGGCCAGAGCGGCCGACGCACCCACCATGGCGGCAATGTCCGGATCATTATCCCGATCCACCGACAGCACCGTGGCAATGACCTGCACCTCATTCATGAAGCCTTTGGGAAAGAGAGGCCGGATGGGGCGGTCGATGAGCCGGGAGGTCAGCGTCTCCTTCTCGCTCGGGCGCCCCTCGCGCTTGAAAAAACCGCCGGGAATCTTGCCGGCGGCATAGGTTTTTTCCTGATAGTTGACCGTCAGCGGAAAGAAATCCTGACCTGGCTTCACCTCCCGTCGTCCGACAGCCGTCACCAGGACTACTGTCTCCCCGATGGAGACCAAAACCGCCCCGTCCGCCTGCCGCGCCATGCGTCCGGTTTCCAGAGTCAGGCGGTTGCCACCAAAATCAACCTGTTTCCGCAAAATGGCCAAAATCCCTCTCCTTACTTACGCAAACCCAGACGCTCGATCAACGACCGATAACGGTTCACATCGCGCTTTTTCAGGTAATCCAGCAACTTGCGCCGCTGACCCACCATTCTCAGCAAACCCTGGCGGGAATGATGATCATGGGTATGGGCCTTGAAATGCCCCGACAGACCCTCGATACGAGCCGTCAGCAGCGCCACCTGCACCTCCGGAGAACCGGTATCTCCTTGATGCGTGGCATAACCCTGCACCACTTCCGCTTTACCTCCCCGTGACAACGACATAACGCTTTCTCCTTCTCCATGCCTTAAACCAGTATATCTGCTTAGTTTACGCTCATCAGGCGCCGCGGCGCCACCCTACCGTCTTCCAGGACTTCACCCAGTCCCAGGAATTTGTGCTCCGGTCCATACAAACGGATTTGCCCGGGAGCGGGCGCATAGGCAACCACCACGCCCTGGCCTTGCAACAAATAATAAGCCGTGTTTTCCGTCAGGGTCACGGCCGGCAGGTAGGACAAGGCCAGATCCATGGGCTGTAAGGGGCACTCTCCCGCCTCCCGGCTGGCGGCCAAGGCCTCCAGGGTGAGGGCGTCGCGCACATCGAAAGGACCCGTATGCACCCGGCGCAGGGCCTGCACGTGCGCCCCGCAACCCAATGCCGCACCGATATCCATGGCCAGACTGCGAATATAGGTCCCCTTGGAGCAGACAATATCCAATTCCAGCCGATCGCCTTCCCATGCCAGCAAATCCAGGCGGTCAATGCGCACCCGGCGCGGCTCCCTAACCACTTCCACCCCTTTGCGCGCCAACTCGTAGAGGGGTCTCCCCCCCTGCTTGATGGCGGAATACATGGGCGGAATCTGCGCAATTTCCCCCATAAACTGCCGCAACACCGCCAACAATTGTTCCCGCTCCACCCGCACCGGAGATTCCGTCAGGATCTCGCCTTCACTATCGCCCGTCGTTGTGGTCTGCCCCAGGCGCAGGGTGGCATGATAGCTTTTGTCCGCGTTGAGGATGTAATCGGAGACTTTCGTGGCCTCACCAAAGAGCAGCACCAACAGGCCCGTAGCGATGGGGTCCAGGCTGCCGGTGTGCCCCGCCTTCTTGCTCCCCATGATGCGCTTGGCACGCTGCAGGGCGGCATTGGACGTCAGACCCGCAGGCTTGTCCAATAGAAGTATGCCATTGCGACAAGCGGTCATTCCTCCCCCTCATCGCGGGGTCTGGGCAAGCCGGCCAGCAAGGCCGCCATCTCGGCGCCCCGGTCGAAGCGGGCATCATAAACGAAGTGCAAGGGCGGAATGCGCCGCAGGGCGAGACGTTTCCCCAGGGCCTGACGCAACTGTCCGGCACTCTCCTGCAGGGCGGCACGCACCGCATCCGCCCGCTCCGGGCCGGTCATCAGAGAAAAATAGACGGTGGCCGAGTGCATATCAGGAGCCAGTTCCACCAGGCTGATGGTGGGCGGCAAGGGACTAAGCACCGAGCTCAGGGCATGCATTTCCGGCAACAGCGCAGCAATTTCTTCCTGCAACAATTGCGCAACGCGCGCACGGCGCGGGTAGCCGCGATGGGAGTTCTGCACCACCCCTCCTAGACCGTCCGCGCCACTTCGATGGTCTCGAACGCTTCGATGATATCTCCCACCTTCAAGTCATTATAATTACGCAGGCCCACACCGCACTCAAAGCCTTCGCGCACCTCTCGCGCATCCTCCTTGAAGCGCCGCAGTGAGTCCATTTCCCCGGTGAAGATCACCACGTCCTGGCGGATGAGGCGCACCTTGGCATTCCGCCGCAAGATACCATCGGTGACCATGCAGCCGGCCACCGTACCCACTTTCGGCACACGAAAGATATCGCGCACTTCCGCTCGTCCGAGGTGACGCTCACGGATTTCGGGGGCGAGCATCCCGCTCATGGCGGCTTTCACCTCATCCACCGCTTCGTAAATCACGCTGTAGTAGCGCACATCCACGCCGCTTTGCTCGATGAGGCGTCGCGCTGGCGCCTCCGCACGCACATTGAAACCGATGATCACCGCCGACGAAGCCGCCGCCAGATTGACATCCGACTCGGTAATGCCGCCAACCCCCGCATGGATCACCTTGACCCGCACCTCAGAGGTGGACAGACGTTCCAGGGTCGTCGCCAATGCCCCGGCAGAGCCCTGCACGTCCGCCTTGATCACCAGATTCAGTTGCTGGACCTGCCCTTCGCCGGCACCCTCAAAGAGATTCTCCAGGGTGGACTTGTGGACATTGGCCAGCCGCACATCGCGGAATTTGCCTTGCCGGAAGAGCGCCACCTCACGGGCCTTGCGCTCATCCCCAACCACCACGGCCTCATCGCCGGCCTGGGGCACATCCGACAGACCCAGGACTTCCACCGGCATTCCCGGCGTCACCTCCTGCACCTGCTGTCCACAATCATTGACCATGGCCCGTACCCGCCCAAACTGGGCGCCCGCCAGGAGCATATCCCCCGCGTGCAAGGTCCCCTGTTTGACCAGGACCGTAGCCACCGCACCGCGGCCGCGATCCAGGCGGGATTCGATCACCACGCCCTTGGCCGGCCCGTTCATCTGCACCTCCAGATCCAGCATTTCCGCCTGCAGCAAAATGGCATCCAGCAAATCGTCGATATGCAGACCGGTCTTGGCGGAAACATTCACAAACTGGGTGTCACCACCCCACTCTTCCGGCACCACGCTGTGTCCAGCCAGTTCCTGACGGATCCGTTCCAGATCCACGGACGGCTTATCAATCTTATTCACCGCCACTACGATGGGTACTCCCGCCGCCTTGGCATGGTGAATGGCTTCAATGGTTTGCGGCATGACCCCATCATCGGCAGCCACCACGAGGACCACGATATCCGTAGCCTGCGCCCCCCGCGCCCGCATGGCGGTGAAGGCCTCGTGGCCCGGCGTATCGAGAAAGGTCACCGTACCCTTGGGGGTTTCCACATGGTAGGCACCTATATGCTGGGTAATACCGCCGGCCTCCGCGCTCGCCACGTGCGTCGAGCGGATCCGGTCCAGCAGAGACGTCTTGCCATGGTCCACATGGCCCATGACCGTCACCACTGGCGGACGACGGCCCATGACCGGCGTCTCCATGGGCCCTTCATTGGCCAACAGCGCCTCGGGGCTGGTCATTCCCACCATCTTGACCTTGTGCCCCAATTCTTCGACGACGAGGGCCGCCGTCTCCTGATCGATGACCTGATTGATGGTGGCCATCACCCCCATCTTCATCATGGCCTTGATCACATCACCGGCCTTGATCGCCATGCGCCCCGCCAACTCGCCCACGGTAATGGTTTCGGGCACGGCCACCTCCCGAATGACCGGGGCCGTCCCCCAGTCGGTGACACCAGGCACCGCCTTACCCTTGCGCCGGTCCGGGGCCTTGCGGTGCCGGGCCATCGCCTCGGCGTCCATGACGCCCCCTTCACGACGACCTCCGCGCTTGGCACCTCCGCGCTTACCCGCCTCCTCGCTCACGGCTCGCGTCACCGGCTTTTTGGCCTTGCCCTGGGATGCGGGTTTTGCTGCGGACACAGGAGATGCGGCCGGAGCGGCACTCCGCCCCCGCTCCTGGCCGCTCCTGGCCGCCGCTGTTGCAGTCCGGGCGGGATGGTACTCCCGCTGCGGCACGGTCTCCTTTTCCACTTCGACCTGGATAGCTGCGACCGGCAGCGCCTCGGCAACGGCGGGTTCTTCAGGAATCACCGCCGGTCCCGGCGCAACGATCTCCTCCGGCTCCGGGCTCGGCGCCGGATGCTTGACTTCCACCATCTCCGCTACGGCGGGAATGGCCGCTGCAGACACCTCCACTGCCTGCTCCGCTGCTTCCGCAGCCTCCCCAATGGCGCTCTCGGCGGCAGCCTCGCGCTTGACATAGGTCCGCTTACGCCGCACTTCCACCTGCACAGTGCGTGACTTACCAGCGCCTACCGCCTGCTTGACCTCGCTGGTGCTGGTCCGGTTCAGGGTAATCCTGCGCAGTTCGCCTCCCCCCTCCTCACCGTGCGTCCGCCGCAGGAATCCCAAGAGGCGAACCTTATCCTCCTCCGAAACCGGATCATCGGGAGACTGCTTTTCCAACCCGGCCGCGCGCAATTGCTCCAACAGGCGCGGCGCCGTCAAACCTAATTCCACAGCAAAGTTGGCGACTGTTACCGTCATAATCTCTTCTCTCCCAGCCCTTGATCGTCACGCATTATGCGCATGGCCACCAGAGTCTGTGTCAGCAAACCAGGGCGCCCGCGCTTCAAGAATGAGCGCTTTGGCCCGTTCCTCGTCCACACCAGCGATTTCGCACAATTCACTCGCCGCCAACTCCGCAAGGTCTTCGGCCGTTACCACACCTTTACTTGCCAGCAAATGCGCAAGCCCTTTATCCATATCCTTCAGGTTCAGCAAATCCTGGCCGGGCTCGCTCAGCGCCACCTGCTCTTCCTCGGCGATGGCCCTGTTGAGCAGGACGTCACGCGCCCGCCGCCGCAGTTCCCCCACCAGATCCTCATCCAGTCCCTCAATCTCCATCATCTCCGCCGCCGGCACATAGGCCACCTCTTCGATGGAGGTGAAGCCCTCTTCCACCAGCAGACTGGCCAACTCCTCGTCGACCCCGAGGTTTTCCACGAAGTGCTGGCGATAACCGGCCTCTTCCTCGGCGCGCTTGCTCACCGCCTCGTCCTGGGTCAGGATGTTGATGGCCCAACCCGTCAGTTGACTGGCCAGCCGCACGTTCTGCCCGCCCCGCCCGATGGCAAGGGATAATTGATCCTGCTCCACCACCACATCCATGCTGTGGGTGGTTTCGTCCACCACAATGCTAGACACCTCGGCCGGCGACAGGGCGTTGATGACATAATTGGCCGGCTCCGCAGACCAGACCACAATATCGACACGCTCACCCTTCAATTCGTTAATGACCGTCTGCACCCGATTCCCGCGCAGGCCCACACAGGCCCCCACCGGATCGATGCGCGGATCATGGGAGCGCACGGCAATTTTCGCGCGCAAACCCGGGTCCCTTGCCGCGCCCATGATCTCGATCAAACCGTTGCCGATTTCGGGGACTTCCAAGGCGAACAACTTGATGAGCAACTCCGGCGTGATACGGGACAAAAAGAGTTGGGGCCCCCGTTGTACCCGGCGCACATCCTTCAGATGGGCCTTGATGCGATCGCCCGGACGAACGGCCTCCCGCGGCATCATTTCCTCGCGCAGCAAAACCGCTTCGGCACGGCCGAGGTCAATAATGGCGTTACCCTTCTCCATCCGCTTGATCAGGCCGCTAATGATATCGCCCTTGCGCAACGCAAAATCCGCAACAATGCGGTCGCGCTCGGCATCGCGAACCTTTTGCACAATGACCTGTTTGGCCGTCTGCGCGGCAATGCGGCCGAATTCCACCGGCGGCAGAACCTCCTCCACCGTCTGTCCGATTTCCACGTCCGGCACTATCCGGCGGGCTGCGCTGAGGGGCATTTCCAGGTTGGCGTCCACGGCTTCGGCATCGTCGGCCACCACCCGCCACAAGCGCCGTGTCGTGAACTCACCGGTTTTACGGTCAATCTCTACGGCGATATGCCAGTCCTGGCCATACTTCTTTTTCGACGCTGAAACCAGGGACGCTTCCAGCGCTTGGAAAATGACCTCTTTATCGATGTCTTTCTCATGGGCGACGGCATCCGCCAGGTAAAGAAGCTCACGACTCATGCACCTACTCCTCTCCGCTGTATCCGTCGTTTTACCATTGGGGAATCAATTTGGCCCTGGCGATATCCGCCAGCGCAACGCGCCACTCACCATCCGCTTCGCGTATGACCACCAGATCCCCATCCATTGCCAACAATTCGCCGCGCAGACGCTTACGGCCATGCGCGGCGGTGTGCAGCTCAATATGCGCCTGCTTTCCTACAAAGCGCTGGAAGTCTGCGGCCTTCTTTAGCGGCCGATCCACCCCGGGACTCGACACTTCCAGGCGATAATGTCCAGCGATGGGATTTTCCACATCCAGCCAGGCACTCAGGTGGCGGCTCACCGCCGCACAGTCGTCAATGTTGACGCCACCTTCGCGATCCACAAAGACCTGTAGCGCCACAGCCCGGCCCGTGCGCGTCATGCGCGCATCCACCAACTCGCAAGCCAATGCCGCCACCTGCTGCGCAATGGCATTGTACAGTCGCTCTTCCACTCTCGTCACGCCCCGCTGAAGAAACAAAAAAGCGGGCACTCGGCCCACTTTTATTAAGAATAACAGAATGCCCATAAAAATCAACCCCGCCTGAATACTCAGGCGGGGTTGATGGACTCAATAGGAGTCTGGCGGTGACCGACTTTCGCGGAGGGAGGCCCTCGACTATCATAGGCGCTGCAGTGTTTCACGGTCCTGTTCGGGATGGGAAGGGGTGGTG
>JABEBX010000548.1_pt1 | contig 24954 bp, 29 predicted proteins | sample 7245971 | NCBI WGS metagenome assembly JABEBX01 (sample SAMN14506365, study PRJNA622280) | hot springs metagenome | biome: hot spring [ENVO:00000051]|acidic hot spring [ENVO:00002120]; feature: spring [ENVO:00000027]|sediment [ENVO:00002007]; material: sediment environment [ENVO:01001048]... | reverse complement strand
GGATGCGAGCAGCGACCAGAACAACATCGCGGCGGTTTCGGCTGAGGGCAGGACCGTCTGGGTCTTGATCCGGCGCTTGAACTCCTCGTGCAGACGTTCGATCGCATTCGTGGTTCTCGCTGATCTCCACTGGCTTTGGGGCAATCGGGTGAAGGTGAACAGCCGATCGCCGGCCTCTTCGAGGCTGTCGGCTACGCCGCGGCATTTCAGCCGCCATTTGACCAGGAACAGCCGGCGCCGGCGCATCACCTCGGTGCTGGTTTCAGCGTAGATCATGTCGTTGTAGTCGGCGGTGATCTCCTCGTGTAGCGCCTCGGGGGCGTGCGCCAGCAGATTTCGATGCTTGTGCACCGTACAGCGCTGGGTCGGCACGTCGGGCCACAGGCCGGCCAGAGCCCGTTCGAGGCCGGCACCGCCGTCGATCAGCAGCAGCTCCGGGGTGCGCAGACCCCGCGCGATCAGATCATCGAGAACGCCGCGCCAGGCGGCTTCGCTCTCGCCCCCCATGTTCTTTACCGCCAGGAGCAGCTTCTGTCCGTCGCGGCGAACCCCGAGCACGACCAGCAGCGAGATGTTGGTCACTTTCCGGTCCAGCCTGACCTTCACCACGGTGCCGTCGAGGATCAACCGGACGATGTCGTCATCGGCCAGACTGCGACGGTTCCAGCTCTCCCAATCCACCTTCACCTTTCGCCACGTGCGGCTGACCACGTCCTTGCCCACCGACCCCTTGAACAACGCCCCCAATGCCCGCTTCACGCGCCGCGTGTTCGTGCCGGCGAGATAGGTCGCCGCAATCAACGCCTCCGCCTGCCTGGTCATCCGCGCATAGCGGGGTAGTGTGGTACTCCGCCATTCCGCTGTCCCACCCTCGGGCTTTGGTATCCGACCCCGCGGCACCGTGATGTCGAGCGGCCCAAACGAGCCGAGGATCTGCCGGTGACGAACACCATGGCGATATCCCCTGGCTTTTTCGCCGCCCCGCCGATATCGCTTCCGCCCCAGCGCCGCCGTCAGCTCTTCCTCGAGCATCGTTTCAATGAACCCGCGGATCCGGTCACGTACGCCTGTCTCGATCGGGTCGAACCATCCCGCCCCGTCAAACAGGCTGGCTTCCGGCGCCGATGTGCTATTCGTCTTCATGGCGTGATCTCCATCGGCGCGCAAACGCCGAGTCTGGTGGTTGAACTCACCCGGAGATTACGCCACCCAGAATTTCCACACACTTCACGACGCTACCGCCTCGCATCCATGACGACGCTTAATTTCAAAAAGGTTTTTTGTCCTGCTCCGCCGTACCGAGTCCATCTTGAATGGCAAATTGCATGGATCAATTGTCTAACGTGATGCAATCATCAATCCATCACCCTTTTATAACCCTTTCATCACCCTTTCATCACCCTTTCATCACCCTTTCATCACCCTTTTATAACCCTTTCATCACCCTTTCATCACCTTTTTTCAAATATCATATCCCTTTCATAACCCTTTCATAACCCTTTTCCATTTTTTCTATCTGGACGCACACCTGTCGGTGCGCTGTTTCAGGCGATACACAATCCCACCTATGATGGGTCCGGAATCGGACCTATTGGATTTTTTGAAAATCCGGGGCTGAAGCCGTCTGACCGACGTCTTGATTGTTAGTGGATTGTCTATGCGATCCTAACTCCCGCGACCAGGTCCTTGGCTAGGGAAAATGCCCGCGGTTGTGAGCTGAATCTGACGATGCGACTAAACAGACGAACGTTGTGGCAAGCGTGTGATGCCCATCCTCGCAAGAGGCCGGAGACCTCCGGCGAGCCGTAGCCGCCACGCTCGTAGCGATCGGGACAGGACAGACAGGTCGATCAATGGCGCCCGATACCATTGGGTTCGGCCCCCGCCGAAAAAACTGGTCCCCGATGCAATAGAAGACTCTTATGTGCATCGGGGACCATTTTTTTGAAGGCTAAGAAGGAAGCGACGGAGAATCCGGCCCCGCCCCCATCGCTTCGCGGTTACGATCCCACGAGCCGGTGCCGGTTCAGCAAAAGCATCAAGATTACCTTGATGAGGGCACACCACGGGGCGTTGCCTTGGGTGCCGGCAAGGAGGAGGGGCTTGGGCTCCCCCTGGCCTGGGCGGGCCTCAGGGACCGGTTGGCGTGGCCTTTTCCGAGGCGACCCTGCTTATGCCCGGCCCGACCTACCGCCGCCCTGGCGGCGCGGCGCGGATACTCCGTCACTTCCGCTTTTTCAAGCGGGAGGTTGGCGCTGGCCCGGTCGGCGATGATCCCGTGTCCGCGATGCCGCATGTCTTGCCCGCGGATGATTGAGATGTCCCATGCGCTTCGATCCTGTCCCGCTCAATCGCGGACGGGTTCACCGGGGCAGCAGCCTGGTTCCAGACGAGTCAAAATTTCAGTTGCCCGGCTAAATCGATCGGTGGAAAGTCTGCGGCATGCCACCCGATCAGGCACGTGTCGCTGGTCTGATCCACCGCCGTGAGGCGAGCAGACGAAGCTCCAAAAATCCGCCCTTGGCAGCCCGGCCAAAACCCAAAAACCGATCGTTACGCTTTTGGAAGCACCCGGGGTGCGATTGTGTGGCGCTTATTTTAGCGCACCGTTTGGGGTGCGCGTCAAATTATAAAAAACAGGTGAATGACAATAAACTAGCAATGGAATGGCATTGATTTGTCATAATCACATTAAAATGACAAAAGAAAGTCATCGAAATGTCAGCGAAAAGACAAAAATAGGCAACGAAATGTCAAAAAACAGCCTATAAATTAGTACCAAAATGGCATAGCACGTGCGCATTGTAGAAGTATGCGCCTTATGATGTTTCGATCGCCCAGACATGCGATTGAAAGGAGAAACAATGAACGAAACTGAAAACCCGCCCTAGGCCAACAGCGATATTGCTGCCAACGCTTACCTGGCCGGTTTCCAGGGCAAAGCAGGAGGTGTGCTAGGCATTCTCCACGCGATAATCCAGTTTATCATGTGCTATCCCTCTCGACCTTCCCGACCTAATGGAGTGCCCGAAACGTCGATATCCGATCCGATATCGTAACATTCGTTGTCGGACGTCGTCGCTGCGGCGACTCGCCTCGAAGGTTCATTATCCGTTCCGACAACAACCTAGATGTGGAACGTCGCGAGGCCGTTCCAGCGGCAGACAGTCTGCTTGTTACGATACAGTAAATAAGGTCTACTCTCCTTGTAGGGACCAAGGAGAGTATCTTAATGACCAAATCAGATGGCGACACTACCGGCTACTATGGCCGGCTTCGCGCGAACCGCAAGGACGACGCCGATCTCGCCAAATGCATCGAGGACGTGGTCGATCAGCTTGAATCCATTTCCACCACGGGCGATCAACCCGGGATGCTTCTCGGCAAAATCCAGTCTGGAAAGACAAGGGCCTTCGTCGGGGTTATTGCTCGCGCCTTCGACCGTGGGTTCAACGTCGCCGTCGTGCTGACCAAGGGCACGAAGACGCTGTCGGCCCAGACCGTCGCGCGTCTCAGCTCGGATTTTTCGGTTTTCATCGATGACGATGACGTGCTTGTCCTCGACATTATGAAGATGCCAGGTAAGCTGACACGCAGTGAGCTGCGCCGTAAAATCGTGGTCGTGGCGAAGAAGCAGGCCCAAAACCTTAATCGCCTGATCGAATTCATCAACGACAACGCGGCGCTGAAGGATGGGAGAGTGCTTCTCGTTGACGACGAGGCCGACCTCGCCAGCGTCCGCTTCGTCCGGGGAAAGGCGGCGATTGAGCAGGGCAAGGTCGCTGAACGCATGGACGATCTGCGGCGGTTGGTTAGCAAGATCGCATTTCTCCAGGTCACCGCAACGCCCTATTCCCTCTATCTGCAACCCGAGGGATACGACACGCTAAGCAATAACTACCTTTTCAAACCCAAGAAGCCCGCCTTCACCGAGTTGCTCCCGATCCATGGTGGTTACGTCGGCGGCGACGATTACTTTGGCGCCCATGACGACGATGATCCGAGGTCGGCCCTTTATGTGGAGGTCACTCTGCAAGAGCAGGACGCCCTGCGGCGGCCTGATCAACGTCGGATCAGCCTTGACCGCGTGCTGGGCAGCCCCAACACGGTCGGCATCCGACGAGCGATCATCACGTTTATCGTGGCGGCCGACATCCGGCGCTGGCAGCAGGAGCGGGTGGGAACGCGCAAGCTTAAGTATGCGATGGTCATCCACAACGACACGCAGCGCTCCGCGCACGCCTGGCAGGAGCAGGTGATGGATTGGATCTTCCATGCCATCCATGACGCCGCGACCAATAAGCCAACCATACTTAGACCCTTGTTCGACGAGGCTTTCGACGATCTTTCCAAATCCGTATCCGCCAACGGGGGCGCCATGCCCGACAGGGAGTCCACATTCACCCGCTGCATCAATGCCGTGGCCGATGACGACGTGGTGCGCGAAAAGGTCAATTCCGACCGCGATGTCATGGCGCTCCTGGACCAGAACGCCGAGCTGCGCCTGCGCACGCCCTACAATATTTTTGTCGGTGGAAACATCCTAGACCGTGGCATCACCATCCCGCACCTGATCGCGTTCTATTATGGTCGAAACCCCACCACGATGCAGGCCGACACGGTGCTTCAGCACTCCCGCATGTATGGCAACCGCGGCCGAGACGATCTGGCAGTGACGCGTTTCTACACGTCCCGTGGCGTCTACAATCGCTTGCAGACGATCAACACGCTTGAGAACACACTGCGGGAGGCGTTCGAGTCTGGGGCGCATGACCGCGGCGTGGTCTTCATCCAGACGGACGCGACTAATCGCGTCAGGCCATGCGCGCCAAACAAGATCATGATGAGCAACGTCGTCGCCATGCGGCCAAACGGTATGCTGCTACCGACCCGGTTCACGACGCGAGGCGGCGCGGCCGCGCAACGCAAGATCGACGCGCTTCTAGCGCCCGCCCTCGCCAAGGAGGGCAAGCTTGTGGAGGTCGGGAACGACCAGGTCACGGCAATCCTGAAGGCCATCGAGGGAACGATGGAATTCCCGGACGACGAGTTCGAGTGGGACGCCATGCACGCGCTGATCGAATACTATTCAAGAAGCACCGTGCCGCCAGCGGAAACCATGCTGCTGCTCGCCCTCACCGGCCGCGCTCTCGACAGGGAAAAATCAGGTGATAGGACGGGCATATCCATTCTCGGCACGCCCGCAACTCGTGCCCAAGTGACGGACTCCAAACGCGTGAAACCGTTGTTGGTCCTACTGCAGCAATCAGGCACGAAGGACCTCGGTTGGTCAGGATATAAATTCTGGTGGCCGATCTTGGCGGCGCCACCTCGGGCGGAGCCGTGCGTGTTCGCGTCAAAGACCGCCGCCTGAAGGCGACCAACAGGGCCGTCCGAGACAGTGTTAAACAAAATCATCAGCATCAAGAATGTTGGCTGGTTCAGGCAATCGGCCAACACCGCTACATGCAGACCGAGGCAATGGCAGAGCTTGCAGCGCCACCCGCCGAGATGTTTCCACCCCAGATCGCCACAGCAGCAGAATGATCCAAGGCCGCCTTATCCCACAACCAAATTACACCACGTTGACGCACGTGATATGCGCGGACCAGCAGTATTGCCGAGGAGGCGGCGACCTTGAAGGAAATTTGTGTCTCTTCCACCGGCCGATTTGCGGGTCTCCCTTCGGGCAGCTCGTCCAGGGTTGATTTGGTCATTATGATCTCCAGAGGCGAACTGGCAGGGTAATCGCCAGCTTAACGATAGTTTCCCTTGTAGCAAACCTTGTTTTGTCAGATACGTGACGGCGATCTCTGCGGGTGCATTCCGGGCGTCAACACTTCTTACCATTCGGAGTGACCGGTTCAGTCAGGCCGTTAACGGCCCATACCGAGTGGATGCAGCCAGGTAGTCATAGGCAGAGACAGTCCACACCGGAGGTTGGTACCAGCCGATCGTCTGGTTTTGGAAGAAGCTAGACAGCAAAATATTTGATGAAGTAGATGGGGCTAGCTATAAATGCCTAGACGAAACCACTTCGATGATAAAGAACACTACCATGGTATACGCGGTTGACTATGACGTATTTGGAAATGAAGTTCTCGTCCCCGGGATACCAAGTTGGTTCGATCAGCCAAAAGGGAAGCTTTCTGTAGAAAGCCTAAAAAAAGGTGACGTTCTTGTCTGATCTTCAAATCCTAAAACACGAAACAAGACGCACCAAATTATCAGACAGGCAACTCAGGGCGCGACTACTCACGTCGGGATCTTTGTGGGAGAGGGATGTTCGATTGATGCTTCAAAACGGACCGGAGTGGAGCAAGTCCGAGTAGCATCATTGCTTGAAAAATATGAAGTATGTTACGTTATGCGGTGGGAAGGAACATCGGACGAAGATCTCGACAAAGTCGTGACATGCGCTGAAGGATATCTCGGATTTAGGTATGCTAAGTTAGACGCGCTATTGCTTCCCATCCGTAGATACGCGTTGAAAAGACACTTTTCTGTTCGCGGCCAATCTTATATTACGAAAAGCCTGAACCTATCATTCCGAATTCGGAAATTTCTTCCAAGTATGAATGCCATATACTGTTCGCAGATGGTTGTTGAAGTATATTCTAAGATTGGCCTGTTCGGAAAAATTAATGTAGATCAAGGAGCATTCTCTCCAAACGATTTGATCTCCCAAAATTGCTTCACTTATATGGGTTATATATCAAACAAGACCAGTCCTAACTTTCACAGCCACGATATACTTGCGCCTATTCTTAGATACCAAACAAGAAGATGGTCTATTTTTTAAGAAAGGCTCAATGCCTGAAATTCTAATCTGCAGCAGTGTCAGAGCCGTCGGCACCGGACGACGCTGGTATCCAGAACGAACATCAGGACAAATCGGCCGGCTGGATATCGATGCTGACGCGGGGCGGATCAAACTCGATATCCGCCAGGCCAGGCATCGCCAGCTCGTCGGCGATTTTGCGATGCCCATTGGTGATGCGCTGATACTCCTCGATGCTGGGCAGCACATGGGCAGGTCTACCCCGGTCAGTGATGAACACCGGCCCTGTGGAGGCGGCTTTCTTAGCCCGGCTGGATAGCGTGGTGATCGTTACAGGCGGCACTCCTGCGAGAGTGGAGTCGTTTATGTATAAACGTATATATATATCACCTTCCATCGTCAATGATTCGAGGTTTGCCCCAGCCGACTAAACGGTTCTTTCCCATTGCCGCTTTGCGGTATTGCCACAACGCATCTTAGTTTAGGCCAAGGAGGGGGCGGCTTCTGGCGCTGTTAATGAGTCAAATGTTTTATTGAATCTGCCTACGCATATCGGTTTTCATTTCGGCTATGTGTAGGTGCTCGCAATCATCGGGGCTTGTGCTCGCAAACGGAGCGGATTCCTGCTCAGATTAGCTGACAATGGGGCGAGCGTCCTGCTCACATTATCTGCCACTGTGCTCGCCATCATCGCGCCGTGCTCGCCAACGGAGGATCGTGCTCACATTGGCTGCCAATGAGCGCAGGGGTTCGACGGTGATGTCAGTGCTTCTCAGTAACGAAGGTTTCTGACAATGCAGGCCACGCCGTGGCCGAAAGCGGCCTTTAGGCCTCTCGACCGTTCTCAAAACTGTTCTGGATTGCCGCGTATCGAAACACCGACGAGTCGACGGCTTTTGAGAATGCGGCGGGCGGAGGGAAACAGCGATACGCGCAACCGCAGCAGATATTTTCTTGACTTTTCAGTCGGTTCTGCTCATTGGCAGCTAATGTGAGCAGAAACCTCTGTTGGCGAGCATGGCGCTCCGTTGGCGAGCACAGTGGCAGATAATGTGAGCACGAGGGGCGCGCCGCTGGCAAATAATTCGAGCAGGAATCGGCTCCGTTTGCGAGCACAAGCCCCGATGATTGCGAGCGTCTACAGCTATGGAGACTTATCCACAGGCTTCGATGTTTTAAAGGTTTTATATGTTTTAAAGAGTTTTAGACAAAAAAAGTGTCGTTTTTGTGCATAAAATCAACAAGTTATGATGATAGCCGGTGTGTAATCGACGGAGATTGGTGGGTAATCGACGGAGATTGGTGGGTAATCGACGGTACTGGGTGGGTAATAGACGGGCTATCCACAACCCGAGGGAATCAGATGGGTAGGTTGTAGGGGACGCCGGCGTACGCTTGCGAACTGGCAGCAGGTATTCCGTCTATTACCCACCTTCTGCCTGCGCCGACTCGATCGACCAACCAGCGTCACGATGAGTCATAATAAGCGTCGGTCCTTCTTTGCCCGGAATCTCGTTCAAGCTGTATTCAGGCAAGTCATTGATCGCGACAAGGCCGCGCAGTATGCGGCAAAACTCCTTGAAGGTGCCGGCGCTGCCGCTGCGTTCATAGATCGTCCGGAACGCCCACCTTGCCTCCCCCTTCCCTGCTGCCCGGCGCGCAACACGATAGAGAAAGCGACCGATTCCGGGTTCGATTAGGAAGAACGCAGGATGAACCGTGAGGACTTCCGGATTCTCAGCGTCAACAACCTCGCGGTAAATCCACCCTGGAATTTCTACTTCCACCATCGCAACGCGGCCGGTGTCGGCATAGGAAATCGTCTTGTAGTTGCCGATTAACCCCTCAGCCTGCGCCTCACGCATGAGACGGCTGCCACGCCCTTTTCTTGTGGTTCTGACGATCTTGATGGTGGTGTTCTTGAGGCGATCTAAGGCTCCTTCGATTTCCTCATACTGTCGGCCGCCATCCGAACGACGGCAGAATTTCAGGATTTCAGAGACGTGTGGACGAAAGGCCAAGCCGGGCTTTTCTCCCCGTCCATCACGGTATCGGTTCATAGCTTCGGTGAGATGGGAAATCGCCATCAACACGATGTCGTAATCCCATACTGAGGCCATGCCGTCCGGGCCAGCTTTGACTTCTACGTAGCCGTCCGTCAGCTCATAACGGATTGTCTCCCCTGCTCGCTTGTCTTTCTTCGATAAACGAAAAACAGCCACATCCATGATGGAGCGGCTATCCTTGGTGGCAACATCGTAGAGCGTCGGCACAAAGAAATCGCCCTGTTCATCACCAAGCGGTGGCCGCCTCAAGCTCGATTTTGTCCCCTCTTCGGCGTCCGCAACCCTCGCCTGAAGCCGCGCCAAGCTTGCCTGCAATGCATCGGGGGCGACATAGTCGACCAGCTCGTCTGGTATATCGCCGAGCACATACCAGCTCTTGCGCTGAGCATCCCACCGCGCGCCATGCAGCTTGGCATGATTCTTCTTGTCGAATTCAATGTTCAGATAGGTGCGTTGACGCCGTGCGGCGCTCTCAGGGCTCATATCAATCCTCTTGTATTAACCTCTCTTCAATCTCGCTGCAATCTTGCTGCATGCTTTTATCGCTGGGCTTCGTAGGCATCCAATGCCCGCTCTAGTAGCTCCACCAGTTTGAGACCGTCGCGTTCGGCCACGTCACGTAAACGGTTGTCGAACTCAGGGCTAACTCGCGTGGCAAAAGGTAAGGTCCGGTTTGTGCGCCTCATTGCGCGGGCATCTCGTCGCCGGGGGGCGGTATGTGTCCCCACTTCTACAGGCGACGGAAGGGGGGCAATTTCTGGCGCTCTGAGATTGGGGCTGGCCTCCTCGATCGAGGGAGGAGCACCAAGGGATCGGCGAACCTGTTTCAGCTTCGATACATCAGCCATGATCGGTCACTCGGTCGATAAGGGATTGGATGAGGGCATCGGCGCGTGCATTAAGCGCGCTGTAGCGGGTTTCAGTGACGGCGTGGCCGCCGTTTTGCGCTCGGCGATAGGCCGGACGCTCAACTAGGCACCCGGAAAGAACGCTATAGCCCGCCTCTTGGAGATAAGCTCGGGCCTCGGCCTCCTCGGCGTCTGTACCGATCCGGTTGAGCGCAAAGGTCAGGCGACTGACCGGCAAGCCCGCTTTGGCAAGAGCGTGAAACTCACGTACGGCCGGCCGCAGGTCATCTAGAGATGCTCCCGTGGGCTGCACCACAAGGCTGGCAGCTTTCGCGATCTCAAGCGTTCCCTGGCTGGTTCGGGCCGGGCCATCGATTACGAGGATGTCATAGGCCCCGGCCACGGCGAGCGCTTGAGCCGCCGTGGCGAAGGCCTCGACCGAAACGACAGGTTCAATACCTGCGCCAAGACGGACTCGGTGCCAATCGACGGAGGTTCCCTGCTGGGTGTCGAGATCGGCGACCTTCACCCGCAACCCGCCCGCCGCAGCTTCACGGGCCAGGGCGCGGGCCAAGGTGCTCTTTCCGACACCACCCTTCTGCGACACAAACGCTATGACTGAGGCCATAAATCGTTACCATATTCATTCTGCAAGATTGCTGCATGCTATTACAGACCAATGCCTTCTGCAAGATTGCAGCATGCTTTTATGAACGGAAAGATAGATCGGATCGATGGGTGCTACGGACAGGTTTTGTATCCGAACGGACGTTATGGAAAACGGCCTGGCTTGGCCGCTACCTAGGGTTGCTGTCGTATTTCAAGAATTTCGCACCGGCCGGAATCGCCCCTAACTCGGCCGCTCACCGCTCCAGCGGACGATTCCGATTCAATTCGATCACTCAGATAGAGGTGTGACCGAGCGAGCAATATTTCGCTCGTATAAATTCGGAAATTTAGCTGCGATTTCGTTAAGTATATGAACCGTGCCATTCATATCGTAAGAATTTGCCTGTATTATTCCTTTTGTCTTTCGCTTTGATCTCTTGATAAAACCACTCTTCTCAAGCTTTCCTATCGCGCGCTGCACTTGGCGTTCCGACACGCCCGCCCTCTTTGCGAGCATCCCCATAGAGGGGAAGGGGTTCTCGTCCTTCCTCCACCACGACGCGACGAGCTGGATGATAACCAAGCTCTCCACCGGAGAGAGCTTATGCTCCTCATCGAGAAACTGGTTGATCAACAGGAGGTAGTTTGGGACCTGGGCGAAGCCTCTTTTTGCCACTGAGGCTCCCCATTTCGCTTCGATATCTAGAGTCATCAGACCACCTCCAAAGCGACATTTCCATATGACATATCCAACAGCCACTATGTCTGTCAATAAATACACCAAGATTTATACGTTGATTTATACGCAAGGATATATACACAGATAATCCGCCGGACGATGCCGTATTTTTTACCTTGACAGAATGCAAGCATTTGTGCTTTTTAGGCTTCAGATTTCCTTGACGCGTTAGGGTGTTGGCCATATCTTACTGTCAACGACACCCGCCACGCCTCTCAACGATGCGCACCAGGCGGGTTTTCTATGTCTACTTCCCAGAAACCGCGAGTCTTCAGCAAGCCAGCTCTCTCGGTTGGGGATCATGTCGCATTGCTACGCCAGCGCGGCCTCCTGATCGCGGATGAAGCCTCTGCCCGGCACCACCTGGCGCAAATCGGCTACTACCGTCTCTCCGGCTACATGCTGCCCTTCCAGAAAGGGGGGCGGGGACAGGATCGCCACCAATTCGAAGCCGGGATAGATTTCGCTGAGATTCTGGACATCTACGACTTCGACAGAGAACTGCGCCTCGTGATCATGAACGGCATCGAGCGGATCGAGGTGGCGGTCCGGGCCGCGATCTCTGACACGATGTCAAAATCATACAGCCCGCACTGGCTTACGGACCCGAGCCTGTTTGAGAAGCCTGCTGATCATCAGGGCATTCTTGAGAAGATCAAAAAGGACATTAACCCGAATGACAGCCGGAAGCGGGACCTCTTCATAGACCACTATTTCAACAGCTACGACCTTCCCGAAATGCCGCCGTGCTGGATGGTGTTTGAGGCAATGTCGTTCGGCACCGTCTCCTATCTCCTTGGTAAGCTGAAGGTCTCGCACCGGAACGCCATATCTGCCCGCTTCGGCGTGCCGGAGCCGGTCTTCCTGTCCTGGTGCCATTCCCTCTCCTACCTCCGGAACCTGTGCGCGCACCATGCGCGCGTTTGGAATCGCACCTTCACGATCAAGCCCAGGGTGTCGAAGGCGTACACTGATGATCTCACTCCCAACACGCGAATTTACGCGCAGCTCGTCACGATGCGCGTTCTTCTCAAACGGGTTTCACCAACATCGAGCTGGCATCGCGACCTAGCAAAGCTGTTTGTGGATCACCTACGGGTGACACCGAACCGCGTCGGGTTCAAACCGGACTGGCTCAACCGCGCAGTGTGGCGGTGACCTGCACATTTCAGGATAGCGATTGGCTCCCATCAACGGGGCAGTCCGAGCAAAAAATGTCTTCGAACGCTATCACCCATTTTACCCACCGCAACCTTTTCGACCATCTCCGCATTTCCGGTATTAGCTGGTACGGCCAAAAGTCGGAATCGGATTTCCTGGAGCGGGTGTTCACCATCTCCAAGCTGCCGAGCAATGACTATCGCGTTTCCACCATGGAAGGAGACGTTCATCTGCATCGAGAGAACTTCAGCGATTGGGGCGGCGAGGATTGGGTTTATGATGACGGTCGCCTAGACCTTATACCAGCCCCGATTGAGTTCAACACACTGCCCAATCGCGCAATCCGATTGATTTGATGCGCTGTGGATCTGCAATCAGCCAGTTCCATGCGGTTTTGCATGCTTCGATGATTTCATCATAGGTTTCCCACACGATTGCACAGAGTTTGTTTTGTCTCAGATAGTCCCAGATGTTCTCCATCGGGTTCAGTTCTGGACTATAAGGAGGGAGGGTTATCATTGTAATATTATTGGGCACTTGCAATTCGCCGCCCCGTTGGTGCCAGCCCGCACCGTCGCATACAACAACGGCGTGCGCGCCTGGTGCCACCTGTGTGCTGATTTCTGCGAGGTGCAGGTTCATGAGTTCAGTGTTCACCGCCGGCGTCATCAGCCCGGCACCGACCCCGCGTTGTGGACAGATCGCACCAAAGATGTAGGCAGAATCACGGCGGTTGTCGCGCACCATCAACGGTCGTGAGCCGGTCGGAGCCCAGATGTAGGCATGAGTTCCTTGTTGGCCGACGCGCGCTTCGTCCTGGAACCAGATCTCGATCGACGTGCCCGCAGTCGTGTTCAGCAGGGCTTCGCGGACCAGGTTGGAGAAGTTTTTTTAAAACTTGCCTCGGCCTCAGCATCTTTCTTCGGATGCACGGGCCGTGGCTGCAAACGGGTCAGACCGAGCTTGCCCAACCATACGCCAATAGTGTTCACATGAACCGTCACATTGAAACGCCGCGCGACCTCGGCTTGTAGATCGACGCAGCGCCAGCGAACCACATGGTTGAAGGCAGGATCAGGGCCTTTCACCACCAACGCAAGGAGTTCAGCCATTTGCTCCTCGCTCATCCGAGGTGCGGCGCCCGGACTTTTACGCGATTTCAGACCCTCGATCCCGATTGCGTTGTAGCGACGCACCCAGTCACACAAAGTCTGCCGGTCCATTCCGTTGTGCGCCGCCGCTTCGCTGCGCGGATAATCGTCAAGAACGAGTGCCAAGGCGAGCACGCGGCGCACCAATGCGCCGTCCGTGCATTTGGCCGCCAGCGATCGCAGTTCAGCGCTCGTGTGGTCCGTTCGGGTGATTTTCAACTTCGCGCCCATCAGATGCTCCCATCATGCGAATCGCCGCATCAGGATATCGAATCCGATTTCGGCCGCCAGGGGAATCCCCCCAATCAAGAGTCAGCCTTAATCGGGGTTGGTATTATGGGCTGTCCGGACGAAACGCTGCTGCGCTTTCTAGCTGAAATGGTCCACCCGCTCGTGCGTCCGGATCAGGATAAAGTCACCGAGATAGTGGATCTCGTGAACGGTTTTCTGGTGCGGGACGGCTACCAGCTTGAGGTTGCTTCAGTGATCTCGGGCAAGCGCATCTTCGCCGGTGTCGCAACCATCGGGCATCAAGCGGCCGGAACAGACGACGCAAAGCGCGTAGCCGACGACATGGCATCCGATCATGTGGCGGGCCAAGTAACCCGCATGAAAGCATCCATCGTCAGCGATCCGGCTCTCGCGATCGGATCAGCAAAAGAATTCGTTGAGTCCATCGCGAAGGGCATCCTGCGCGAACAAGGGGTTCCGATCACGGGCAAAGAACCCATGCCGTCGCTCGTCCTGATGGCTCGCAAGGAGCTGAACCTGACGATCAGGCCTGAGATGGATGAAACCCTGAAAGGCACGCTCTCGGGCTTGTCCAAGGTAACGCAAGGGCTGGCGGAACTGCGCGGGAAACTCGGGACAGGACACGGGGCGAGCCCGGACGTATCGCGACCTCCGGTCGAAGTCGCGCGCCTCGTGGTCGGAATGGCTACGATGTTAGGCGTGTTCCTGTACGAGGTTCACCGCAATCGGAGGAAGCCGCCGGAGCCACCTGCAAGCTCGGATTTGGATGACGGCATACCATTCTAAAGGTCAACACACGGGAGCACTGGGCAACAAATTATGGAGAAAACCGAGGCCAGATTATGGGCCGCCCTACAGCAAACTTCGATACCAGTGATCATCAGGCGTGGGGGAAACGGCAAGCCTCTGCGGGTGCGGCTTCCCTATGCAGACGGCAACCGCCAGTGGTTGCAGAACGGCAAGCGGAATTCCCCGACCTGGATTGCGAGCGAGAAACATTGGGAAACGCCGAAGGCGTGGTTTAACGATCTGGTCGAACGCTCACTCACAAGATTTAAGAAGCTTTATATTATCCAGCCCTACAGAGAACAGGAAAAGTGCGCTCCGGCATGTATGAATGCCGTAGGCCACGAGTGCCAATGTTCTTGCATGGGTGCCAATCATGGCTCCGGCAATGACGGTAGCTGGTTTGAGGTTTCAGAGACTTTCGCGACACGTTGGAGCGGAGAGTATTTTGCGTGCCGATTGATGACTCTCACGTAGGCGTTCCTGCATCGTCAACCTTGCTTTCCACGGATTATCCCCGAGTCTATCAGCAACTCGTTAACCATACCGAACAACACGCCTTCCACCCGCTCCCGGCACTCGGCCGGATCGGCTAAAATCTCCATCTCCGAGAATGACATCACCCGGAAATCCAGGCTGGTCAGCCGTCTTTCCAGCTCCATCTTCCCAGGCAACCGCTCGCCCGGCCTGTGACCGTCGATCAGAATAGCGAGCTGCCGAAAATGCTCATCATGGCGGCATTCGAAGCCGAAGGTGGCAGTCAGCCCGTTCTCCAGCTCGGGCAGGTATACCATCACCGTCTGCCAGCCCGTGCGAGGCTTTTTCATCCAGTTAGGCACCATCTTTACGTCGTTGTAGCCGTCGATCGCCGTCATCAGATGCGCGATGAACACGGTTTCTGCCGGAGACTGGTTGCCCGGCAGGACTTCGAGGAATGCTTCCTCAAGATGTTCGTAGAAGGATTCCGCCTTCTCGCGGAGCCGCTGCTTTGCGGCCGTTTCAGCCTGTTCGGCGCTCTCGTCTGTCACGCGGCCGCTTCCTGATTTTCGATTGCAGTCCGCTTGGGCCGCCCCCTGCCCCGCTTCACCGGGATGCTGGCTTGGTCGGCCCCCTGATGATCTTGGAGCGCGAGGGTTGCATGCAGAGTTGATCGCGAAACCTTGAAGCTCCGGGCTATTTCCTGGGGACTGATCCCGGCCTCCAGCTCCCGGCGCACCGCGGCGCTCTGGCCGCCGATGAGTTTCCGCTTTCTGCCAAGCCTGCGCCCTACCATCTTCGCAGCCTCCCTGCCCGCTGCAACCTGCTCCTTCGTCAGCTCAAATTCCTCCCGTGTCGTTGGCTTCCCGGATGAGGCCGTGAGGGCAGCGATGCCGATGCCGTCGGTCGCCCAATTAAACCGGTCACCGAAGGCGAATTGCATATCGAACGGATCATTGAGGACTGTCGGCGTTGACCCTCGCACGGTGCCGCTTTCGAGTATCTTCTTGTCGGTATCGGCGGTGACGCATTTGTAGGGTTTGCGCATTGCGCCGAATTCGTTGACCTCGGAATAAACCGTCGGCACAAAAAGAATGTCCCCAGCCGGGTCTGGGGCGGGATCTATTGGTTCGGGCATTGGGACATTCCTCTCGTGCTGATCAAATCGCAATCTTCTCGACTTCATCGAGAGAAACCTCGTCGCACCTTCGATCATAGAGCTTCGTGGTGCGCGGGGAGGCGTGGTTGGCGAGCGTCTGCGCGTGTTCGAGCGTGCCCTTATTCTTGAGGTAAGCGGTGATGCCGGTGGCGCGGAACGTATGGTTGCCGATCTTGGTCGCGATGCCGGCTGCCGCCGCCCGGCGCTGGATCAGCCGATAGGCGTCCTGCTGCCACATGGCGTGCACCTGGCCGGTCTTGCGGCCGGTCGTGCGGAATAGCGGGCCTTCCGCGTCGCCGGCAATGCCGGCTGCGGCTAGATATTCGTCAAGCAGTTTCTCTAGCGTGTGGTTGCAGGGTACCTCGTGCTCCTTGCCGCCCTTCTCATGCAGGCGCACCCAGCCGCGCCGACCTTGGGTGAAATAGTCCTTGACCTTCATGCTGATGACGGCGTTCACGCGGGCGAAGGTGTAGACCATGACGCCGATCAGGGCGCGGTCGCGCAAGCCAGTCAGGGAGGTGGTGTCGATGGCGTCCAGCAGGGCGCGCGCCTCGTCGGCGTTCAGCACTGGCGTCTTGCCTTTCTTCACTACGTATTTCGGGCCACGCACCGCGTGGGCGGGATTCGTGTCCATGACGTGGCCGATCACCAGCCAGTCGAAGAGCATCCTGAGCGCGGCCAGGTGCTGCTTCACCGTGGGCGGGGAGAACTGTCCCTGTAGCTCCATGACGAATGCGGCCACATGGAAGGCCTGCACGTCCACGAGCTTTTGCAGGCCGTGGGTTTCGCTCCATGCAGCAAAGCGCCGGGTTGCGTTCAGATAGGCTTTGCGGGTGTGGTCATTGTTGATCTGTGCGGTGAAGAATTCCAGCACGCGCCGCGTCGCCTTCGGCGTCTGTGTGAACAGCGGGGCGGGGAGAAGTTCGGGGGCCGGCGCGATGATGAGGGCGGTCGTCATGGTGCCAGCCTTTCCCTGGCCGTCCGGACCAGCTCGTCATAGGTCACATAGGCCTGGTTGGCGGCGGTGCGAAGCCGTTTGACCGTGGTATTGAATCGGCGCGGCGCGGTAGTTCTCCAGTCCTGTGGCACACCGCGATAGGTGGGCGTCCACGGGACCGGTGCAGTATATCGGGGGAGAAGCCCGCGAAATATTCCGTAGGCGGATATGAAATCTTGCCGCAAAGCCTCCAAGGCCCGGTCAATAAACTCATGGGCCGCGCCTTCTGCGTTCTGCACGTACTCATCGAGCGCATTAAACTCACGCAAATGGAACGTCTGGCCACCAAAATCAAAGTCCCTGAGAAAGCGATCCGTGTGCGAATCCGCCATGAGACGAACAAGCGCTTCCAACATCTGCCGATCGGTCTCGTGACCTGCCGTGACGACAACAGCACGATAGTTGACATGGCGACCGGCGGCGATTGCCCGATACAACCTCTCCCTGGCCGCCTTTACCTCGGCGATCGTGTAATTCTTGTGCTGGCTCGTGGTCGAATCAAAAACCGAATGGTGCGGCAGACAGAGAAACGCCAGATTGGTCTCGGCGAAGTTCGCGGGATTCCGGTCGAGATGCGCGATCTGTCCGTACTTCTCCGTCAGATCATCGGTCAGGTAGAAGCACAGGGCGCATCGACGGCGGCTTTGGTCTAGTACGCCGGCCTGGATTTCCGGCGGGATCGATTTGCGGGCGGGGCTGGCCATCGAGGTTGGGTCCACTGAGTGTTATAAAGGACGTTATCACACTCTTGTTCCGCCCCGCACCGCAAGGTCAAGAAAATAGTCGTCCGGGGGGCTTTGGAGGGTGAAATCGTCCGCCTGCTGGCGGATGCCTGTTGTCGACGGTCATTGACTAAAATCATACCCGCCTGTTTTGTTCGCGCACGCGCTGAATCCAGCCCCGACACATTTTCGCCATATTTAGTTTATATCCACCGGTGTTGTGACATTATAACTGGAACACATCCATGCGCCTGCTCATTCATCAGGTTGAAGCGTATGGCAGGATGATTGCGGCAGGACGCATGTTGGCTGGGCTCGACCAAGCCCAGCTTGCAGAAGCTGCGGGCATCTCCGCCGCAACCGTGTCGAATGTGGAGCGTGGTAATGACGCTCGCGAGGACACGAGAAAGGCCATCCGGAGGGCACTTAAAAAAGGAGGCGTCTCGATATGCTTTGACACGGTAAATGGACTCATTTCAACTGCCATCACCTTCGAGGAACCAGATGAGGAGGAGTAACAACACTGTTTCGAATGTGACCACCTGTTCATCGTGAAAGGGTTATTCGATGCTTGCCTCCGAAGTTGCCAATGATTTCTACGTAATTACTTGGGATAATGCGTACCCGGCAAATTCTAAGGGGATGCTATTGTCGTTGAAGCGCCTCGGCCACATCGAGCAAGTGCACGCCAAAACTACGGTGAAGCTGTTTCCGCGCACAACGACCACGTTTGGTCGCATTCGCTCCGCTGTCCGGAAAAACTTGCATGGTCGGACTGGCCGTGCTGTTGTTGTCAACGTGACAGACAAACATCTAAGCCATATTGACAATGCTGTCGTGCGTGGGAGATGGTATCGCAATTAATGCACTACTGCACTCAACCGCTCATCGATTTCTGTGCTAACTTATGAAGCCCGCAACCTATTGAAATGACACATGCGGGATTTTGTCCCGAAAGTCTTGAGTTATGCAACTAGACTTCCTTCAACATCGGATGAAGCGGGCTCGTTCTTAAACTTAGATGATCCCCTGACCAGCGTTTAAGTGACTCCGCTAGTTGAACAGTCATGGCTCGGTCAGCGATTGCCTCGCATCCCACCAACTCTATGTCATGCCAGGCTCTACTCGCTTTTGCGAAACATTTTTCTTGAAACGCTTTTTCAATCTCGCATTTTGCCGCTTCGGCAATTGCTTCTGCCGCATCTGGGTCTTTGTCCGTGCTATATAGCAAGTAGATAACCAACGAATAGACATCATCGGCTCCAGACTTTTTTAAGTCTTGTCCCTCATCAACGTCAAAATATACTGCCGAAATCATGTCACTAGACGTTTTAAGAATTCTACAGATACGGTTATGTAAGCCCCTATCCTCTAAGCGCTTATCGAATTCATCAGGAAATGCTGACCGACGATATCGAGCAGCCAGCCACCGTTGCAAAATTGTAAGTTCAATTGCGGTAAGGCGGATTTCATCAGCCGGAGCATACGCAGAAAGAAGAACTTTCTGAACGACAACCTTCTGAGTTGCCACTAGATTGACTGAAATATGGTTTCCTCCACCGTTAAAAGTTAAATGAAGGCGCCTGGCGTTTTTGGCATAAGAAAAATTTCCATCCACAGATGGTATCTGGTGGCCTACGATTATTTCAACGTTCGGCTCGGTCCCTGGTGGCTGAGCAAGATCGCAATCGTGTGAGATCACCACGAGAAGTGCTTCGTCTGAGGCATCTTTGGACAAGAGATCGAGTGTTTTAGCAACTTCGTTGGGAACGATATTGCCTTGCCGCCAGGGTGTATTCCGTTCCCACTCAACCATTAATTTCTAGCCCAACTCATCCATCATTGGGGCACCGTAATCTTCTCCTGTTTCAGTCCTCTTTCTACCTGCTAAGCGGGTCGCCAACGTCTGCCTTTGCTGCGACTCACGCTTGATACGCCGAATTAAATCATAAGCTGCTGCTTCGCCCGACCCACCTTCGCGTACAATCTCGAATAAAGTTTTCCCGAATTTGACCGGCCGACGCAGCAACTGTGCCGACGCGCTTAACCCATGAGACTCAAATGCATCCGCAGCTCTGCCTAGATCAATGAGGCGTGCAGCGTTTTCTGATGTGATTGCTTTGCCGGCTTGCCAATCATAGATTGCCTGCCGTGAAACATCCAAAGCCAAAGCCAATTCTTTAACTGAAGGCTTCAAAATATTCTTTATATGAGCGAGATTTTCTGCTGGCGTACGAATATTTTCCGAACTCTCCTGGGTGGCGTTCGGCTCGGAACAGATTATGGACGCATAAGGATAACCCATTATTCCGCGATTTATGTAGTAATCAGCATTCGGTATGCCACCGGTTCCAACTTGGAATGCGACAGCTATTAAGCTCACTTTTGCGATTGTTGACATGTCTGACCAAGTCGTCGGATAGGTAGGCATAGTTACTGCCATAGAAGTCACTCCCAAGACTTCAACGCGTATTCAGTTATGCTCAGGTTGAATGATTTTTTTACTTCATCGTGTACTTTAGAGAGACACGTTTTAATGTTTTGAAGATCAAACTTAATCCGCGAATCTAACGCTGCATCTGTGTCCAAGATAGCGTGCATCCCGTAAAGCTCTTGAAAGCGAGGTAGAAGTTCTAATCCTATCGGCTGCATGTCTGGAGGAAAGCCAACCTTTCCATCTTGAACAATGACGCGGGCTATTAGGCTAATATCGTTATTTCTAACTCTTGTTTCTGAAAAAGAATGAAGTAGTTCTCCGGTGAGCTTTCCGTAAAGCCCTGTGACCGATTCATTGAGATATTCTGACAACTCTTCCCCCTTGCCTGGATATACAGCGTCAAGATAACGCATTCCAATTCGATCAGTGTAGCTTAGAGCAACCGCTTCATGAACAATTTTCAGACCATCCAAAAAGGTTTTAGAAAAGGTCTCAAAGACTTCGTACTCCATCGTCTGAAAAGATAGCGACCCTTGATCCAAAATGAAGCCCGCCTTTTTGTCCATTGTCGAAAAGGTATGGCGGACTGTCTGTGAAACAGGCAGCGACTGGGGAGTGCCATCGCTAGGCGGCGACGAGGGCATATTCAGGTTGAAGGTCGCCATCACAACTTTTTGGGTGTCTGGAAAGCCATTTCGCCGAAGCTGATCCTGAATCTGAGGCACGTACGACTCCAGGGCCAGAACGTGATTAAATCGGGCCTGGGCAAGGGTGAAGTAGACCGGCGCGGACGTCATTTTTGTCATAGAGAACTCCACTTGACATTTTACTTTACACTCTGCTTCACTGTGGGTGCAAGCCCTGGGTGGCCTTAATGCCATTTGCCGGGTTTGGCCCATAATTCAGTTTTTTTGGCACAGGAGTTTTCGAAATATGACGACCAAAACCTTCAAGCCTGGGCAACCAGCCCCCCAATCGGGGATTTATGACATGATCGGCCCTCGCGGAGGCAAAACGAACGAGCAGGTGGTCTCAACCCAGAACAACCCTCTTCCGCCTACCCCGAAGCCAGGGCAGGGTTATCAAATCGCTAGGCCAGCTCATCACCAGTCTCCGCGTAAAGGCCGATGATCTACACAGACTGAAGACGACCGGCACAAAAGCCCGATCGTCATTGGTGCTCGAAGGGATTGTTCAAATGGCAGTTTATTTTCTAACGAATCAGCCCGAGGTTCTTTTGGCTGAATTCAAGAAAAAAATTGACAATGGTCACGTGGTTACGTGGTCGTACGATCAACAAGGCGACTTTACCCATACGGCCGATCAGTGGAAATATTTAGCTTGGCTTCGTCCTGTTATAAAGCAAGAAAAGCTAATGATGTGTATTGTAAAAAATAAGAAAAAACTGCTCACTCCAGCGATTTATGGAGTTTACCACGGGCGTTTTATCGAAGGTATGCTTACTCATTGCGACAAGCTTTTTAGTCAAGGCATTGCAACCGCAATGCCCACAGCCGACGACTTGGTCTAAGCGTAAATATTAATTATTCGAGTTTAAGGAATCATCAAACGATTTATTCAAAATAGTACGCTTAGGCTCGCCGAGCCTTGCGAGAACATTGGTCCAGTTAGCCGGTGCATTTTGACGATAGCTCTCTCGCAGCCGGCCGCCATGTAGCGTGAGCACATCATCGACCAGAGCCTGCACAACGGAATCCATGATTGCGATCGAATGGAATCAGTGATCGCGATCCACCGGAACGCGCAGGGTAAGGCGGAAAGCGTCGCTTTCCACCTTACCCTGAATGGGTAGCGTTGCTATGATTGTTTATGGCTAGATCCGTTCACCCAGGTCAGTACCTTCGCGTTGAGATCATCGATCGGCTTTCCCTTCAGGTAGGGGAGGCGGCCGGCGCTCTAGGCGTTACCCGCCAAGCGCTTTCCGCCGTGCTGAACGGTCGCGCTTCCGTCACGCCCGATATGGCCCTACGCTTCGAGAAAGCCTTCGGGGTCTCGCTCGAAATACTGCTGGCAATGCAAACCGCGCACGATATCGCGCTGACCCGTTTGCGCGCCGGTAATCTCAGAATCGCGCCATTCCAGCCAAAGCGGCCCATGCCGCCGCAGCCGAACCTCCTGTGAGTGCGATGACTTCCACATCAACTGACACTCTCGCGCCGGCGGAACGTAGCGCTCGGATGGCGCTCATTCAGGGCAAGAACACGAAACCAGAGCTGGCCGTGCGCCGTCTCGTGCATGGCATGGGGTATCGCTACCGTCTTCATGCCCCGGAATTACCGGGACGCCCCGATCTCGTCTTCCGGCCGCGGCGGAAGGCGATCTTCGTGCATGGATGCTTCTGGCACCGTCATGATGATCCAACCTGCAAGCTCGCCCGCCTGCCGCGATCGCGGCTCGATTTTTGGAAGACGAAACTGGAAGGCAATCGCGCGCGTGACGCGCGCGTCGTCGCTGAATTGGGCAGCCTGGGCTGGGCAACGCTCGTTCTCTGGGAATGTCAGATAAAAACAAGGGCCTCGCTAGAGGCGACGATCACGGAGTTCCTCGGCGCATGAAATCAATTGAATTATTCGCGGGCGCCGGTGGGCTTGGCATGGGTCTACATGAAGCGGGCTTTCATCCACTACAGGTCGTTGAGTGGGATAGGGATTCCTGCGCGACACTTCGCGACAACCAGGTGCGCGGACAGGAACTCGTGCGCGACTGGCCTCTCACGGAAGGCGATGTTCGCGACTTCGATTTCAAGAAATTTACCGGCGAACTCGATCTCGTGTCGGGCGGCCCGCCCTGCCAACCGTTTTCCCTCGGTGGCAAGCATGGCGCGTATAGCGACGCGCGCGACATGTTCCCGCAAGCTATCCGCGCGGTGCGGGAGTCCCGTCCGCGCGCCTTCCTGTTCGAGAACGTGAAGGGTTTGACGCGCGAGGCCTTTCGCAACTACTTCGAATATATCCGCCTTCAGCTCGAGCATCCGGAGATGAAGGCGAAGACGGACGAGACATGGCACAACCATCTGGTCCGCCTCGAGCGTCATCACACACGCGGCCGTCGTGATGGCCTACACTACCAGGTCGTGACCCGCGTTCTCAACGCGGCCAACCATGGCATCCCACAACGGCGTGAACGCGTTGTCTTCGTCGGGTTCCGCGACGACCTGCATGTATCGTGGAGCTTCCCACAGGAAACGCATTCCCTTGAGGCGCTGCTGTGGGAACAGGTGCGTGGCGATTATTGGGATCGCCACAAGGTGGCTCGCAAGGACCGGATAATTTCCGAGCGCGCGCTTGCCCGCGGCGAGGCGTTGATGGAAAGGCCCATGGGGCAACCCTGGCGCACAGTACGCGACGCGATCCACGATCTCCCCGACCCCGAACGCGCGCGATCGGAACCGCTCGTGCCCAACCATCGCTTCCAGGGCGGCGCGCGCTCCTACACGGGCCACACGGGCAGCCCGCTTGATGAACCAGCCAAAACACTGAAGGCTGGCGTACACGGCGTTCCCGGTGGCGAGAACATGCTGGCGCGGGCCGACGGCTCGGTTCGCTATTTCACGGTGCGCGAGAGCGCGCGGCTACAGTCATTCCCCGATGATTATCTGTTTCATGGGTCGTGGACGGAAAGCATGCGCCAGCTCGGCAACGCCGTGCCGGTTCGACTCGCGCGCGTGGTTGGCGAGGACATCGCGAAACATCTCAGGCTCGCCGCGTGAAGCGCCACCAACAAGCTCTCGACCGATGACCCAGGGCTACCGTGAGTTCGAGTTCGACTTGCCGGGGGCGCTACTGGATCATCTGGTGCGCGCGCTCGACGGGATTGAACGGGCTCCGCTCAACGCCCAAAGCCTTGAGGTCGTGCCGGAGGCGCAGGGCGTTTATCAGCTCTTTCTCGACGACCAGCTTGTTTATATCGGGAAGACCGATGCCGAGTCTGGCCTATCTCAACGGCTCACCCGGCATTCAACCAAGATCACGCATCGCCGGGGGCTGGACCCATCGCGCGTGAGCTTCAAGGCCATCCGGATCTTCGTCTTCACGGCCATGGATCTCGAAACCCAGCTCATCAAGCACTACACGGCCGCCGTCGGCACGAGGTGGAACGGCAGCGGCTTTGGCTCGAACGACCCCGGCCGCAATCGCGACAACTCCACCCCCGGCACCTTTGATCAGGAATTCCCGATCAACATTGAAGTCGAGCTCCCAGGAGACTTTTCCGGCGTGAGGTCGGCCGCCACCGTGGCGGCGCAACTCAAGGCAATCTTGCCCTACACCTTTCGCTTCCAAACGGAGCCGCCGCGATCGCGCTCTCCGCACCCGGAACTCAAGAATACCGAGGTCACAATGCCAGGTGGTGTGATGACCGCCCGTCGGGTCATCGAGGAGTTGGTCCGCCAACTACCGCCAGGATGGCAGGCGACAGCGCTGTCGGCCGTGTTGATCCTCTACCGGGAAACCATCGACACATATCCGCGGGCAACGGTGCTCGCGCGGTCGGGATAGAAAGATCACCGACTGGCACCACGGTGACGGTGATGTCGGCCACCCGACCGAGATTTTGATCTATTCGGCCAGCCCGGTGGCAACTGGGCAACTACCCGCTTATGGTCAATCATGAAACGAGTTGGCCGGATTTTAGTGAAGAGAGAGCCGACGGGGGATGTCCCGTTGAATGTTGAATTGAGGGGAGCGGCGTTGCCCGCCTTGAGCTCGTAAGCTCGGGGTACCGAATCCACTGAGAAAGGCAACGCCATG
>JABEBX010016848.1_pt1 | contig 25064 bp, 13 predicted proteins | sample 7245971 | NCBI WGS metagenome assembly JABEBX01 (sample SAMN14506365, study PRJNA622280) | hot springs metagenome | biome: hot spring [ENVO:00000051]|acidic hot spring [ENVO:00002120]; feature: spring [ENVO:00000027]|sediment [ENVO:00002007]; material: sediment environment [ENVO:01001048]... | reverse complement strand
GACTATCCCGTCGGCGTACTCCGCCAGTTGCAGCAGCGTGGCATCCATCCCCCCGCCTTCGATCTCCATCTGGCCGGCAACGTCCCGCTGGGCGCAGGCGTCAGCTCCTCCGCATCCGTCGAAGTCGCCAGCGCGATGGCGATGCTCGCGCTCGCCGAAGTCCCTCTCTCCATGGAAGAGATCGCCGTACTCGCCCGCCGCGCGGAGAACGAGTATGTCCACTCCCCCTGCGGCATCATGGACCAGTTCGTCATCACCGCCGCCAAGGCCGGCCACGCGCTTCTTCTTGACACCCGTTCGCTCGCCTATGAGCATCTCCCCATGAATCGGGGCGGTCTCGCCTCTACCCAGATCGTGGTCTGCAACTCCATGGTCAAGCACTCGGTCGCCAACGGCGAGTACGGCATCCGCCGCCTTCAATCCGAAGAGGGTCAGGCCGTCCTCGTCCACGACTTCGGGGTTCGCGATCTCGGTGAAACCACCCTCGCCCAGCTCGAAGCCGCCCAGTCCCGGATGTCCGAGGCAGCCTTCCGCCGCTGCCGCCATATCATCACCGACAACGAACGCGTCCGCGCAGCGCGGGAGGCGATGCATGCCGGCGACCCCGCCGCCTTGGGCAGACTCATGCTCGCCGGCCACGCCAGCGAACGGGACGACTTCGAGTGCAGTTGTGAAGAGGTGGACTTTCTGGTGGAAACCGCCTCCACCCTCCCCGGCTGCTTCGGAGCTCGGCTCACCGGCGGCGGTTTCGGCGGCTGCACCGTCAACCTCGTCGAGCGCTCTCAGAGCGAAGCCTTTGCCGCAGCCTTGAAGTCCGCCTACCAGCAGCGATTCCACATCGCTGCCGAAACCTATCTCTGTGACGCGGTCGATGGAGCCTGGCGCAGCAACAGGCAAGAGGCTACCCTATCCGATCGTTAGAATTTGCCTGGAACCCCAGACTCCCACGCACGGCTCGGGTTGTCCCATCGCCGTCCGCGCAGGACCCAAGGAACGTGCCTGATGAACGAGATCTTCCTCGAATCCCCTCACCGCCGCTGGAACCCGCTGAAGCGCGAGTGGGTTGTTGTCTCTCCGCACCGCACGCAACGCCCCTGGCAGGGCCAGACCGAGGACAGTGCGCAGCCCCCCTCGCTCGCCTACGACCCCACCTGTTACCTCTGTCCCGGTAACACCCGCGCCGGTGGCCACCACACCCCCTCCTACACCGGTACCTACGTCTTTGAAAACGACTTTGCCGCCCTCAAGGCCGACTCGCCCAAGGCAACCCTCGATATCGATCACGCCGGCTTGCTCCGCGCCGAGACCGAGCGTGGCATCTGCCGCGTCCTCTGCTTCGACCCCCGCCACGACCTCACCCTCGCCACGATGGAGGTCTCCGCCATCCTCCGCGTCGTGGAGATGTGGGCCGCCCAGGCAGCGGAGATCGGCGCTCGCCCTGACATTCAGTACGTCCAGATCTTCGAGAACCGCGGCGCCATGATGGGCGCCAGCAATCCCCACCCGCACGGCCAGATCTGGGCAACCGAGCACATCCCCAACGAGCCCGCGCTCGAGCTTTCCGCGCAGCTCGCCTATCATGCCGAGCACCACCAGCCTCTCCTCGCCGCCTGCCTCGCGCTCGAACTCGCACAGCAGGAACGCGTCGCCGCGGAGAATCAGACCTGGGCCGCCATCGTGCCCTTCTGGGCCGTCTGGCCCTTTGAGATCCTTCTGCTCCCCAAACAACCCGCCGCTCGCGTCGAGGATCTCACCGAGGCGCAGCGCGAGGGCCTCGCCGCCATTCTCAAGCAAGTCACCGGCGGCTACAACCGCATCTTCGACACGCCCTTCCCCTACTCCATGGGCCTGCACCCCGCGCCCGCCGACGTCGCAACCATCCTCATGGAAGCCGGCCACCGCGTCACCCTCCTGGACAACCTCTGCCACGGCAAGCGCAGCGCACTTCCCGACGGCGCCGCCTTCGTTGAAGCCGACGTCGCCGACCGCCCCCGCGTCGAGTCCCTGTTGCGCGAACTTCAGCCCGAGGGCGTTCTTCACTTCGCCGCGCTCATTGAAGCCGGCGAGTCCATGCAGAAGCCCGAGATCTACTTCCGCAACAACACCGCCTCCACCCTCTCGCTGCTGGAGGCCATGCTCGCCACCGGCGTCAACAAGCTCGTCTTCTCCTCCACCGCCGCCGTCTACGGCGAACCCGAGTCCACGCCCATCGACGAGTCCGCCGCGCTGGCCCCCACCAACGCCTACGGTGAGTCCAAGCTCATGGTTGAGACCATGCTGCGCTGGTTTCATCGCATTCACGGCCTGCGCTACGCCTCGCTACGTTATTTCAACGTCGCCGGCGCACTGCCCCATCGCGGCGAAGCCCACGAACCCGAAACCCACCTCATCCCCCTCATCCTCGATGTCGCTCTCGGACGCCGCGAAAAGATCTTCATCTTCGGCGAGGACTACCCCACGCCGGACGGCACCTGTATCCGCGATTACATCCACGTTACGGACCTGGCCGACGCGCATATCCTCGCCCTCGGCGCCCTCGCCCAGCGTGACAAGATGATCTACAACCTCGGCAACGGCAGCGGATTCTCCGTCCGGCAAGTGATCGAAGCGGCCCGCCGCGTTACCGGCCATCCCATCCCGGTGGAGATCAAGCCGCGCCGCGCAGGCGATCCGGCCCGTCTCGTCGCCAGCTCCGAACAGGCCAAAGCCAACCTTGGCTGGCAGCCCCGGCACCCTGATCTCGATGACATTCTGGCCAGCGCATGGGCCTGGCATCGGCAGCGCTACGCCAGCTAGCTGGCCTCTCACGGCTGCGCGATGCGAATCACTTCTCCCGCGCCGTGCAGCCAGTACTCCACCCCCTCGGCCGGCAGCACCAGCACATGCCACGGATCGAGCGTTACGCGACCCACCTCGCTCTCCACCGCAATCCCTTCGCACAGCGCAAACAACATCTGCATCTTCCCACTCAGTCCCAGCGCCGCTCCCTCCTGCGCCGCCCTCCAGCGGTCCACCACAAAATAATCCGACGCCACCAGCCGCGTGAATCCATCCATCGCAACCGGCGCCACCAAGCCAGCTCTGCTCGACGTCCGCGTCACCGCCAATCCCGCATCCACATGCAGCTCGCGCGGCCTTCCAAAGTCATACAGCCGATACGTAATATCGCTGTACTCCTGGGTCTCCAGAATCACCATTCCCGGCCCAATCGAGTGCACCGTCCCCGCATCCACAAACACCATATCGCCGGCCTTCACCGGCAAATAGTTCAGCTTCTCCTCCAGCGTCCCCTGTGCAATCGCCGCACGGATCTCCTCCTTCGATATCTCCTCTCCAGAGATCGTTCCGCGGAATCCCAGGGCCAGCTCCGCTCCCGGCTCGGCCACCAGCACATACCAGCACTCCGTCTTCCCTCGCCCCAACCCCAGCGCCTCCGCCTGCGCATCATTCGGATGCACCTGCACCGACAGCTTTTCGCGCGGAAACAGCGTCTTCACCAGCAGCGGAAACGCAGCCGCATCCCCACCCGCAAACGCCTGCGGAAACCGCCGCGTCATCTCTGCCAGCGATACGCCGGCGAACGGTCCCCTATCCACGACGCACGTCTCCGCCGTCAGCCAGGCCTCTCCCACCGGCCTTCCCGCCTCCGGCTGCGGATACCACCTCGGCAGCGTCTCTACCCCCCAGACGCGCTCGGAAAAGATCGGCCGCAAGGAAACCGGCCCAATCCGCTCTCCCTTATCCTCCAACGCCATGTCCCAACGACCTCCGCAGTACCCACAAGGGATCGTTACTACTTACCGCACAGTACCGCCTCTCGTAGCCTACTACGCCTGGTCCATGGCATCGCGCCTCACCGGCAAGTCCCCAGCCAAACCGCGTCGCCCGTCGCCTGGAGATGCAGGGTCTCACCCTGCACCTCGGCGCTTGCGCCGCCGCTGTGCATCTCCGCCGCGCCCAGCGTGCACCCCTCCATCCACGTCAGCCCCAGCTTCACGTCCAGCACAGCCGGCGTCGCTTTATCAGTCTTCGCCGCCCGATGGATCGCCACCAGCACGCGCTCGCCGGTTGCTCCACAGCCTCCCTCCGCGGCATGTCCCGCATCACGCAGATACACCATCCAATCATCGTTGTCCGCCAGCACCTGCTCGGCTCCGCAGCCCAGCGCGGCATGCTTCCGCCGCAGCGCATCCAGCTTCGCTACCCAGGCAAACGTCTCCTGCTGCACCGGAGTGCGCCCCGCTGCCGTAAACGCATCGTTCGTACTGCCCGGGAACCCACCCGGAAAATCATGCCGGTTCTGCGGATCTCCACCACCCTGCATCGCGATCTCGTCGCCGGAGTAGATCTGCGCCATGCCCCGCGTCGTCAGCACATACGCCAGCGCCAGCTTTACCGATCCCTCACTCCCGGCGGCGGTTGCGAACCTCTCCGTGTCGTGGTTCCCGATGAACGTCACCAGCCGCTCCGGGTGGGGATACAACGCATCCTCGCTCAACACATCCGCCAGCTTGCTCATCGGCGCACCCTTGGTAAACACCGCCTGCAACGCAAAGTAGGTAGGGAAGTCGAACGGCGTATAGAGCTCCGTATCCACGCCCGCGCGCGTAACCCCTCCCGCAAACGAGGACGTGATCACCGGATCGCCGTTGAACACCTCGCCCACCTCGGTCAGATGCGGAAACAGCTCCTTCAACTCTCCATTGAATCCATGCCAGAACGCCCGGTCCACATACGGGAACGTATCGATTCGCAGACCATCCGCGCCCGTCTGCTCCACCCACCACAGCGCATTCTGGCGCAGATACTGCGCCACCGCCGGGCTCTCCGTATTCATATCCGGCAGCGTATTCGCAAACCATCCATCCAGCGTTCCCACCCTGTCGCGCTCCGGCGCATGGGGATTGATCAGCGCCTGGAAGTTCGTCTCCGCCGCCAGATGATGCGCCGCCGTCCCATGAAACCAATCCGGCGCCGGCTCATCCTTCACCCACGGATTTCCCGGCCCTACATGATTCGGCACCGTATCGAGCACCAGCTTCATTCCGCGCGCGTGCAGCGCCGCCGCCAGCGCCTGCAGATCCTTGAGCGTCCCAAAGTGCGGATCCACAGCATAGAAATCCGTGGCCCCATAGCCGTGATAGCTGCCCTGCTCCTGATTCCCATACACCGGCGTCGTCCACACCGTCGTCACGCCCAACTGCCGCAGATAATCCAAATGCTCCTCAATGCCCTTCAGGTCTCCGCCGTGCCAACCTCGCGGCTTGGCCCGCTCGGCCAGCGCGGCCGCACTGCTCGCCGCGCTGCGCGCATCCGGCCCATCGTTGTGCGTATCTCCATCCGCAAAGCGGTCGGTCATCACCAGATACATCACATCGCGCGACGAGAAGCCCTGGAAACCGGCGGTCGGAGATAGACGCTTGGCAAGCTCGAATGGAACAACGGTTCGCCCCTTTGCGGTGGCTACCGAGATCTCTACGCTCTGCGGGGCTGCGCCCTGGCTGTTCAGCCACAGAAAGGCATAGTGGCCGTTGGCGGAGATCTGTGTTCTTGTAACGGCTACGCTCTTGCCGCTGACGGCAATCTCCGCGCCACCCAGGTTCCGCCCGTACAGCAGCAGCATGGGAGACGGCATCCGCGCCCACCAGTTGGGCGGATCCACCTGATAGATGCAGGGAGCACCCGTCTCCGCAACGGCGTTGCACTCTGCCTCAGAGCGTAGCTGCGCACGGAGAGAAAAGGAGACCGCCAGCGTTCCCGCCAGAGCGGCTACAGGTATCCACTTCCACAAATAAGACATTGCCTTGGTGCTCCTCGCGCCAGGAGGTACTTCCCTGGTTTCTGCATGTTTCCTGCGCCCATGCGCTGATTCGGATGAAGGGTGGGAACAGCCGTTGCCGAAGCCGGCTGCGCGGACCAAACCCCCTGATTGCAACGCTGGGAAGTCGATGTTTTGACCGCGCGCACTGCTTTCCGCTAACAAGAAAAGTTCTGAAGCCAGTGGGGAAACGTCCTGTCCGTCCCCGGGTTTCCCGGTTTTCCATCCCCGGTCCCCTCCTCCTTATCCCGACATGTTCCCACACGAAGGCTGGAGACCTCTCCGCATGAAACGAGAAGGTTTGAGCTTGGTGGTGAATGATGAGCACGGTGCCCGGCGATTAGGCCGGGCGCCTGATGGCTTCAGCAGCTACTTTGAGATCAGCACGATCAGAGACCGCCCGGTCATGCCGTAGGTGGTGCCGCCGGGGCCAATCAGCGTTTCATTGCCTGGCGTAACCCAACTGGAGGGTCCGAAGTTCCAACTGGAGGTGTCGGTCACGCGATACCAGTTGGTTCCCGTGGGTGGCGGCGGCAACGTGAATGTGACTTCGCTGTCCCAGCCGTTGTAGCCGACGAAGATGGAGTTGGGATCGCCAAAATCGGAGCCATTGATCGTGTACCCAATGGCATAGTTGTCGCCGGCGTCCCAATAGTTGTCGTCGGCCTGCACTCCACTCGGCTCCCACCATTCCATCTCGGAGGTGGAGTAGAAGTTAAGCGGCCGTAACGCCGGATGGGCAAGCCGGAACGCGATGGCGTGTTGGGTGAAGTTATAGAAGTCGGATTGATTGGTAGACCATGAATAGTTGAGCCAATTGGCAGTGGAGTCCACGTTGTAGGGATTGTTGTTGCAATTGAGGGAGCGCAGATACTCATCACCACCGGCGAAGATGGGCGTTCCGGCCGAGAGCAAGGTAAAGGCCATGCCGGTCTGGGCGGCCTGGAGTTGAAGGGACGTGCTCCCTCCCTGGTTCCAACTGTAGTTGGTTGTCGAGCCACCGTTGGACGGGCCGTAGGGCCACCCCTGGGTATTATTCGGTCCGTTGCAGTAGTACACATCGAAGAGCGTAAAGCCGTCGTGGATGTCCATGTAATTCGTAGAGTTCCACGGATAACGGCCGTTGGCCTGGAAGATCTCCGAGGAGCCGGCGAAATTGTCGGCATCCTGTCCGATGGAAATCGGCATAACGCCCAGATCGTTCTGCGCCTGACGGAAGGTGTCTCCAAACACCCCGTTCCACTCGGACCAGCCCGGCGGAAACTGGCCCTGATAGTCTGCGTACACGGTCCACGGCTCGGCGTAGAGGTCAAGACCGCTGCCACCGGTCGGCGGCCGCACCTTGAAGACATGCGTGATCTGATAGACCGCCGTATCGGGATCGGAGGGATCGAAGTTGAACCCGCCTGCGGGGCAGTTGGGAGCGACCGGCTCGTAGGACTCGTTTACACAGTTATTGGCCAGCACCGGAGCTATATCGAATCGGAAGCCGTCGACACCCATGACCGTGCTCCAGTAGGCCATCGAATCGAGAATCATTTGCCGCGCCGCGGGGGTATAAGCATTGAAATTACCGCCCGTTCCCGTGTCGTCGTAGAAGTACTGGTTGTCCGAAGTAAGCTCGTAGTAGGTGATATTGTCGAGGCCTCGCCAGGAGAAAATGGTTGCCGTGTCGGGACCGTCGCCGGACCACGTACCACCCTCTTGCGTGTGGTTGTAGACCACATCCATAATCACCTTGATACCGGCGTCGTGGAACCTCTTGACCATTTGCTGGAACTCAGCGGTCGGCCCACCCGGAGCCTTGTCCGTGGAGTAGCGGCGATCGGGAGCGAAGAAGTCTTCCGTATCGTACCCCCAGTAATTCTGCTCGGAGGTTGAATCCGGAATCACGTCGTTCTCGTCGTTCTGCGTCGACTGAATGGGCAGGAACTCGACTGCGGTGACGCCCAGTTGGGCCAAATAGCCGGCCTTCAGCCCGGCGCCGTGATAAGTGCCCCGATCCTTTAAGGGGATGCTTGGATCCTGCTCAGTGAGACCACGTACATTCACTTCATAGATGACATCGTTCTTTTGCGCCCCAGTTGGCTTGGCGCCCGTGCTGTTGGCGATGAGAGGAAGCACAATGCCTTTTGGCGCGTAGGTGCCGCTGTCGATGTCGCGGTACAAGCTGCCTGAAGCAAAGATGTCGGGATTCTGATTCAATTCGTTGAGCGGATCCCGGGTCATCTCGCGTGCGTACGGGTCGAGGAGCAGCTTATTGGGGTTGAAGCGGTTGCCATAGGAGTCTACGTCCGAGATAAATCCGATATTCGAGCCTTTGTTCCATTGCGAACTATATGTCCAGTTCGGACCCCATGCTCGATAGCCATAGAAGACGGTACCGGTGATGCCGGCAGACTGAATGGCTCGGACCGGAACCACCACCTGCCACACGTAGTTGTTTTGCTCGGCGCTTTGCGACTCGGAGTTTTGCGACGCGGAGTTTTGCGGCTCGGGGCCTTGCTCGGTGAGCGCTTCGGTTAGCAACTCCTGCGCACCGTATCCGTCCTTGTAGAGGTAGAGCTCCACGTGGGTTGCGTGCGCGGAGTAAACGCGGAACGTGATTCGGGTTTCCCTTGGGTTGTAGTTTGCGCCAAGATGTAGAGGGTTAACCGAGGCGGGGGAGGCGATTACGGCTGCGGCCTCACGATGCTCTAACAAGAAGTTGATCGTAGAATGCCCTGATACACCAATCCTGAAACGCTGAACTTCATCTGCAAAATTCGCCGCTGTCGCCGTCGCCATGTAGTCGCCAGGGGACAATCCCACCATCTTAAAGTTGCCGGATTTGTCGGTAATCCCCCTCGGAGGCACGCCAGCATCGCCCACAGGCGAGCCGGCATCCCCGTGGATGAGCTGAATCATGGCGCCCGGAATCGGCGCGCCTCCCTGATCCACTACGGTCCCGCTGAAGATGGCCGTGCCGGTCTGCGCGGGAAGTGTCTGCGCATGAGGAACAGGAGCTATAAGGGTGAGAAATGCCACCGCGATCGCCACGGGCAGCATACGCTCATAGCGATGCCAGAAGACTCTCAAGCTGGTTGTGTCCAACATACACCCTCCAAAACTCAGGTTAAAGTTGATTTTTTTGCGAACAGGCCATCATCGCGAACGATGCTGGCACACTCCACAGGGTTGTTGTTCCGTTAGAACGAGAGGATCATTGAAAGTTGCAACTCGCGTTCCGAGTCCTCCCGTGTCCCTTCGATCTGACCGAAGTTACCGTTATCCGGAAGAGACGCCGTCGATGGGCAGGTTCCCGTTGCAAGGTTTAGGTTCTGACAAGCATCCAGGTTGCCATTGGGGTTGGTCAACGCCGGTGTATTGGTCACGTTGAAGGCATCTGCACGGATTTGGTCAGTCACTCCATGCGTCAAGGTAAACGTCTTGAACAGGGAGAGGTCCATGTCTCTGTACGCAGGTCCCACCATCTCGTTGCGATGGGTGTTTCCTGGCGCAATAAACGTGCTCGTCTGTCCATTCGGGTTGATGGCTGCCGGGTGCGTATACAGAGACGTATCAAACCACTCCTTCTGGCTCTTGACATATCTCGGCCGTTGGCTGGCATTCGCGAAGTTCGTCAGGCTCGCTCCCTGAAGACCCGCTGAGCCTCCGTTGCTTCCGTTATAGTAGTAAGTCCCAGTGGTAATCGAGAACGGCTGGCCCGATGCAACGGTGGCGATCATATTCAACTGCCAGCCGCCAATCACCTCGTCGACCCACTTTGGAGCATTCGAACCAAACGCCTTGCCTCTTCCGAAGGGAAGCGGCGCAATGGCACTGACCGTTAGCACCTGGCGTTGATCCTGATCCGAGTTGCCATAGTTGTCCTTGAGGCTGACGGCCGCGGTCGGAGGTGTGCCGGCAGCGGGCGTTACGCCCGGCGTGAAGTTGTTGCCAGGAAGCACGAAGAAGAGACTGCTTCCCGTGCCAAAGGCGCCTTCCGAATCGCTGAGGGTATGCGACCAGGTGTAGGCCACCGACGTCTGGACACCGTGGATGCCCCGGCTCTGCAGGTAGACCTGCAGGCCGTTGTAGTTCGACTCTCCTTCCGCCACACCCTCATCGATCCCCTCAAAGGTTGGATACTCGAAGGTGTTGGGCGCCTCATCCATGACTTGGGCGTTTGGTCCCATCCAGGTCATCAGGTGCTGGGACGACGTTCCAACATAGGCAAAGTTGATTGAGGTCGTCTTCGTCAACTGCTGCTGCAACTGCAGGTTCCACTCGTTGATGGTGGACGTTGGCAAGTGGGAAGGATACGAGATCAGGCTCACGCCGGTAGGATTGGCGATATTGACCGTCGCCCCAAAGGTCGGGAGCGGCAGAGCACCCGTTGCTCCGTTAGAAGCATTCGGAAGCACGTAGCAGGCTTGCAAGTTCGTGGTGCATGCCGGAGCTTGCCCGCTGAACATATTCCGGTATCCACCGTACTGCGGCAAGCTGGAGTAGCTGACGCTGCCGTTGAAGTCCGCATTATTGCTCAACTGGTTGCCCACGCCGCCACGATCCAGGAAGTAGTACATCCCGAATCCGCCGCGCAACGATGTCCTGCCGTTGCCAAACAGGTCATAGGCAAAACCGATGCGCGGAGCGAAGTTGTTCTTGTTGGTCAGTACCTGGCTTCTGTTTTCCCCGTCCGTTCCCGGCAGCACCAACTGCAGATAGCCCGGAGAGTTCGGGTTCAAATCGAAGTTCGATTGATAGTTGTGCTGTGTATACGGGAAGGTATAGAGGTCATACCGCAGACCGAGATTCAGTGTCAGGCGCGGAGTCACCCTCCAGTCGTCCTGAGCATAGTACCCAGTCTGCCAATTTTTCGTCACGAAGAAGCTGCTGGCCACACCGATGCTGTAGTCGTCCACATACCCGACCATCATATCGGAGACGGAGAAGCCGGTGAACTGCGCACCGCTATAGTCAAAGTAGCCTTTGGCGTTATTGCCCTGGAAGAAAGAGACCTGCCTTCTTTCGATGCTGGTTCCTAACAGCAGCGTGTTATGCCCCTTGGTCCAGGTCACCTGATCCACAAACTGGTTGAGCGACTGCGGAACCAGGTATGGTCCACCGTCACCGGTGTACGCCATCCATCCGCCATTGATCGCCGCACCACCACCCAGCAGTGGGTTGCGGTTTGCGTTCAAAATTCCCAGGTCGGCCGAAACAGGAGTGCCTTCCATGGGCGGAACGTATCCATAAAGCTGATACACATGGCCATAACGGAAGTCGTTCACTAAGTTGGGGGTGAGGATGCGCGTATAACCAACCGCCTCGCCGCGCGGATGAACTGGGTTGGTTCCAGATCCATACCCTGCCGGCAGATTCGGGAAAAGGCTGGACTTATTCAGGATGTCCTGGCCATAGCTGTACCGGGCAAAGAATTGGTCCTTCGCGGTTGGCTTGTAGTCCAGCCGCACGTCGAAGTCGTTGAACTTCTCCGTCTCTTGAGGATCGGTAAAATAGTTGCTGCTGATGCTCGGGTTGGTGTTGTTCGGCTGTGGAAATGCGTTCAGGTAGTTGAGCGCCACCGGGCTCAAGTTGCTGGAGGGAATCACGTTGGGGGTCATCACGCCATTTACATTCGTCAGCGGATAAGGTTCGCACGTAGACGGATTGTAGATGGTGCCTGGCGTCGCCGGTGTCGTATCGCACCCGGTCACCGGACCATAGGGAACACTGGGGTTTTCCGAGCTATACCCCCCGGGATTCGCCTGGTAGTAGGTAATCAACTCGGAGAAGTTTCCGGTACGCATCAGCGGCGTCGGAACCGTCTGGTACGACTCGCCCTCCGGCTCCACAAATCGGATCCCCTGATAATCGCCGAACATGAATAGTTTATGGTGCAGGAAAGGCAGCGGACCGCCCAACGTTCCGCCAAACTCTCCGCGGTGGAAAGCCGGCTTGGAACCTATGTGATTGCCAAAGGAGTACTCCGGATTGGCGTCAAAGATCTGGTCGCGATCGTAGAAGAACGCGTTTCCGTGATAATGATTCGTACCCGACCTGATGGAGCTCTGCACCACCGCGCCGCCCGCCTGGCCGAACTGGGCCGGCGCAACCGCCGTCATCACGCGAAACTCATCCGTCGCCCATACAGGCGGAAAGAAGATAATCGTGTTCACCAGCGCGTCGTTGTTGTCCAGGCCGTCCAACTCGTAGTTGTTCGCCTGCGCGCGCAGACCGTTCACCGACAAGGCCGCGCCGCCGGTCTCGCTATAGCGCCATGTCTCGGCATTCTGGCTGGTACCTTCCGCGGCACTGCCGTAACCGCCGCGCGTAACGCCGGGAACCAGCAAAGCCAACTGCGTGAAGTTCAACCCATTCAGCGGCAGGTTGGTAACCTCTTTCATGTCAATGACCGCGCCCACCTGGGATGTCGTCGTGTTCACGATCGGCGCTGCCTCTGTCACCGTTACCGTGGTGTTAGCAACGCCCGGCCTCAGCTGAACGGTCAGTGCCTGGATCTGCGAAACTGCGAGGTTAAACACCTGCACTGCGCTGGCAAAGTTCTTGGCCGATACCGTTACCTTGTAGTTGCCACGTATGATTGCCTCAAAGTGGAAGCTACCGGTTTTATCGCTGACCGCGGTCTGCACAAAGCCCGTATCCAGATTCAGCAACTGAACATTGGCGCCGGGAATGACCGCGCCGCTCGTGTCCTGCACAACCCCTCGAACGCTGCTTAAATCCGACTGCGCATACGCTCCTATCGCGCCCACAGTCGTCAACAGCGCCAGCAGCATCAGAAAGAACCAACTCGTCCACCTGCCTGCTATCCGTTGAACTGAAATATTCATATTGCCTCCAAGAGCCTTCCTGTAAAACCCGCCGCCGCATCACTGCCGGCTGAGCAAAGGATATGAGGAAGATTCGATCGTAACGTTGCGCGAGCACCTTCCGTTAATGCAATCTTCTTCTCTCCCTTTGTGATTCATTTTTTCATCCTCTAATAAGCCCCTTTTTATCAGCCACTTGAATAGGACACATCATCCGCTTCCAACAGTGATACCTTCGATAGCGCGAGGTTTTCTCTGAAGATGGCGACCCAGGTTACAAATGAGCGACTCAGGGAAGCTCTGATTAAGCACCTGCATTCCCTCAGCGGCTAAAGCCGCGTGGCAAGCATTGGGCTTGCGCAAGATTCGCGAGGCGCTTGGCGACTCCGCCGAGAACCCCCACGTGCGGGGGCGGATATACCACGAAGCCTCCGCCGTGAAGGCTTATGCGGCGCCGCGCATCCGCTGAGTTGGCGGAAATAGGTCAAAACGGCCCTTTTCCGGCACGTGCGAAGTGCCGAAAATCGGGCCGTTGCCTCACCTGATGTACCGCATCACTCTACAGTGAGCGTGAACTCCGTAGTCTGTTGTATGTTGCCGGAAGTTGCGCTAACCGTAATGGTTGCAGAGTTTGGAATGGTCGTAGAGTTTGCATTGACGGGCCCGGATGCGCAACCATTCAACGCCGCCAATGCCAGTACGGACACTACGAGCAGCATCAGCCGCTGTAGCATCTTCCGTCGCTTGCATCCGAAGCAGAAGACAACGGCGGCGAGCGCTGAAGCGGGATACACAGGGTTGAACCCCTGGAGCGCCGCCGTGCTACTGGTTTCGCTCACGGTCATGGTTGTTGTCACCGCGGCGGAACTCGTCGGCGTGACGCTTGCCGGGCTGAAACTGCACGATACATTGGCCGGTAGCCCCGTGCATGCAAAGGTAACCGCTGCGCTGAATCCATAGAGCGGCGTGACGGAGATTGTGGCAGTTGCGCTGTTTGCGGTAGTAACAGTCAGCGCCTGCGAAGAAGCGGAGATGGTAAAGGTCGGCGATGCCGTCGACACTGGAGTTACCGAGTAGGCCAGGGTGCTGTCGTTGAAGGTGAAGTTGTAGCCAGTACCGCTCCCCGATGTGAAGTTGATATTGCCGGAACTTACCGGGCTCAACGCAGCCACGCCATTCGTGCCGCTAGCGCCCCAGCTCGAAGAGTTCGACCAGTTTCCATATGCATCGTACTTGTATGTGTAGGCGGTGTTTGGGGTCAGCGTCTCCGTAACCTGCCAGGTATCGCTGCCGACCAGTGCCATCGACGTAGTGCCCCAGCTATTCATGGAGCCGCGCAGATACATCGTCGGGAAGGTGGACAGAAAGGCTGCGGTGGTCGCCGTTACGGTGGAAGACGCCGCCGAAGAGCCCAGACTGTTGTTGGCGATCACATAGTAGAAGTACGCGGTATTGGGAGTGAGGCCGCTATCGGCATAGCTGGTGGAGCTCTGCGTGCCGATGGAGGCGAAGGTTCCGGTGGCAGACGTGGAACGATACACCGTGTAGGTGGTGGCGCCGCTACTGGCGGTCCAGATCAGGTTGATTCCGGTATTGGAAGACATTGCGCTCAGGCCGGTGGGCACGGCCGGAACCGTTGTCGGGCTGGCCTCGGTTTGCCCTACGTAGATCGCGACCGCGGGCACGGCCGTATCGTTGTTGGGGGGCACGGTGACGGTGGCATTCCCATTGTCGTCGACGACGACGACATCCGCCGTGCAGGAACCGCCGGACAGAGTACCGTTGAGAATGTCGCAATACGTTCCCGCGGGAAGTCCGGTCGCGAACGTCGCGTCCCACGGAGTGACGTCGTCGTTCAGCGCCACGAAGCCGACAGCGGTGCCGGCAGTCATGTCGCCGCTGGCATCGATGTCACTGGCGGGGACGCGGCTGAACGCAATCTGGTTGTTGGTGCCAACCGTCCAGGTGCCCATGCTTGTGCCGTTTACGGCGTTCGCGAACCCAACCATATTGGAAATATCCGTCCAGCGATGGATGAAGTCCCAGCCGGTGGTCGGCGTACTGCGCGAAGCCGGCATCTGCGCAACGCCGTTGACGAAAGCGCTGGGGCAGGTGGTAGCGCTGGAGCCGGAGGGAACCGTGCAGCCGGCCGGCGCCGCGTTCTCATCGGTGAAGCGATAACCGGATTGCACCTGCGCCATCTCCCCATAGGGCGATGCCAGCATGAAGATATTTCCAAGGTCGTACCTATAGGAGCTGGCCGCGTCGTTGATGTCACCAGGAATAAAGTCGCTGGCGTTGAGTGAGCCGTTGTCGCGCTCGGTATCCCAATCGTCGATCAAAGTCTGCACGTTGGAAGAAGCGTCAAAACCCCAGGTTCCGCCCCAGTTGCCCGGCGTGCCCATGTCGGCTGGAATGGTCGAAAGCGATACACCGTATCCGCCGCGAAGCGCCTGCATCATCAGAGTCGCGAATTGGAACTCCTGAACCGCCCCGTCGGGAAAGAATTGCGAGCGCGGGGTCGATTCCACGTCAACAAGCACCTCCTGGGTAACCCACGGCGTCTCGCCTTCATTGGTGAGCGGCTGCTTCGCATACACTGCGGTGAGGATTTGATGAAACGCGAATTCCTGTTGATGCTTGGCGGAGTCGATGCGGAAACCATCGATCCCCATGCCCAGGAGCAGTTCCATATACGCTTCGATCTTGGGCTGCGTAGCGGGATTTTCGGTGGCCAGATCCGGCAGTCCGTCAAGCTGGCAGTTCTGCACGTCGAACTGGCCGTATCCGCCAGGGTATTCGAGCGGTGTATAGTCTGTAGGCGCAAGAGGGGAGCCAGCATCGGAGAGAGTGGTTGTGCCGTTGTAGTCGTCGCTCGTGATCCCGTCCGGACAGGATGGATGAAAATCGGTCGAGCTGAAGTCTGGAAATGTCAGCGTCGAGCTGTCCCACGTGGAGGTGCCGTCGGTTGCCCCGTCGGGCGCCGTTCCCGAACCGCCAGCCATGCCATTGACCACGACGTCGGCATACACCCGCACCCCGGCAGCATGACAGGTATTGATCATCGTCTGCAACTCTGCCGCAGTGCCCATGTCGCTGGTCAAACTGGTGTAATTGACCGGCTGGTACATGTTCCACCACACCGCCGGCGATACGTCAAAGTTACTGAGCGAAGCCTCCGGGGGAGATATCTGTACACCACCATAGCCATGCGGGCCAAGCCACTGAGTGCATTCCGTGGCAATATCGTTCCAACTCCATCGGAAGAGCTGTACCGAGACGTATGGGGGATTCAGCTTCGGATTGGTGGTAGCCGCTTCCGCTCTCGGTGACATACCCGTGATAGCGACGATAGCGGCCAGCGCGATCAGCACCCCCGTCAGCATCCTGCGACGTTTCATTGTGGATCCCCCCCTCATACAGAAGTTGCAAATTGTCATTGGCCTGCGATAAGACCCATGCCGTTTTCAGTGCCGAAGTCGCTTTGGACAGCCCCACCCGTGAGAGCAAAACAACTTCGCCGCACGGATGGACCGCCCGGCACCGCACGCCTGCCGGAGAAACGCTCTAGAAGGTGAGACGAGCCGCCAACTGGATCTCGCGGTTGCTGTAGACTTGCGTTCCTTCGATCTGGCCGAAGTTTCCGCCGGTCATGTTGGAATTCGGATGGGTGAACTCCTGGGTGAACTCCTGGGTGAACTCCGCGGAGTTCAAGCGGTATCCCGGCCCGTAAACCTGATTGCGGCCAGCGTGCCCAAGCGCAGGTAGGTCGGTGTGCTGTTGTATCCGGGGACCATGATAGGATCGACAAACGAACTCGTATCGAACCGCTGTCCGGAGATGCTCTCTGGGATAGTGAATGGGAGCGATCAGGTCGGGACCGTTTCCAGGTTGGTCGTGTCCGGTTGCCAGATCGACCGGCAAGCCGGATTGCACCAGGGCGATGATGCTATCGGAGACTCCGTTCTTGCCGTCAAGCATAGCCATCACGTGACAGTCGCGTTCGGAATCACAGCTCCCGTGGTATCCGCAATCTTTCCTGCAATGCTGCCATTCTCCGACTGCGCATACGCTCCCATCGCGCCCACGGTGAACAGCGCCGGCAGCATCAGGAAGAACCAACCCGTCCACCTGTCTGCCAGTCGTTGGTATAACCTATTCATATCGCCCCCAAGAGCCTTCCCGTAAATCTGCTGCCGCATCATTGCCGGCTAAGCAAAGAACATGGGAAAGGTTCGATCGCAACGTTGGGCGAACACCTTCCTTTAACGCAATCTTCTTCTATCCCTTTGTGATTCATTTTTTCATCCTCTAATAAACCACTTTTTATCAGCCACTTGAATAGAACACATCATCCGGTCCCAACAGTGATACATTCGTAAATGCGAGGTTTTGTCTGGAGATGGCGGCCCAGGTTACAAATGAGCGACTCAGCTTCGGCCTCTTTGAGATCGATCTGCAGAGCGGTGAGCTTTGGAAGGCCGGCTTCCGCATCAAGCTGCAGGGTCAACCTTTTAAGGTTCTCGCCATCCTGCTCGAAAAGCCCGGCCACGTCATCTCCCGCGAAGATCTCCAGTCCCGCCTCTGGGGCAAGGACACCATCGTCGACTTCGACCACTCACTTGGCAGTGCTATCAACAAGATTCGCGAGGCGCTTGGCGACTCCGCCGAGAACCCCCGCTACATCGAAACGCTCGCCCGCCGCGGTTACCGCTTCATCGCCCCGGTGGGAGTCGTCGAAGCCCATCCGGAAGCCCTCGCCGATCCGCTCCCCAACGGCCGCACCTCCGGCACGCTGGTTCTTCCCCCAGGCTTCTCCACGCCACCCAGCGGCACGCCAACCACAGAAGCTCCGGCCACGGAACCTCCATCCACGCATTCCACCGCCCCGGGCGCTTCCGTACCGGCCGCCCCGGCTTCCGCCAAAGTCTCCGCCCCCATCCTCTGGTCCTCGATCGCCGTTACCGCGCTGGCGATGCTCGCCGCCGGATACTACGCCGGCTCCTCTCGAACCATCACGGTTCCACCCCATATCACGCAGATCACCCACAACGGACATCTCGCTCCCAGCGTCGATAGCATGGAGGATCTCGCCGCCGTCAGCACCGACGGCGTCCATCTCTACGCTGCCACCATCAACGGCGGCCACTCCATCCTCTCCTCCATCTCGATCTCCGGCGGCATCGTCGAGCCTCTCAATATACCCTCCGAGGTCGCCAGCCCCGCCCTGGGGGACATCTCCCCCGACGGCTCCCGGCTTCTGCTCCGCGACCACCTCTCACCCCAGTCCGAGCAGCCCCTCTGGATCGTCCCCACCAGCGGCGGGTCCGCCCTTCGCGTAGGCAATGTCTTGGCCCACGACGCCACCTTCATGCCCGACGGAAACGGCATCCTCTTCGCCAACGGCACTGACCTCTATCTCACCAACCTCTCCAGCCAGCAGCCGGTTCACTACGCCTCCCTTCCCGGCCGCGCCTTCTGGCTGCGCTGGGAGCCCAACGGCAAGCTGCTGCGCTTCACCATCCTCGACCCCATCTTCCACACCCTCTCCCTCTGGCAGATCACCCCCTCCAACCGCACCCCGCATCGCATTCTGGCTGACTTCGACCAGCTCGCCAGCGAGTGCTGCGGCGTGTGGACGGCCAACGGACGCAACTTTGTCTTCCAGTCCTCCAAGGGCGGTAGCAATAACCTCTGGGATCTACCCGGCCTCTCCACCTCCAACCCGGTGCGCCTCACCGACGGCCCCCTCCAGTTCCAGTCTCCGGTCGCCGCGCGCAGCGGCAATCGCATCTTCTTTATGGGCGCCGACTCCCGCTCCGAGCTCGAATCCGTCTCCCCAACCGGCGAGCTCGTTCCCGTTACAAACTTTCTCTCCAACGCTGTACGTGTCGACTACAGTCGTGACGGCCAGTGGGTCGTCTGGACCGATACCCAGGGTCAACTCTGGCGTGCGCGCTCCAACGGCACGGAGAAGCTTCAGGTCACGCCCGACAATCTCTACGCCTTCCTCGCGCGCTGGTCACCCGACGGCACCCACATCGCCGTCATGGCTCGCGAAGCCGGCAAGCCCTGGCAGATCTACATCACCAGCTCGAACGGAGGCGAGTTCACCCCCTTGCTCCACCGGAGGCGCAACTCTGCCGATCCCTCCTGGTCGCCGGATGGCAAGTTCATCGCCTTTGGCGGCACCAACGACGTCATGGGCAAGGACAACTCCACGCGCGTCCTCCACATCGTCGACATCGCCTCCGGCACCCTCCAGGAGATTCCCGGCTCCAATGGTCTCTTCAGCCCTCGTTGGTCGCCGGACGGCCGCTACCTCGCCGCACTCTCCCTCGATCAGAGTCAGGTACGCCTCTACACCATCGCCAGCCACACCTGGACCACCCTGGCCGTCACCTCCGGCGCCGACCCCATCTGGTCGCCTGATAGCCGCTATCTCTTCCTTCACGCCTCACTCGATCCCGCCCAGCCCATCGACCGTGTCTCCATCCCCGACGGCCACGTCGATGAGATCGTCCGCCTCGCAGACTCCCGCGAGCACGACGCCGTCGACTACGTCTTCGTTGGCCTCACCCTGGATGGTCACCCGCTGGTGCGAGCCCGCGTCTTCACCGGCAACTTCTACTCGCTTGTCCTTCCGTAGCCCCCAATCACCCTTCACTCACTCTGAAGCAGCTCTCACCTCCCCTCCGCACACCGAATAACTTCCCGCAAAACACTCACACCACGGCACTTATCTGTTGAGATAAAAATGATGTACTTTAGGTGACCTCTGCATTGCGATAAAGGCCTTCCCTCTGGCTTTCTATAGACCTATGCTTCGGTCCCGATCGCGCTTCCCCCAACCTTGCACCACGCTCTCCCGTCTCTTGCTCTGCGCTCTCGCCGCCGTGCTGCCCTGCGTGCTGCTGGCCCAGGTTCCCTCGCCCCTGCCCCCCTCGGCCCACACCTCCTCCGGCTTGCTGCTCTCCGATAACACCCTCACCCTGCGCGTCGACGCGCTCCGCCCCGACGTCCTTCGCGTCCGCATCTACCCCAACGTCCACCCCGCCCAAACTCCAGAAGATGCCTCCTGGGCGGTCCTCCCCTCCTCCCGCACCGCCCGTATCTCCGTCACCTCCGAGCCCAACGGCTTCAGCACCTCCGATCTCCGCGTCACGGTCACGCCTGACCTGCGCCTCACCGTCTCCGACCTCGCCGGCCACATCCTTCAGACCGACGCCCTCCCCGTCGCCTGGACGGCACAGGGCTTCACCGTCACCAAGAAAGCGTTCGGCGTCACGAAGGAGGCCGAAGCCGAACACTTCTTCGGCCTCGGCGACAAGCCCGGCTCTCTCGACCGCGCCGGCGAAGCCTTCACCCTGTGGAACACCGACCACTTCGGCTGGCAGGAGTCCACCGACCCCATCTACAAGTCCATCCCCTTCTTCCTCGAGATGCACGGCGGCCGCACCATCGGCGTCCTCTTCGATAACACCTACCGCACCTTCTTCGACTTTGGCCGCCAGAACCCCACCCAGTACACCTTTTCCGCCCCGGCCGGCCCGCTCGACTACTACGTCCTGTACGGTCCCGAACCCAAACAGGTGGTAGAAACCTACGCCTGGCTCACCGGCCCCACGCCGCTCCCGCCCCTCTGGGCGCTCGGCTACCAGCAGTCCCGCTACAGTTACACGCCGCGCTCCCAGGTGGAGCAGATCGCCGCCCGCCTGCGCCATGACAAGATCCCCGCTGACGGCATCTGGCTCGACATCGACTATCAGTACAAGTACCGTCCCTTCACCGTCAACCCCATTACCTTCCCCGACTTCCCGGGCCTGGTACACGAACTTGCCGCAGAGCAATTCCACACCATCCTCATCACCGACCTGCACATCGCCGACGCCCCCAACCAGGGCTACTACCCCTACGACAGCGGCATCGCCGGTGACGAGTTCGTCAAGGAACACGGCCACAACTATGTAGGCATGGTCTGGCCCGGCCGCAGCCTCTTTCCCGACTTTACCCAGCAGTCCACCCGCCGTTGGTTCGGCTCTCTCTACAAGAACTTCGTCAACGACGGTGTGGCCGGCTTCTGGGATGACATGAACGAGCCCGCCATCTTCACCTATCCCTCCAAGACCATGCCCAACGATGTCGTGCACCGCATCAACGAGCCGGACGAGGGCTTCGCCCTCCGCACCGCCATGCATCCCGAGATCCACAACGTCTACGGCATGGAGAACTCCCGCGCCACCGAAGAAGGCCTTCTCGCCCTCCATCCCAACCGCCGTCCCTTCGTCCTGACCCGCGCCAGTTACGCCGGCGGCCAGCGCTATGCCGCCACCTGGACCGGCGACAACCTCTCGACCTGGAACCACCTCCGCATGACCACCCCGCAACTGCTCAACCTGGGCCTCAGCGGCTTCTCCCTGGCCGGCGCGGACGTCGGCGGCTTCGGCGGCTCACCCTCCCCCGATCTCCTCACCAAGTGGCTCATGCTGGCCGCCTTCCAGCCCTTCGACCGCGACCACGCCGCCAAAGGCACTCGCCCCCACGAGCCCTGGGTAGACGGCCCCACACAAGAGGCCATTCGCCGGCGTTACATCGACCAGCGCTACCTGTTGATGCCCTACCTGTACACCACCGCCGAAGAGACCTCCCGCACCGGCATCCCCATCATCCGCCCGCTCTTTTTCGAGTACCCCCACGCCACCGCCGACAACCACCCCCTCGACAACGATGCCCCCGGCGAGTTCTTTTTCGGTCCCTCCATCCTCGTCGCCGAATCCCCGCTGCCCGACGACATCGCCCCCTACGAAGTCCACCTTCCCCCCGGCGTCTGGTACGACTACTGGACGGGCAAGAAGCTCGATCGGCGCGGAAAGCTCACCGCCCGCGACCTGGAGATTCGTAACCCCACCACCGAACCCACGCTCCAGCCGCTCATGGTCCATCCCTCCCTCGGCGATCTCCCCATCTACGTCCGCGCCGGCTCCATCATCCCTATGCAGCCACTCGTGCAGTCCACGGAGGACACGCCCAACGGCCCCCTCACTCTTCGGGTGTATCTTCCCGCCAGCCCGGACGACCCCTGCTCCGGCGATCTCTACACCGACGACGGCATCTCCTTCAACTTCCGTGACGGCGCCTACCTACGCCTACACCTCACCTGCTCCGTATCACCCAGCGGCGCCCTCACGGTCATCATTCCCGCCCGCGAAGGCAACTTCCGCCCCTGGTGGACCCACCTTCGCATGGAGGCCGTTGGTTTCAAAACCCAACCTTCCGAAGCCACGGCCAACGGCCATGTCTCCGCGGTCGAACACACCTCCCTCGGCTACGCCGTCACCTTCCCCGACACCGGCAAACCCCAAACAATCGTCCTTCAATAGCACAGGAATCCCGCCGAATATCCCCGGAAGAGATTACTATTATGGTCGGAAGTCAGAGGCCGCATACACTCAAGAACGAAGGAGTCCTTTTTTGGCCGTTTCGAACCGCAACATCAGTGCTCCAGGTTACGTTGACGACGGGCAGTTGAAAACCGACATGCGCGCCATGAGCGTCGCCAACACGCTTTTATTCATGGTCGGCTTTCTCACCTGCCTCAACAACATCGTCATTCCGCTCCTGAAGAGCATCTTTCAGCTCGACTACACGGATGCCATGCTCGTGCAGTTCGTCTTCTTCACCTCCTACTTCGTCTTCAGCTACCCCAGCGGAGCCATCGTAGAGAAGTTCGGCTACAAGAAGAGCATGGTCATTGGCCTGCTCGTCATGGCCGCCGGAGCCGCCGGCTTTTTCCCCGCCGCCAAGATAGCCGTGTTTTCCGCCTTCCTGGTCACACTCGTTGTCCTGGCCGCCGGTATGGCCCTTGTACAGGTCGCCGTGAACCCCTATGTTACCGTCATCGGCCCCGCGGCCACGGCCTCCAGCCGTCTCAACCTCGCCCAGGCCTTCAACTCCTTCGGCACCTTCGTCGCTCCGTTCCTCGGCGGCATGGTGCTCCTCGGGGGAGTAAGCGAAGCGGCAAAACTGTCCCCTGCGAGCATGCACTTGCTCAGCGCTGCCAAGCTACATGCCTATCGCCAGTTTCAGGCCCATACCGTCATCGTTCCCTACCTCGTCCTGGCGTTGCTTCTCGCCCTCCTCGCGCTGTTGCTCGCCGCTATGAACCTCCAGCCCCAGACCTCGGCCGCCGAGCGCACCCAGGACTTCCGCCCCGGCGCGTTCTCCGAAGCCCTCAGCAAGCCCGACTCCATCTGGCGCCATCCTTGGCTCCTGAGCGGCGCCGCAGGGATCTTCATCTACGTCGGCGCAGAGGTCACCGTCGGCAGCCTTCTGGTCAACTTCATGAGCCTTCCCGATATCGGCAACCTCAAGGAGGCCACCGCCGCCAACTACCTCATGATCTATTGGGGCGGTCTCATGGTCGGGCGCTTCATCGGCTCCGCCGTCCTGCAGCGCGTCAAAACCGGCAAACTCCTCGCCTTCAACGCGATCGCCGCCTTCGTGTTGATTATCGTCTGCCTCCTCACGCATGGCCAAATCGCTATGTACGCCCTGCTCCTCGTCGGGCTCTTCCACTCGATCATGTTCCCCTCGATCTTCAGCCTCGGCATCCAGGATCTGGGTTCACTCACCAGCAAGGGCTCAAGCCTCATGATCGCCGCCATCTTCGGCGGAGCCGTCATCCCGGAGGCTACCGGCAAACTCGCCGACCTGATCGGCCTCCACCACTCCTTCGTCCTGATGCTTCTCTGCTACATCTATATCGCGGCCTTCGGCATCGCCAACGTCCGCCGTCCCGAAGGCTCAGACAACACCCTGCTCCCTGTGGAACCTGTCTAGGGCGCCTCTGCGATGAAGGTTGCCTTGCGGAGACCGCGCAGCGAGTTGCATAGCCAGACGGCGTCGGCAGTGTGGAGGTCCGCGAGGGTGAGGACGCGCTCTTCTACGCAGGGGAGGGATGCGTTGGGGAAGCTCTCAAGCAGATGGCGCCGCATAACGCCGGGGAGAACGCCGCAGTGCAGGGGCGGGGTGAGGAGCTTTCCGGATTGTTCCAGCAACAGGTTGCTGATGGCGCCTTCCGTCAATTCGCCGCGCTGGTTGAGGAAGAGGACCTCGTCGAAGCCCCGGGCGCGGGCCTGGGTTAGCTGCTCCTCATAGAGCTGGCGCAGGGTAGTTTTATCGAGTGGGGGTTGGTTTCGACGAGCATGCGCACGGCAGCCGGCAGCGGCGTCCAGGGTGGGGTGTGCGGTTGTGGCACGTGCGTGGCCATGTACTGGGCAAATGATCGCAGAGAGCATGGGAGGAAACAAGCGACGCAGGCGCGGAGAGCGAGGGGTGAGGATCGCGCATCTCCACCTTATACTTGGGAGGAGATGAGACGGGCTGACGCTGAAGGAATGGCGAAGAGGGCCCCCGAGGAGTTCATGGCAACACTGTTGGAAGCGATCCATGTGAAGCGCAAGATGATGTTTGAGTTCGAGAATGCTCCGTATGCCTGTCTGGATTCGGACATCACCACGCCGACGGCCCGGGGCGGACAGACGCTGGTGCGGTTGAAGATGAGAAACCTGCTGACCGGCGCGGTCTTCGAGAAGACCTTCAAAGCGAGCGACAAGTTCAAGGAGCCGGACCTGGTGCTGATTCCGGCGACGTTTCTGTATACAGACAACGATGGATCGTACTTTCTGGACCAGGAAAGCTTTGAGACCCTGACGCTGCGCGGAGAGATGCTGGGCGATGCGCTGGATTACCTGATCGACGGAACCGCGGTGCAGGTAAATAAGTACAACGGCAATCCGATTGGGCTGCAGTTGCCGATCTTTGTCGATCTCGATGTGACGTACACGGAGCCGGCGGTGCGTGGGGATACGTCCAGCGGCAGCGGGACAAAGATTGCGCGGCTGGAGACGGGGCTGGAGATCCGCGTGCCGCTGTTCATCAAAGAGGGGGAGAAGATCAAGGTGTCCACGGAGAGCCGGGAGTTTGCCGGCCGGACGTAGGATGACTGTGGTGAAAGCATGGCTTTGAAAGGGCGTGACCTTCGCTTGAAGGGTACGGGCTTTAGCCCGTACCTGGAGTTTCTACATTTTTCGTGAAGTGGATTCCGTTTGAGAGCAAACATGCAGGGTTGGTCGCCGTTGGTGTGGAAATGAACAAGGATACTCTGTCATTCTGAGCGGAGCAGCCGCGCTCTTTGCGGCTGCGTAGCCCTGAGCGCAGCCGAAGGACTCCGGCTCTCGCTTAAAGCCGCGAGAGCCTCCGCTCAGCGGACTGACCAGAAACAAGATCTGCCGAGGGGGTTCTCTTGCCTTGAAGGGGCGCGGCTGTTTTCCTCCAAATCACCACAAAATCGTCATCCTGAGCGGAGGCTCTCGCGGTTTTATGCGAGAGCCGAAGCCGAAGGACCTGCCACCAAGCCTGTGCCACCT